>Ga0208185_1000086_pt1 | contig 57384 bp, 50 predicted proteins | sample EasRivMeERMLT700_FD_187532 | JGI IMG/M metagenome (GOLD analysis project Ga0208185, IMG submission 187532) | Soil microbial communities from meander-bound floodplain in the East River, Colorado, USA - East River MetaG ERMLT700 (SPAdes) (version 2) | ecosystem: Environmental > Terrestrial > Soil... | reverse complement strand
ATCGATTCTGCGACGGATATGCAGGCCGCGAGCGCCGACCAGGTCAATCCGGCCTACGACGAAATCGCCGAGGCTGCCTATCATCGCTTTCTGAGCCGCGGCGGCCAGGACGGTGGTGATGTCGACGATTGGATCGAAGCTGAGCGCGACCTGCGCGAGCGTCGCTCGCGCTAGGAAAACCCCAATCCCAGATCCCTGGGCTTCCCCTTTGCAGGCCAGGTCTGAATGGCTAGAGCTCTCTGGAAAGGCGCCATCGCCTTCGGACTCGTCAATATCCCCGTCGAGCTCCATACCGCTGTCCGCGATTCCCGCCCGCGCTTCCGCATGCTCCACGCCGAAGACAAGTCCCCGGTGCGATTCGAGCGGGTCTGCGCACGCGAAGGGAAGCCGGTCGCCTGGGATGAGCTCGTGAAGGGGTACGAATACGAGAAGGGTCGCTTCGTCGTCCTCTCGAAAGAGGACTTCCGCAGTGCGGCCCTCGAGAAGAGCCGGACTGTCGACATCCGGAGCTTCGTCAAGCCCGAAGAGATCGACGATCGATTCTTCGAGACCTCGTACTTCCTCGTTCCCGCGAAGGGTGGCGAGCGTGCGTACGCGCTTCTGCGAGAAGCGATCAGGGAGACCCGACTCGCCGGTATCGCCACGATCGTCCTCCGGGACGCACAGCATCTTGCGGCGCTGGAAGTCGTCGGCGAGGCGATGGTGCTCACGTTAATGCGCTACGCCGAGGAGCTCGTCGATGTCCGGGAATATCACTTCCCCACGGTCAAGGACATCCGGAAGCCCGAGTTGCAGATGGCTCGCACGCTCGTCGAAAACCTTGCCGACCAGTGGGACCCCTCGCAGTACACCGACGAGTACCGCAAGAACCTGATGAAGATCATCAAGGCGAAGATGAAGGGCAAGCGGCCGCATCTGGTCGAGCACGTCGAACCGCAGAACGCCGAGGTCGTCGACCTGATGGAGCGGCTGCGGCAATCGCTTCAAGGCGCTGGAAGCGCCGCTCCAAAGCGATCCGCGCGGACGAAGAAAACTCCCGCTCGCGGCAAGCACCGGCGCCATGCCGCGTGACAGGAATACAAAATTCAAACGGCAAAATGCGATGGCTGTCAACCCCAGGCGCTGCCGGCGTGTGGCGTCTGGATCGTGTAGTGTTGGCACCTTGTCGTATGTGCAGTTTGTAGTGTTTGCACGTTGAATTTTGCATCTTATTGAATGACATGAAATACGAATGCCTTGTCGGGGGATGGACCGACCCGCGCGGTTCGCGCCCGTTCTTCGGCTCGCTCCTGCTCGGTGTCTACGACAAGGACCAGCGGCTGCAGTATGTCGGGCAGGCCGGCGCCGGATTCACCGATGCGGAGCTGGGCCGCGTGTGGAAACAGCTGCACGCGCTGAAGACAAAAAACTGCCGGTTTGCGACCGTCCCGCGCACGAGCCGGCGCCCGCACTGGGTAAAACCGAAGCTCGTTGTCGATGTACGATTCACCGGCTGGACGAAAGGCGGGAAGCTGCGTCGTCCCACCTACGAAGGACTCAGGACGGATGCCAAGCGTGAGCGCGCCCACCAGGAGCACCGTTCAATCGCTGCTGAAACAGCTCGATGAGATCGAGCAGGGCGCAGGCGGCGGCGTTCTGCAGCTACCCGGCGGCGATCGTCTCGAGGTCTCGAATCTCGGAAAACCGTTCTGGCCGAAGCTAAAGCTGACGAAGGGTGACCTCTTTCGCCATTACGTCCGTGTCGCGCCCCTGATTCTTCCGGTACTCGCCGATCGGCCCCTCGTGATGAAGCGGTATCCGAACGGGATCGCCGCCAGCCCCTTCTATCAGCACCGCGCGCCCGACAAGGTCCCGCCCGGCGTGCGCATCGAGAACGTGACCACCGGAACCGAAACGCGCCCACACCTGGTGGGCGGCTCGCTCATCACACTGCTCTACACCGCTCAGCTCGCGTCCATCTCGCAGGACCCGTGGTTCTCCCGCGTGGGGTCCGCCAACATGATCGACCACGCAGCCATCGACCTCGATCCGCCCGACGGCCTTCCGTACGCGCGCGTGCTCGACGTGGCTCTGTGGGTCCGCGACGAGCTCGCCACGCTGAAGGTGCCCGGGTTCGCGAAGACGTCGGGTGCAGGCGGTCTGCACATCTACGTACCGATGCCGCCCGCGACGCCCTACGCGGCCGGATTCGTCTTCGCGCAGATCGTCGCGACGATGGTCGCCAGCAAGCACCCGAAGCTGGCGACGATCGAACGATCGCTGAAGACGCGCGGGCGACGGATCTACGTCGACTACATGCAGAACGCGCTCGGCAAGACGCTCGCCAGCGCCTACAGCGCGCGCGCCAGCGACTTCGCCGGGGTCTCGACCCCGATCACGTGGGATGACGTCGAAGCGGGGGTGTCGCCGAAGGACTTCACGATCGGGAACTTCGCGGAGCGAATCAAGAGCGCCGGAGATCCATGGGCGGGACTGAGAACTGCCAAGGCGCCTGACTTGAAGGCTGTGTTGAAATCAACCACGAAGTCCACGAAAAGCACGAAGAAATAAAATCCTACCTTCGCGTCCTTCGAATCCTTCGAATAATCTCCGTGACCTTTGTGGTTTAGAAGGTGAACCGCGCTTCTCCGATAATCTGGCGCTTCACGATGTCACCGAAGATGTGCTGCTGCACCTCGGTGTTGCCCAGATTGTTTATCTTGAGACTTGTCACGAGCTTCTGACCAAGCCAGCGTACGCCGACGGCCCCGTTGACCATGGTGTACGGCTTCGTCGTGCCCGCGAACCGCACATCGAGGACATCCTGCCAGTACGCCGAATCGGTGTGATTGACCGACATGTTGCCAAGGAAACGCTGGAAGCTGAAATCGAAGCCAGCGTTGAAGCGGTTCTTCGGCGGCCAGTTGATGTCGTTGATACCCGTACCGGGGGCGAAGTCCTCGATCTCGGGCATCCACTGATACGAGTAGTTCGTGAAGACATTGACGTACCGGTTGACGGATGCGTCCACGCCCAGCTCAATCCCTTTGTCCTTGACCGTGCCGAGATTCAAGTAGGTGAATCGTGAGGGCAGCACGACCGGCGGGTTGAGTGCCGCCAGAACGCCGAGAATCGCCGGGGGCAACGGCCATCCCGGCGGTGGACTCGCCGGCGTATACGCCGCGACCGGCGTGAAGTAGATCCCGTCTTCGGTCTTGTTCCAGTAGACCGCCGCCGTCACGTTCGCGCGGTTCCCGATGACGCCCGTGTAGCCAAGCTCGTACGCCGTCATCGTCTCCTGCTTCAGGTTTGTGTTGCCAACGGCGCCGATCGGGAAGATGAAGCGGGCAAGCGCGGGAGAGAGGGCGCTGAGGTTCACTTCGTTGAGAATCGTCGTCGAGATGTTGTTGTTGATGAACGACGGCGCGCGGAATGCCCGGTTGAACGAGACGCGGAACGTATTCGCCGCGTTCGGCTTGGCCATGAACGTCGTGCGCGGGGAGAACACCGCGTTTTCGATCGACGAGAACTTGTCGACGCGGCCGCCAACCACCCAGCGGAAGTGGCTGCCCAGGAACATCTCGTCCTGGCCGTATACCCCGCCTTCGTTCCGAGCCTCGCCGTTCGCGGCCAGCGAAATATCGAAGGTGTTGTGGCGGAAGTTGCCACCGTAGCTCAGGACGTGCGCCGTGCCGATCGGATGCACATCGTTGGCTTCGACGTCGAACGTCTTCGTGTCGAAGACGAGCGGGAGCGGAAGACCATTCGGCCCCCGCGCCAGAAGGTTCGACGCGTCGCCGTTCAGCAGGTTTGTGAAGAACGCGACCCGCCGGCCACCCTTCGTGTACCGGCTGGTCAGATAGGTCATGTGCGAACTGCTCGAGATGTCGAACGGTCCGATGCCGCTGTTGATGATTCCCTCGGTTCCCGCCACGCCGCCAGCGACGGTGACCGTGCCGCCGCTCGCGATGTCATAGTCCACGCGTCCATCGAATTTCGGCTGGGACGTGCCCTGGTTCGTGAACGCCGGGTACGGGGTGTTGAACACGTTCGGGATCGTGCCGGTCGGCCGCGGCAGCGGGTCCTGCGTGTAATACCCAGCTGACACCTTGTACGCCCAGCGGCTGTCGACCGCCTGCGCGTGCGATCCGTTGACGTAGAAGAGCGAACCGCTGCCTTGCGTGCGTCCGGTCACGTTCCGATCTAAGTTCCCGACGCCGATCGTGACTGAGTTGCCGCCGGCGGCAGCCATCTCGCGCGGCGTCCGTGTAATCACATTGAAGACGCCGGCCATGGCATTGGCGCCCCACACCGCGGACGCGGGTCCACGGATCACCTCGATCTGCTTGATGTCATTTGGATTGGTCGGCACCAGATCCCACATCACCATGCCGAAGAAGTCGAGATAGATACTCCGGCCGTCGACCAGCGCGAGCTGCGAAGTCGATAGCGTCCCGGTGGCGCCGCGCGACGTGATGTTGATGTCACGCGCGGATACCTGCGTGACGTTCACGCCCGGGATGGCCCGCAGCAAGTCCCCGATGTTGGTCGCCGGCGAGTTCTGGATGGTTTCATTCGTCACGACGCTGATGGCGGCAGGCGCGTTGACGAGAAGTTCCTCGGTCCTCGACGCCGTGACGACAACCTGTTCCTCGTAGGTCACTCCCTGATCGGGATTCTGATCGTTCGTCTGCTCTTGCTGCTGCGCTGGCTGACCGCCGGTACCCTGCGCAAGCGCAGGCGCAGCCAGCGACATGACGAGTCCGGCTGCGGCGAAACGAACGATCATAGACGTCCCTCCTTGGGCAATGTGATGCGGGTTGAGCAGGCGTATTGTCGGCGCGCTGGCTCGGGAGCGCAAGTACGCCGCGTGGTATGATTCACGTCCGTGCGCCCGTAGCTCAGTTGGATAGAGCGCCGGACTTCGAATCCGTAGGTCGCAGGTTCGAGTCCTGCCGGGCGCGCCAAAGGAAGAAATCCCAAGTCCCAAGTTCCAAATCCCAAACCCCAAATCAAGACGTCGCTCGCAAATTTGGGATTTGGATCTTGGGATTTGGGATTTGGGATTTACTCAGGCGCCCGTAGCTCAGCTGGATAGAGCGGCAGCCTCCGGAGCTGTAGGCCACAGGTTCGAATCCTGTCGGGCGCACCATTCTTAGAAAATCCCAAGTCCCAAATCCCAAGTTCCAAATCCCAACACCTCAAAACACAAACTCCCAACGCCCGATCGCTTTGGGAGTTGGGAGTTGGAGGTTGGGAGTTCCGGGCCAGGTCTGCCTTCTCCGGAAGTAAGTTTGTAAGACGCGAAGCCCACGAAGGCCAGAAGTCACCGACCTTCGTGGATTTCGTGCCCTTCGTGGTTGCTATTTCGTGGCGCGCGACGCTGAATCAACAACGCAGGAGAAGTTCGCTGCGTCGTCCGTGCTGCCGGTCCCGTTCCACTTCGCGACCTTCGGGAACACGCACAGCGGCCGCGTCCGATCGACCTTGCCGTCGGTCAGGTGTGACGCGACGATACGGTCGGGCGCTTTCCCTTTTTCGACCCACTGCTCGATTGCGGCCATCTTGTTGAAGGTATCGGTGCCGGGCCCGCCCTGGCAGTGATACATGCCGGGCACCATGAAGAGCTCGATCGACTTGCCTTCGACGCCCTTGCCGACCTTGTCGAGCACCATCTGGTGATAGCGAATCGCGTTGTCGGACGTGACCTGGGGATCGGCGAATCCCTGGTACATCAGGAGTTTTCCGCCGCGATCGAAAAACGGCTTGATGTTGGCGTTGTCGGACTTGAGCACATCGTCCGGGTCCGCCTGCTGAGCCCGCTCGATGTCGGTCGCGGGATTGAAAGTGTTGGGATCCCAATTGGCATCCTTCATCACGAGGTATTTCAGCGGCTCGGCGGCATTGCCGTACGGCTGTGGACCGAAGAGCGTGCCCCACTGCAGCTCGGTGCCGCGCATCAAGCCCCCGGTAAGGACCTTGCCGGTCTTCGGATCCTTTGCCGGCGCGTAAATCATCTTCGCCGTCTGAACCTGTGCCGCGGTGAGACATGAAACCGAGTCTTCGCCCGCCTTGCACTGAAGCGCCTTCGGATCGAACTGGCACGCCAGCGGATTCTCGAGGATGCCGTCCTTCACGCCGTCGAGGCCGTCGCACGCCTGCAGCACCGCCTCGTGCACCGCGGGATACTTCTCCGGCGGAATGTACGCGCCCGACACCTTCTGCATGGAGGCGTTGTTCATCACCACCCCGAGATATCGATCCATGCCGCCCCACGCGACGGCGCCTGCCACGATGCCGTCGTAATCGGCAGGATAGCGCTGCGCCTCGGTGATCCCCTGGCGCCCGCCCAGCGAGCAGCCGTTGAAGTAGGAAAACTTCGGCGCGCTGCTGTAGTACCCGCTGATGACTGCCTTCGCCTGCACCGTCATTTCGTGGACTGCGCGATAGCCGAAGTCGATCACCTTTTCCGGGTGACCGAGCATGAAGGCTCCATTGTTCCCGGAGTGACCCGTGTCGGTGCTCGTCGTTGCGTATCCGGACGCGAGCGCAGCAGCCATCGCCGGATAGGCGATCGTACCAGCCAACCCGCCGTTGCCGACCGCTTCAAACTTGCCGTTCCAGTTGGCCAAGTCAGGTAGCCACACTTCGATCTTGATTTCGGAATCGTTGGTCGGAGTGAGCGTGGCGGCGACACGGCAGAACGCCGGCAGCATCGCGTACACATTCGGTGCATTGCCACGGCCTGCGCCGCGACCGGCGCGTCCGGCCGCTGCGCCAGCGCGCCCCTCACCTTCAGCGGGTGCGGCGCCACGCGCGGCCCCTCCGCGTCCGGGCGCTGCGGGCGGCGCGAATGCACCTGCCGTCACCATCTGCGCTGACGTGATCTGAGCGTTGCGAAGCGGAAGCGATGTCAGGCTGTCGCAGGTTGCTGCCGCAGCGTCCTGGGGGTGCAGGAACGCCGCGCCGAGAAGCGCGAACAAGAGTCGACGAGTCATGATTCCTCCAGGAATGGGGGTTCCGGAACGCCGAGTATACGTCCAGACGGGGACTGGGGATCGGGGATCCGGGATCCGAATATAATCGCCGCGTTTCCGCCCCTCTTCGGTCGCACCAATTCGTCGCGTCACGTGAATCGTCTGTCGAACCCAGGAGACTTCGCCCACTCGATAATCGTCGTCGCTCAAGAAGGGAGCCTGATACATGAAGAGGATGATCGTTCCTCTACTCGTCTTGCTGAGCCTGCTGGCAGCCACACAGGCTGCAGCCCAAGGTGGGGATGGCAGCCTTCGCGGAACCGTCAGGGACAGCCAGGGCGGCGCGCTGCCGGGCGTCACCATCACCGCGACCAGTGACGTGCTCCTCAGCCCCAGCGTCGCCGTCACGGATGCAGCAGGCAATTACCGGTTGGTTAACCTCCCACCCGGCACCTTCACCGTGACAGCGCAGTTGGCCGGATTCTCGAGCTCCAAGCGCGAGGGCGTCCTGCTGCGGGCCGGGAGCAACTTCCAGGTGGATATCGCGATGGAGATCGGCGCGCTCGAAGAGTCGATCACGGTCTCGGGCGACGCGCCGATGCTGGAGGTGACCAAACCGAGCAACGTGTTGACGATCGACGCCGAGTTCCAGAAGGAAGCGCCGGTCGTCGAGGGGAAATTCTGGAGCGACTTCCTCATGCTCACGCCTGGAGTGATCTCGCGTCCGCACAACGACGCGAGCGGCCGCCAGAACTACTTCGGCAATGCGGTCGAGCACCGGGACGCCGTAACCCTGATGGAAGGGTTGTATGCGGGCAACTACAACGACTTCAACATCAACCGGACGGGTCTCAGCTCCGAAGCGATTCAAGATACGGAGGTCAAGACCGGCGGTATAGACGCCGCATCGCCCATGGGCTACGGCCTCGTCATCAACATGGTCAGCAAGAGCGGAGGCAACCAGTTCCACGGCACCGGCGTGATCTCCTATCAGCCGTTCAGTTGGAATGCTAACAACGTCGCGTCGGGCACACCGGCTACCCGGCAAGTGCATCAGTACGACGTATCGTTTGGAGGACCGATCAGGAAGGACAAGACCTGGTTTTTTGGCGCGCTCAGGTATACCGACAACAAGAGCGGGACCGGCCGCACGCCCGAACAACTCTCGTATCACAACGCGTTCTTCCCCGATAAGCCGCTCGACAACAACACGATCACCGGCTATCAGCCCTGGGTGAAAGTCTCCACGAAACTGAAGCCCAATCACGACCTGGCCCTCATCTACCAAGCCGATCGGCTGCTGCTGAACGTCGTGGGCGCGGAAGACTACGAGCAGGTGGAGGTGCTTTCAACCGGCGGACCGATGTACGGTGGCAAGCTCACGTCAGTGTGGGGGCAGCGCGTCACCTCTACGTTGTATGCCAGCTACAACAGGAAGGGCGGCAATAACCTCGATAGCTATGCCTACGATAAGCAGGGTCCCCTCGTCAGCATCCATCGTGAGGCGTTTCTCAATCAGGGAGTGGCCGAGGGGTCAGGGCTCCTCCTCAGGGGCGGCCAGTGGTCGTCGACCGCATGCAGCGCGTGCTTCGACCTCGACACGTCGTCCATCACGATGATTCGCGGCGACGTGACGTACTACAAGGACGGCTGGGGCGGCTCGCATGACATCCAAGCCGGCTTTCTCGCCATGCCGCGGAGCATCTACGACAAGAACGTGCAGTACCTGAACGACGGCTTCATCCTCGAAGAGCAGCGGATGGCGAATCCCAGCAACGCCGCCGCGGGGACCGTGCCGTTCCACAGGCAGTTCATCATCGGCGATTTGAATCTCGATCAGTCCAATGGCCGCGACAAGGACATCGGCTTCTACGGGCAGGACAGCTGGAAAGCCGGCCGGCTTACAACGACCCTGGGCGTTCGACTCGATCTGGTGCGACGCTTCGACGTCCTGCGGAAACTGCAACGGCAGTCGAGCACCGAAGTGGCGCCGCGACTCGGATTTTCGTATCTGCTTACGTCGGATGCGAAGAACGTGTTACGGGGCACCTACGGCAAGTACCACCAGCAGTTAATGGGCACGCGCAACCCGGTTCCGTCGTTTGGCGGTAACGACGCGCAGGGATTGCGCAACACGTACGATCTGGATTCGAACGGCACGTTCGAGACGGTGATCAGCACGCCTCCCGTGGCAACGACCATCTCGAGCCTTCAGTTCGATCCCGATCTTCACCAACCGAGCTTCGACGAGTGGTCGCTAGGCTACCGGCGGCAGTTTCCCGGCCAGATGGCGATCGACGTCGCGGGAATCGTCAAGGTCAACCACGACCAGTACGCGCAGGTAGACATCAATGGCATCTATCCCGCCGGACCGAACCAGCCCTTCGGCGGATTCGGGAAAGTGGATCCGAATCAGGGCCTCTTATATCGGCTCACCAACAACTCCTGGAGCACGACGCACTACCGCGCCCTTCAGGCGACGCTGACGAAGAACCTGACAAGCGGGTTCCAGATGTTGTTCACGGTGCAGCGCCAGTGGCAGCATCTCGAAGGCACGTGGAATCCGTCCGACCCGGCAAAGTTCATCCAGCCGGACGCGTTCGCCAACAACAAGAACATCTGGCGGACCGACGGCGTCCAGGACCAGAACAGCCTGGCCACGGGAAATTCGCTCGTCAACAACCCGATGTGGAATCCGTACTCGGTGCGCATGGCCGGAACCTGGCACGCGCCGTGGGCCCTGGTGGCGTCGGGAAGCTACACGATCGTGGCTGGAAACTGGACCGGGCCCGTCATCGATCAACTGCCGGCCAGCAGCCCACTGATCCCCGTCTTCGGACCGACGACTGTGGTCTCCTCGACAGGGGTCAGGCAGTCGAACCCGCTCGCCACGCGCATCCGGTTCGCCTATCCGACGCGCGGGGAAGGTCAGCCCAGGGCGCCTGACGTGCACATCGTCGGCATCAAGCTGGGGCGACGAATCAGTCTCGGCGGCGACCGCAACGTGGAACTGTCGTTCGACGTCTTCAATCTCCTCAACGCGGGAAACTACACCGAGTTCAGCCGCCAGGGAGCGAATCGGAAGTACAACCCGCAGACGTTCGGGACCTACACGAACCCGCAGACCCCACGGGCTGCGACGTTTGAGCTGGTGACTCGATTCTAGGAAAACTCCCAACTCCCAACTTCCAAACTCCCAAGGCGCCCTCGGCGTTTTCTTGGGAGTTGGAAGTTGGAGGTTGGGAGTTGACTGGGTGCCCGCCTACTTTGTCGCCGTCGCCGGCTTCTTGCCGGTGTATTCCAGAACAAACAGACCGGTCCCCACGCGATCGGAGGCGTACGCCAGCCCACGGTGGTCGATGGTCACGTCGTTGATCTGAATCGCCGTCGGCTGTCCCTTCGCAATCGGATGCGACTGCGAGTTCGTCTTCGGGACGTAATAGCCGACCTCTTTCAGGTTGTACGGATCAGAGAGATCAACCACGCGGATGCCCGCGTTGAAGTAGGCGACCCACGCGAGCTTGTCCTCGAATCGGTTGATCTCGCTGTTCACCTTCTCGGCATGCTGATGCGGACCGAAGCGTCCGCCCTTGTCGCAGAAGTTCCCAACAGGCACCTGCCACGTCGACACCGGGAAGGGATGCGTTTCGTCGGTGATGTCGACCATGTACGCCTTCGATCGGATGCCGCTGGTGCACGGCTTCATATCCGCATTGCCGGCGGCCTCGTCGGTGATGAACGTATAGGTACGTGGCAATCCGTCCGGACCCTTGAAGTTCGGCACTTCCTCGTACTTGATCGGCGACACGGTGTGCGGCCCGCGTCCCGGCGGGTTCGTGTCGATCAGCCACACCATCTTCGGTTTCGTTACGTCCGTGATGTCCCAGCCGCCGGCCAGGCCTGAGCCGCGGAAGCCAATGTAGAGGCGATGGTTCTCCTCGTCAACCATGGGGTGATGTGCGTACTCGTTCTGGTAACCGGGCGTACCTTCCCGCTGGCTCGGTGACGCCGCGCGGCCGATGAACTTCGGATTCTTCGGGTCCTTGAGATCCCAGATGTGAATCACCGTCAAGCCGCGATAGCCGGGCTCGCCGGAGCTTGAATAGAACAACCCGGACTTCTGTGACCACCACCCCTTGTGCGCACGCCTGATGAACGTACCGCCGCACCCGGGTCCGCAGTTGTTCGGCGGGGTTCCGGTGATCTCGGACACCTTGAAGATCTTCGACGGATCGGTGCCCCGCGTGGTGATGTCCCAGATCTCGAACTTGAAATTCTTGCCCGTGTCCCAGCTGCGAATCAGGTAGTCGTGACCGGCCGGGTCCGAATTGAAGCCGTAGTCGTACACGACTGACACCGATCGCGAGTTGACGTGCGCTTCCTCGTTCGGGATGTGCCACACGAACTTCGGGTTCGCCGGGTCGTCGATGTTCAGGATGGCCGTGCCGTTCCATTCCATCTTCCCGGTGATCGGGTTGAGGATCGGCTCGTCGTTCCCCTCGCCGTCGTCGGATGCCTGCGGATCGTTGCGGTCGTTCGGCGTGAGCCCGACGTAGACCCAGTTGCCATTGGCCGGGTCCGACTTCGCGGTCAGCTGAAGTGCCTGGCGTCCCTGCATATCGTTGAATCCGACCAGTCTCACGTTCTCCGCACCATCGGAGCGCGGATCTGCCGACGCCTGCTGCTCCGTGGACGCCGGAGGCGCCTGAGATGAGCACGCCGCAAGAAGAATCAGGATTCCGAAGCAGGTCGCCCATTTCCTCGTCGTCATAGCATTCGCCTCCAGTCGACCGGACCTTCGCCACTCCACGCCGCAGGGGTCTGACAGGGGCCGATGATACGCCCTTTTTGCACGGCGGGTGCGGGCGCACGCACGTGGAACCGACGGAGAAGTGTGAGAATGTGGCGCATGTCCCGCCTCAACACGTTTCTCAGCGGCATCCGCGTCATCGACCTCTCTCGTCACCTGCCCGGCCCCCTCGCCACGCTGCTGATGGCCGACATGGGCGCCGACGTCGTCAAAATCGAGCCGCCGGCAGGCGACGAGATGCGGTCGCTCGGGCCGCGGAGCGAAGACGGTGCGTCGATGTACTTCCAGGCGGTCAATGCGGGGAAGACGACCCGCCGGATGGATCTCACTGTTGTGAGCGTGCGTGAAGAATTCCTCGCAATGGCCGCGGGAGCCGACGTTCTGATCGAATCGTTCCGCCCCGGCGTCATGACACGCCTGGGCGTCGGCTACGCGGTCTTGAAGGAGATCAATCCCGCCCTCGTCTACTGCTCGCTGAACGGATTCGGGTACCACGGGCCGCTCGCCGAGATGCCGGCGCACGACGTCAATTACCTCGCGCTCGCCGGCGCGCTCCATCTCAACGGGGGGAATCCACCCTTTTTCGACCCGCCGGTCGCCGACTGTGCCGGTTCGCTCTTCGCCGTCATCGCAATTCTGGGCGCGCTGCACGCCCGCGCGAGGGACGGGCACGGCTGCGAGATCGATCTTGCGCTGGCCGATGCGGTGATGCCGCTGGAGCTCCTTCATCTTGCGGAGCTTGGCGCGGGGATCGAGCCGCGGCCGCGCGAAGGGCTACTCAATGGGGGCGCCGCCTGCTACAACGTGTACGAAACCGCCGATGGGATTCGTGTGAGCCTTGGCGCGCTGGAGCCGAAATTCTGGAAAGCTTTCTGCGCGTCGGCCGAACGGCCGGACTGGCTCGGGCGGCATCAGGACCCGTTGCCGCAGCACGAGCTCAAGGCAGAGCTCGCCGCGATGTTTGGCACGCTCACGCTGGCCGAATGTAACGCCCGTTTCTCGGAGTGCGGTTGCTGCTTTGCCCCGATCCTCAATCTTCGAAGGGCCGTCGATTCACCGCACTACCGCGAGCGCGGGCTCGTGCGCGATGGCTCGACTGGAATCCAGGCCTTGTTCCCTGCCATTGTGGACGGCCAGGCGCCGTCGCTTCGCGAGCCGCTCCAGGATCGGACACCGCTTCACGGACCTCATCGCCAGGTGGCAGGTCTTTTGAAGCGTCAATAGTCGGACGGATATGGGACGCGGGGAACGTGCGCTGAATCGCGACATCGAGCAGGAGCTCACGCTGCGCCTGGAGCGTGCGAGCGATCTCTCAGAGCGTGCGAAGCGCGCAAACGATGCGGCGCAGCACGAGATCGATCGCGCGATGAAGATCGCCGATGAACTCCGCGATGCCTCCTCGGAGTCCTCGTCGCGCCTCGGCGAGTTGCGGTCTCGACGGCGCGACCGGTAGAATAAGCGGTCCTCTTGCCTCCGAAGTGGGCCGCTAGCTCAATTGGCAGAGCAGCAGACTCTTAATCTGCGGGTTCTCGGTTCGATTCCGAGGCGGCTCACCAACCCTCGCTTCGCGTGGGTTGGTTTCGCCCGCCTCGAACCCAGCCAAGTTGGCTTCGCCCTTCGGGCTCGCCAAACATGGTCGATTCCGAGGCGGCTCACCACTAATAGAATCAAGCACTTACAGAACGGCTACGCCGGAGCGAATTTAGTATCTGCTGCTCAGGGCGCGCAGATTATCACGCCCGATCCGACGCAGCAACCGAATGACCCGACCTTGCTCCTCTGTTATCCCTGGGTCTACCATCACGATCATGGCGAACCGATTCTGGCTGCTGCCGTTGTGCATCCTTCTCGTCGAGCCGACCCCCAACCGACCGCCTTTTGAAATGAGGGTGGTGGATGAACGCACCGGCCTCCCGGTGCCGGACATCCGCATCACTACTGACAATGGCATCGTGTGCCATACACTCGGCACCGGCGCGTGCTTCTGGTGGCGATCCTCGCTTATGAACAGGGACGTGCGCTTCCAGATTCAAGACGAGACGAATCAATTCGATAGCATTGGCGCCACACTGCGGGTGACACACGCCGGACAAGCTGAAATTAAGATCCGCCGACGAACCTAGACGCGGCCTCGGCATCACACTCCCGGCTGTGCGTCATGTAGTTCTGGCGTCCGGCAATCGCCGCCGCTTCCGCATCAGCGAGCGACTCGTAGCGCCCAAGGTAGATTTGCCGCCCCCCCACCTTGAGCCCCACCTTCCACTTCTCATATGCGGCATCCCACGACACGCCGCGGACGCCTGACGCTGAGCCCTTCCGCGCTCCCTTGAGGTTCTGCATGTTCTGAGCGTGTGTGACCATCCTCAGGTTTTCGCGTCGATTGTCGAGCCCGTCATGGTTTTGATGATCGACCTTCAGACGTGAAGGCGCCTTCATCACCAGCCGGTGAAGCGTTAACGTGGTCGTCCGCCACCGTTCGTCGTCTTTCCACGTCACGGCCGTGCGAACGTAATAGGTTTGCGACTTGGCGTCCCACGTTGCTCCCCAGCGGAGGCGACGGACCCGCTCCAGGTCCGTCACATCCACCATCGCCTCACCCACGAAGGCGAGCAGAACGACGGAGCGTTAACCCCTCGTAATCTTCGCGAGTGCGAGGCTGAGTCCGTCGCGTTGCTCTGCTGCGCGGCTCTGGATCTTCCCGGCGTTGAGTGCTCACGGGGCTACATTCAATCTTGGTGGGGTCAGGGCAACGCCATTCCCGAGAAGTCCGCACAGCGAATCCTCAAGGTTGCGGACCAAATTCTCAAAGCCGGAAGTAGTCAGCACGAAGAAGAGGGGGCAGCATCATGAGCCCCCTCGACCATCAGGAACTCCGCGCCGCACTCGACGAATTGGCGAACGCGACAGAGGCGGTAGCGCGAGTCTCAGCACATGTCCGTCGAGAAACCGGACGGATTGCCGATGATGCCGTTGCACTTGAATGGGCGGGAACGCGGGCTGTGTCTGCGCTCACACGCCTTCAACCTCCTTCAGGATCGGGGGGAGCGATGAGAGCGGCCTTATACGCCCGTGTCTCGACGTTCGACCAGGAGCCAGAGAATCAGCTACAGGAGGTGCGGCGCTACATCGGTGCGCGTGGGTGGAGAGCGTTCCGCGAATATACCGATCACGGCATCAGCGGATCGAAGGATCGTCGGCCAGCCCTCGATGCCTTGCTCAAGGACGCCAAACGGAGGCGATTCGATGTGCTCGTGTGTTGGCGACTGGACCGGCTTGGGCGGAATCTCCGGCACCTCGTCACAATGCTCGAAGAGTTGCAGCATGTCGGAGTCGCGTTCGTCAGCTTGGGCGAAGGCATCGACTGCACGACGCCTGCGGGCAAGTTGCAGCTCCACATTCTGGCTGCGTTGGCAGAGTTTGAGCGCGAACGTATCCGGGAGCGGGTCATGGCGGGACTACAGCGGGCCCGGGCAGAGGGCAAGCAGCTCGGGAGACCGCGTGGGCACCCGCCTGCCTGTGAAGTTCCTGGCGGGACCGTGCGAGCCGCCGCAAAGGTGTGGGGCGTATCAAAGAGCACCGCGGCCAGGTGGATTGCCACCGTGCAGGAGTAGGTACCGCTGGGCGGCCGTCAACTAGAGTGGGCGGAACTCCGTCCGCAATCGAAACGGCAGACTCACGGGGACATACGTCATCACCAATACTGTGTAGTCACCCGGCTGGACGAGCGCCCAGATGTCCAGTTCGGTTCGCTGCCAGTCTGAGGCGGCAAAGCGGCCGGCGTTCGCGACGAGCACCACCTCTCCTGCGAGACTCTCATCGAAGCCTGGAGCAGCGGCATCCCAGCTCAGAAACGCCTGAAGCCGGCCCTCGGACGGCATCGACACGAGAAAGCGCTTGCACGAGGACCGTGCATCCCACACGACTCTGAGGTTTGATACGCAGATGTCGTTGGCCGCGACAACGGCATCGATGGTCGCGTTCGGGCCGAGTGGCTCACCAATGCCCGGTTGCCACGACCGGAAAAACCACGGCGACCAGTTGCCGTCTGATCCGTCGACACTGCGCAGTCCGGTCGGCGGCATGGGTCCTGACACCGCGGAGACGGATACGGCGGAGGAGGGCGTTGCCGTTGGCGACGTCGGCAATCCATTGGAGCTGCATCCTACGGTCAGCACCGCTACCGAGAGCCACCCAGAGATCTGACGCATATGACCCCTCCATAAGGCTCGGGACCCGTAGGCGGCACGTGCCAGTGCTCCATGTCCAGTTGGACGGCGGAGAATCAGAAAGCTATACCTCTGGCCCATGCCTGTCAACCAATGGTCCACGCCGCTGGCGATGGGACAATCCTCTCTGACATCGACCTGACTTTCGCCTCGATTGGCGTGGAGTTCCACACCTCGAACTGACGTGGGACAAACACTTGATTTTGGGACAGCCAAAGCCCAAGTCTTCTCGAACGAGAAGGGGACTTGTAACCGCGGTCGGTCCCTACCTATTGGTCGCCGGGCGGCGGGTCTTTCTCGGTCTTGGAGGAGGGATCAAAGTAATAGTGCTGCTCCATGTCACGTGGAGGCGAGGCCGCTCGTGGAGGATAAGCGTTAGCCGGCTGCGGCCTGAATCTGTCTTTCCGCCACGGATCCTCGGTCGCATTTTGGGAGTTGTCCCACCACCGCTGTAACACGTCGCGCTCATGGCTCTCCAGGCACGCCGGACAGATACCGAAGCTGACCGGAGTGTCGGTCTCTCCAGGGACCATGACGCACTCACACCACCTACAGACGATGCCGCGTCCGTCGTATGTCACATACTACCCATCATCTGTCCGGTTCCGATCGGCACTGGCTCTGGAAGGTTCTTGCGATCATCAAGAGCGATGCCGCAGCAACGTTCAGATTCTCCGTGCATTTGCCAACGTTCCGGAATCACGCGGTGCTGATGTGGACCACGCTGAGACAGCAATAGTCTCAAGTCGGAACACGAGGCGAGCGCGCTAAATCCTTTTCGTGCACAGGAGGGCATCTACGGTGTTCATCTCGCGCCGAGCGACGATTCAGGCACGGGTTAGTAGGTGGGTGAGGGTGAGGCTGACGTTTTCTCGATGAAAACGCTCCGCCCGTATTCCCTCCATCCCCGCAGAGAGAGAGTGATACGCGCCATCGCCATTCCCTCAGTATTTCGATGAGGCGCCACTTTGCGATAAGTGGTTTAAGTGCAAGGACCTACGGCAGAAATGGTCCGAGGAAATCTCAGCAAATAGAAGAAGCTCCCGCGTCACCGATTGTTGACCGTTCGAAGGCGCCGCCATGGTGAGCATCGCGCTCGTCGTGATGACACTTTAGAGCGAAGATGAATACATCAGAGTGCGAACATCAGACACTCCGCGTGACGCCAATGGAAGCGGGAATCGCGAATCACGTCTGGTCGATTGAGGAAATCGTCGCACTGCTCGACGCGGAGGCGGCCACACGCGCCGCTTAAATATGCCGAACGACAACCCAACTCTGACGTTGCAATATCAGCACGACACCGACACGGATTCCTTCTATATGTACTTCGAGCCAATCAGGAAGAGTGGTGTAGCTCGAATGGCCACCGTTAAGGTCACACCGGCGGGCGTCTATGGACAACTGAATGTTGATTTCGCCCCAGATGGTCGACTGCTCGGAATTGAGGTGCTCGGAGCTTCAACAATGCTGCCGATCAGCCTCCTTGATCGCCTTAGGAAACCCTAGGCCCAAACTTGACCACTACCCAACGATCCAACGCCCAATAACTCACGCTCGGTGTGGTACCGTCGTGCGTTTGTCTTGGACAGTGGACTAAGCGGTTTCAGGAGGTCTATCCACAATGGCGAAATCTAGCAGGCTGGGACAGGTGCTGTCGGCGTTGCGTCTGGAGGAAGGCTTCCTCGAAGCGCAGCTCGGGAAAGTGCGCGATGCCCTCGCGGCGTTGGGCGGCGTTGGGAAGGAATATCAGCGACTCGCGCGCACGCGTCAGGCGAAAACCGTTGCGCGGAAGGTCAGGAAGCGGAATGTCAGGAAGATGAGCGCGGCTCAGAAGAAAGCGGTCAGCGCGAGGATGAAGAAGTATTGGGCGGAGCGGAGGAAGTCCCGGTGACTGTCGGGCGATCATTTTGAAGGTAGCAAGCCGCCTTCCCCAGTTGTTCTTGCCATTACTCGCGGTGAATCTCAGGCGCAGTGTCTTCGAAGCAGCGGTAGTTTTTAGCTCGGTGTCGATGGTCAAGAGCCAAGAAGCGGCTCTTATTTCAGCAAGGCGGTCAATCGCTTTTCAAGATGTCCGCGGAGCCTGTGAGTTTGCCCCTTCGAGTAGCCAATCGTGTTGTCATTCATGGTCATATTGCCCGGTAGCTCGACGGCAAAGTCCGGCTGTAGTCCGGCATAGGCAGGATCTCGCAGGAACTTGAACCCCGATTCCTTCAAGACGCCTGCGACCGCATCTTCAAATGACCGTCCCCGTTCACCAACGGGTCCGCGTAGCCAGGTCGCCGCATTCTCTCGGGCCTCGCTATTTGCCTTTCCTCTCTTCGCCATTCAATGCTCCCGATAGACCGTGATGTCGTCTTTCCCCTTCACCACCGCCCTCACCGTCCCATCAGGAATGTGTCAGCGCGAGAGAGGCCCTACGCCGAGGAGGATCGCACCGAACTGAACCAGCCAGGTCTAGCAACCGTCTACGCCATTCCTGGCCCGTTCGGAAAACGGTGTCCGCGTCGGCTAGCGTAACCAATTGAATTCAGGCCATCGAATGCCGGCAATTCACATGTTCGGAAAACAAGTGTTTCTGACACGCACGGCATTCCGTTCAGACGGGTCAATCAGCAGCCGGGGCATGGCCTGAGGAGCGCGGCGTGGTCGAGCTGCGAGGTCTGCCGCCACCGTTCGTGTTCCATAGCGTCGGGCCGACCGTCGCCTCCTGACCGAAGATGGCAATCAGGTTGGCACTCGAAATCACTTCGTGGGCACGAGGCGCTTCAGTTCCTCGACCCAGTGCTGCACGACGATGAGACTCGCGGGGGCGGCGGTCTGGTCCGCGCCGCCGCCCTCTTTGATCATCAGGAACCGCTGGCCGTCGGGGGCGATATCGTACGTGCGGCCAGGATAGGCACCCGGACTCGTGTAGTAGCCTTCCTTGACCAGCGGCGTCGGCGTCGTGGCCGCCCAGAACTGAGCACGCTCCACACCCACCCGCATGAGTGCACCGGTCGGCGAGACATAGATCAACTCCTGCCCGCTCCGCGCCCACAGCGGCCGCGTGCCACCGGCCGTGGACACCTGCCAGTGGCCGCTGTTCACCTCGGGAAACGGCCGCACGTAAATCTCGAACCGGCCCGAGTCATTCGCTTCGTAAGCGAGCCAGCGGCCGTCGGGCGAGACGATCCCGTTCGCCTCGTTGAACGGCGACTGCACGAGCAGCGTGGCGCGGTGCGTCCCGTCCAACTCGACCTGCATCACGTCGGCGCCCGTCTTCGGGGCGACCTCGGTGAAAATCAAACGACGGCCGTCGGGCGACACGGCCGTCGCGTTCTGCGCATTGGGACTGTCGGTCAGCCGCTCGACCGCGCCGGTGCCGTCGGCCGCCTGCCAGTAGAGATTCCGTGTGCCGGCGCGCTCTGAACTGAAGATCAGCCGGCCGCCGTCCGGCGTCCACGCGGCGTAGGCATCAATAGAGGGGTCGGACGTGACGCGGGTGAGCGTCGTGCGGCCCAGGTCCCAGACCCATGTGTCGAACTCCTGATCGGTGGCGTACACCGCGATGCGCGTGCCATCGGGTGACAGCCGAGGAGAGCTATACGCGCGCGGCGGCGCCGGGATCGCCGTCTCGCGGCCCTGGCGGTCCACCCACACGAGCGTGCGCGACGTCCCCGCCACGCCCCCCGACACGTAGGCCAGTGTGCCGTCGCCCGCCACCACGGCGTCCACGCCGCCGAAGGTGGTCGTCACCACCGCAGGGATGACCGGCACGGGCGTACCGCGCGTCTCCAAACGGGCCAGGTCGAACGGCACCGCCCGCAGCGTGCCGGCCGCTGCGTAGACGAGATGGCCGCCTTCGCGTTCGGCGCGCTTCGGCGAGCCAAGCCCGCCCGGCACGTAGTGGGCGTGACTGCCGCCGCGCACGAGGACCGTGCGCACCCCGGTCTGCAGATCCAGGACGGCCACTTGTGCGGCATCGAGGCCGCCCGTCAGCGCTGTGATCGTGAACAGCACGGCCCGGCCGCCCGGAAGCATTTCTGGCCAGAGGTGATCGGCCTCACCTTGCGCGCGGTCGGGCCGCGTCAGGACCGTCGCCGGCCCGCCCGCCGCCCCGATCCGCTGCAGGCCGGTGGCCCCACCACTGGTCGCGACGATGATCGTGTCATCCGAGCCCCAGGTGGCACCCAGGGGAAAGCCATCGAGCGTCGCCAGCGTCACCGCCGGTCCGCCGGTCACCGCCACTTTCTTCAACACGAAGTTGGTGTCCACGAACCCGATCCACTGGCCATCGAGGGAGACGAACAGCCCGCGCGGTGCGCCGGTGAACACCGCCACCGGCTCCAGGGCGTCGAGCGCGCGGACTAAGAGCTGCGTGCCGCGGTTGCCCACGTAGACGAGGCGGGAGCCGTCTGGCGTAATCGCCAGGTCACGATCGACACCGTTGATGGTCAGTGCAGCGGTCCCCGACAGAGCGATCGTGAAACGCTCGACACGAGGCGGCACGGGCTCAGGCGGGCGCGTGGAGAACCACACCGAGGCACCGGCGACAACGGCGACCATCACCACCGTCGCGGCGATCGACCATTGCTCCCATGTCGGTCGCGGGCGTGTGACGACGCGTCCCCCAGTAGGCGGCGCTGCGAGCGCGTCGTCAATGTCCAATCGCGCGTCGGCGGCCGACTCGAGCCGTCGCTTGCGATCTTTCTCCAGACACCGCCGCAGCAATCTGCGGATCGGCGCGGGCGTCTCTGCGGGCAGCGTCGTCCAGTCCGGCTCGGTCGTGAGCACCACCGCAAGCACGTGCGACATCGTCTCGCCGGCAAATACCGGACGCGCGGTCAACATCTCGAACAGCACGATGCCAAAGGCCCAGAGGTCGCTCCGCTTGTCGGCAGGCTTACCAGCCGCTTGTTCGGGACTCATGTACGCGGCCGTGCCGAGAATGGCGCCTTCGCGCGTGCCGCCGACTGTAACCGTCGGCGACTGCGTCACGCCGGCCCCCGAGTCGTCGGACACCGCTTTGGCCAGCCCGAAGTCGAGCACTTTGACCATTCCCTCGGGCGTGATCTTCACATTGGCCGGCTTGAGATCCCGATGGACGATCCCCTTCTCGTGGGCGGCTTCGAGCGCGTCGGTAATCTGCACCGCGATGGTCAGCGCGTCGCGCACGGGCAGCGGCCCTTTCGCGAGGCGATCGGCGAGCGTCACTCCGTCGATGAGCTCGAGCACCAACGCGGGGATGCCATCCACGTCCTCGAGCCCGTAGATCGCGCCGATGTGAGGGTGATTGAGCGACGCGAGCACGCGCGCTTCGCGCTCGAAGCGTGCGAGGCGCTGCGGCTCGGTGACGAAGAGGCGAGGAAGGATCTTAATCGCGACGTCGCGACCCAGCTTGGTATCACGTGCGCGATAGACCTCGCCCATGCCGCCCGCGCCCAGCAACGAATCGACGCGATAGGCGCCGAGCTGTCGACCAATCAACGACACATGATGAACGTCTGTCATCAATCTCGCCGCCGCGCCGGCTGCCGGTGCATTCAGAAAATTCTGGGCCGAGCCGTCAAGCGCGAGCAGCGACTCCACCTCGCGCTGCATGACGTCATCGCTGCCGCACGCCTCGCGCACGAACGCCGCACGGTCCGGCACGGCCTTGAGGAGCGCTGCGTGGTAGAGCTGCGAGGTCTGTCGCCAGCGTTCGGCTTCCATGAGGTCTGCAAGGTAACCGCGCGCGACCTGACGGGATCGCGAGCCCGGCCATTATGCGCGGAGGGTGTCGAGGGTGAGTGTGCAAAACAGCACACCTGGGAGGTGTGCGTCGGCTTTCAGCCTTTCTCAGATCGCTCCCCGCGGAGCTCTCTCAGGAGCCACGTCTTGGCAATCCGCCAATCACGCGTCACGGTGTCCGGAGAGACCTTCAAGGCGATGGCCGTCTCGTCCACGCTGAGGCCTCCGAAGAACCGCAGCTCAATGACGCGGCTCTTGCGCTCGTCCACGCGCGCGAGAGCCTCGAGGGCATCGTTGATGGCCACCAGATCGTGTCCGTCCTCGTTCGCCAGCGCCAGTCCCTCGTCGAACGTCACGCGTATCCCCTCACCCCCTCGTTTCTGATTGCGCTTCGATCGTGCGACATCGACGAGGATGCGCCGCATCAGCCGCGCCGCCATCGCGAGGAAGTGCGCGCGGTTCTGCCAGCTTACGTGCTGGACGTCCAGCAACCGGACGTAGGCCTCGTTCACGAGCGCTGTGGCCTGCAGACTGTGGCCCATCCGTTCGCCGGCCATACAGCGGCTCGCAATCCGATGCAGCTCCGCGTGGACGATGGGGATCAGACGCTCCAGCGCCTTGTCGTCCCCGTCGCCCCACGCTTCGAGCAGCCGCGTGACGTCGTGTAGAGGATCAGGAATGGGCGCATTCTACGCCTGTTTCCGAGGCTTTCTGGTTTTGACCCGCGTTTTTCGCCTCCAGATGCGAGCAGGGGGGAAACGCGATGACAAAGACAGCTCGGAGAGCGGCGGTGAGTGCGGCGGTGGTCGTGGCCGTCCTGGGGTGGACATCCAGCGCGGCCGCCACGGAATCAAGCGCCGCGGTTGCTAGCCAGGAGTCGCTCATGGCGCCCGATCGGCGCGTGCGGTCGGCCAGTCCCCGGGTTGTAGCGGTCATCATTGAAGCGGCCTCACAATCGAAAACCTTTCGCGGGCTGGTCGACCAGATTGGTACCACCGACGGAATCGTGTATGTCGCGGAAGGGCCGTGCGGGCACGACGTGCACGCCTGCCTGTTATTCACGATCACGATGGCCGGCCCACACCGAGTGCTCTGGATCCATGTCGACCCGAACAAGCCGGACCGCGATCTCATGGCGTCCATCGGCCACGAGTTGCAGCATGCGGTTGAGGTGCTCAGCAATCGCACCATCAAGAGCCCTCGCGCTATGTATTCGCTCTATTTCGAGAAATGCCACCGGTGTGGCGGCGCAATTGAGACCTATGCGGCCATCCGCGCGGGCACTGCTGTGCGCGAAGAACTGCAGAAAAGCGCGGCGGCGGCTGAGCGTCGCGAGTAACAAGCTGCCCTACCCAGCTTGCGTGGCGTCCCGTCCGGGCATTCCACTTCTGTTTTCGCCCCTTTCTGGTTTTGACCCGCGTTTTCCGCCTCCAGATGCGGCAGGGGGGAAACGCGATGACGAAGACAACACGACGGGCAGCGGGTGTGGCGGTGGTCGTGGCAGTGCTGGGGTGGACATCCAGCGCCGCCACGGAATCAAATGCCGCCAATAGTCAGGACTCGATCGCGGCGACCCGTGCGCGGGTGCGGTCGGCCAGTCCACGGGTTGCGGCGGTCATCATCGAAGCGGCCTCACAATCGAAGACCTTTCGCGGGCTGGTCGACCAGATTGGTACGACCGACGGAATCGTATATGTCGCGGAAGGCGAGTGCGGACACGGGGTGGGCGCCTGCCTGTTATTCACGGTCACGATGGCCGGCCCAAACCGAGTGCTCCGGATCCTTGTCGACCCGAGCAAGCCGGACCGCGATCTCATGGCATCCATCGGGCACGAATTGCAGCATGCGGTTGAAGTGCTCAGTAATCGCGCCGTCAGGAGCTATGCCGCAATGTACCTGCTCTATGAGACGACATGCCACAAGTGTCGCAGCCGGTTCGAGACGGATCGGGCCATCCGGGCGGGCGATGCTGTGCGTCGTGAACTGCGGAAAAGCGCGGTTGCGGAGCGTCGCCAGTAACAGGCTGCTCTACTCAGACCGTCTGACGGTCCCTATCCGGGCGTAGTCCCGACTCAATGGATCGCCAGCCCGGGCTGCGCCAGGATTCTTCGCGGTCGTAGTATTTGGCGCGGCAACCGTTGGGCGCCTTAGAAGGCCGGTGCCTATCCACCTGAACTACCGCCGCCAGAACCATTATTTTCGTAGCAAATGTACCGTGCGGTTTGCGCTTCGAAAATCCAAGAGCCATGTACAGCGCGAAGAGGCGTGTTGGCCGATGTTCTCGGCTGGCCTTAAATGCTTGTGAGTCCTGTGTCGAGCCTGGGTCAAGGCCGCCAGCCCCGCAGCGGGGTCGAGTGCAGCGAGAGCCTTGACGCGGGCGAGCACAGGATTAGGCCGCAGAGGGCCAGCCGGGCGTGACCCGTATCACCGGATACCCGGGAGCCGGGTATAATTGGACAGGTGATTCAATCGTTCGGTGATCCCGCAACCGAACACATCTTCTACGATGAAGATACGAAACGAGCGCGAACGATTCCGAAGGCACTCTGGCCGATCGTGCGGCGCAAATTGTCCTATGTGCACGCCGCTGCGACCTTGGCTGACCTCCGGGTCCCGCCTGGCAATCGACTCGAAGCACTCAAGGGTTCGCTCGCTGGCCGGCACAGCATCCGCGTGAACGACCAATACCGAATCACGTTTCGATTCGACGCCGGCCATACTTGGGAGGTGTGCTGTGAAGACTACCACTCGTAAGACAACGCTCGGACGCGCTGTTGATCTTCGACGGATGCGCCGGCCGCCAACCCATCCCGGCGAGATGCTCCTCGAAGAGTTCCTGAAGCCGCTCGGCCTCACTCAGGCGGAGGCTGCGACGCGCATGCAGATGACGACGAATCGCTTGAACGAGATCATCAAAGGCAAGCGCGGCGTGACAGCGGACACGGCGTGGCGACTGTCGGCCCTCCTGGGCACGTCTCCTGAGGTGTGGATGAACCTGCAGATGAACTGGGATTTGTGGCACGCCGCCAGGACGCGCAGCATCGCCTGAGCCGTCCCGCGCACCAGCGACTCGACGCGATTTTCTGACCGTAGTTTTGACCACAGTTCGCGCTGTCCAGGGTGTGTGACCGAGTCCGATTGCGTCTGTATTTCCGAAGAAATCGACGCAGCGTCACTCGGTGGGATCCTCTGGACACCGCTCTACGCCATCTCTTAATCTGCGAGTTCTCGGTTCGATTCCGAGGCGGCTCACCAGCCTTCGCTCACCCGAGTCAAGCCGAAGCGTGAGCTTCGGCTAGGCAAGCCACGCGAAGGCTGTCTCGCCGAAGCCGCGCAGCGGCGAAGGCGGACTGTCGCCACTTTACAGTCATGAACCTCATTCACCTCCGCAACCCAGACGCAACTGCAGTTGCGTGCTGTTGCGAGCTGGACACCCTGATCGACGGAACCGTTCAACATTTCCAGTGTTCTCAACCATCGAGCAGTAGATCCTAAATCTGCGGGTTCTCGGTTCGAGTCCGAGGCAACTCACCCCTTATGTCCCAATCTTGAGACGGGCGAGTGCATGCACACGCTGGCGGGGATCCTTCGGAAACGCAGGCCGCTGCACGGTCTGTGGTGCCAGAGTGGAAGGGCGCTGAGATAACATGCGCCGGCGGCTCGTTCGAGTAGACGGATGTCTAATCGACGAAAAAGGAGAGCGGAGGATCGTGATGACCAAGACCCAAGTATGTGCAGGAGTCGTTGTTCTATGCGCCATTGCGACGCTTGCTACGAGCGGCGTCAGTCACGCGCAGGTAGTCCCGAAACAGGCAATGGAGAACGGGGCACCGCAGTACCGCGTCGACCCGTTCTGGCCCAAGCCGCTGCCGAACAAGTGGAGCATGCAGCAGGTCGTGGGGATCTTTGTCGACCAGATGGACCACGTCTGGTTCCTCAACCGCGGTCGGTCCGCCCTCCCCATCGAGTTGACGGCCGAGGGGAACCCCTCGCCCGCGCTCTGCTGTGTGCGTGGACCTGAGCTCATCGAAGCCGACCAGCAGGGTAACGTCGTTCACGCATGGGGCGGCCCCGGCTATCACCCGAAGTGGCCGGTCCAGTTGCAGACCGTGGTCGTCGATACGAAAGGGTTCGTATGGGTCAGCGGCGAAGCCAATGAGGACAGCATCCTGAAGTTCACGCGCGACGGGAAGCTCGTTTGGGACTTCGACCATCGTCCACCGCCTGAGGCGGCCAAGATGCCGGAGAACAATCAGGAGACGCGCTACATCATCAATAAGGGCCGCTTCCAGCTCGACGAGGTGGCCAACGAGCTGTACATCATCAATCAGAAGCGCGTGCAGATATACGACGCGTCAACTGGCGCCTACAAGCGCGGCTGGGGTGGCCACGGGATGCCGCTGAGCGAGATTGAGAACGGTCCGATCGCGGGCTACAAGTGGACTGGCGGTCCGCCTCCGGAAGAAAAGAATTTCGTCCCGACGCTGCACTTCGTCGAGATCTCGAAAGATCGGCGCGTCTACATCGGCGAGCGCGGCCAGAACCGCATCCAGGTCTTCACCACGGAGGGGAAGTGGCTGCAGGACATTTCCGTGTCGCCGAATTCACCCGCGCAGCGCGGCGGCTGCGGTGGGCTGGACGCGGGGATCAAAGCCCCACCGGTGCAAATCGTCGGCACGTTCACCCAGTCCATCTGTGGCACGACGTACAAGATGATCATCTCCAAGGACCCGCAGCAGAAGTATCTATTCGTGGCCGACGCGCACAACGACGTCGTCTGGACCGTGGAGCGCCAGAGCGGCAAGACGCTCGGGTACTTTGGCGGAAGCGGCCGTCTGGCCGGTCAGATGACCTTTCCGAACGCCATCGGGATCGATACGTTCGGCAATATCTATGTCGGCGAAGTCGACTTCGGCAAGCGGATCCAGAGGTTTGCCCCGGTCCTCACGGGCGCGCGGTAGATGAGTGCAATTGTTGTGAAATGCGACGGTGCGGCGGTGCGTGTCCAGGTGCGATGCCAAGTGGGGTCGCAGTAGGTCACGGGTGTGACAAAGAGATAACTACGACGGAGATTGTGTCTTACGAGCTCGAGTTCTTGAGGTAACCGTGGTGGACGGTATCCATGCCCGCACAATCGCTTGCTTGCACTCCGCCGCGACGTGATCGCCGAACGAACGCCGCCGCCAGGCCGCTGCCCATAAGGAGTAGAGTCGCCGGCTCCGGAACCGGAACAGGTTGGAGCGTCGCGGTAAACGTCCCCGCGTTGTCCTGCAGAATGTTGCTCGTGAAGCTCAGAAGGCCCAGCGAGGTCCCTATGCAGGGGTCGGGGCCGGGCGCGCAATTCTCGGGGAATCCCACTCCGCCAAGGTCAGTGATCGGGCCAATCGACGTCTTGAGGTCATACCCGGCAAGCGCGTTGCCGAACACGGCGGCCATGCCGGTGCCCGATTCCAAATCCAGGGGGTTGTCGCCTCTCAAGAGCATAACGCCGGGCAGCGGAGGGATATCCCCGTCAGGGTCGATGACCGGCTGCGGAATATCGAGTACCTTGGACGGGTCTGTAATCGTCGCCGTGCCGATGCCGGCGATGTTCACCGTCAAACCGTCCAAACCAACGGCGTAAAACGTGACGCCGAGCCCCGGCGAGAGCGAGATGACGTTGGCGGTGTCGGCGGTGCCGGTGAATACGACGAGCGCGTCCGTGAACGACGTGCCGCCTATCGCACCAGAGCCGGTTCCCGAGAACTCGTACGTGATCGGAGACGCGTTGGCCTGCTGCGCGGCGAAGCCCACAAGGGCGAGAGCCAGTCCGGCGCTCGCGAAGATCGATCTCATTCGGTCACCTCGACCCGATCGGCCGAGCAATCCGGATGCCACTACTGCTCAGCTTTGGGTTGTCCCTCCCTGCCGTCGACTGTGGGACGCGAAATCCCTGTCCGCCACGGGTTAGCCGCCATGTCCGCTCCTGTGCGATGAGGCCTGCTTGGAGTTCATGCAGCGTCAGGCTTCCCCAGCTGAAACATTAGGCTTCCTACAAATGCACTTCGTTCGGCGGGGGTTGCGCTCGAAGGCCAAGCCGGAGGCTAGAGACGCTTCAGCAGCGCCAGGTCGCCAGCTATGAGCGCTTCCTTCTTGGCTCGCGTCCATCGCTTGAGCTGCTGTTCGCGCTTGAGTGCAGCGGGCCGATTGGTATTCCGTTCCTTCTACCTACAGGAGTCCTCGTCCAGTCGCCCACGTTGGTCCGGGGCTCTCAACCGTCCCGCATGTTAAAGCGCTCTGTAGGCCCAAAGCGATAAGCCGCACGGGGCGCAGAGGTTGAGCATAGGTGGGCGGGGCCGGCTGAGGGCGCGTGGGTCCCATGATTTCACGATCGCTTTTTTGCACACTCGTGGTTGCGTCCGGGTTGCGCCGCGTTGCTCCGGACGGTCACGCTGTGCAACGTCTTAGATCAAGTTCGCTCAAAACGTGGCTGTAGGTGTCTAGCGTAAGCGACACTTGTGAGTGTCCAAGAGTCTCCATCACCACACCTGCGTGAACGCCTTGTGCCAACAACAGGGTGGCCGTTGTGTGACGTAGGTCAGCACCACAGGCGCATTGAGATCGCTCTTGATCTCGCCGTGCAGGACGCACGACGCCGGCTGCAAGAACAACCGCGCACCAGAGCGAGGCGCCTATCCGCCCGTTGTCGTGCTCGTCACCCTAAACGCCACTTCGTTGGACGATCCGCTGGTCCCACACGTGTTCTTGGCCTGAATGCGCGCATAGTGCTGACCGAGTCCCGCACTGTTCCACTGATAGGTCGTGTTGGTGGTGTTCGTGAACAGTTCGTTCGAGTTGCTCGCCGCGGAGCCAATCAAGACGATATATTCGGTGATCCCGCTCACCGCGGACCACGTCAGCGTCACGCGCGTATCGATCGCCGTGACCACGAGGTTGGCAGGAGCGTTCGGCGGCGAGCAGGTGCCGGTCTGGACGGTTTGGACGACAGAGCTTGGCGCAGTCGGGGATGTCGCCGCGGACGGTCCACTCCCACTCGCACCGCCACAGGCGTCAACGAGGATAGCCAAGACGAGCGCGAGCGCGCCGAAGGTCGTTCGATGCATCCTCGATCATTGGGCAACAAGCGTACCGACCAGCGTTTCGCGTGCAATGGAGGCAGTACGGTGACACACGCCGGACAGGCGAACGACCATTTCGTCCGCCGCTGGCTAAATCTGTCGCGCCCGACTGCGCGCAGTGTCCCGCGGCAAACCCCGAGGAGATTGCGAGGCCTGGCGGCCTCGGTCTGAGTGCCGCGGTTTCATCCCGGTGGGCATGAAATTGGGCACAGCAGTCGCGACGCACCTGGATCTCGTCCGCTGCGGAAATGGGATACGGCATTGGCGCGCGCTTCGAGACGCGGCAGAACTTCCAGGCCTGCGATTCCACGACCTACGAACATACGGTCATCACGGAACTGGCGAGATTGGGTTGGGGTGGCAACAGGAGGAACAGCTGTTAGATTGGGACGCACCGCTCCACTCCCTTCACCCGAAAGTCCACTCGGCCCGTTAAGGCGCTCGAGTCGTGGAGGCATTGGCGAATACCGCTTTGATCGCGGCTTGCGCGCATTCGTCATCCTGGTTCCCGATGCCTCCGCCAGCGCCGATCGCGCCTACCATCTCGTTGCCGATGAAGATGGGAAACCCACCCGGCTGGGCAAAATCGCCCATCCATTCTGGGGCGCGGTTGATCTGCTTGTTCACGCGTTCCCATAGTTCGATCGTCGGGCGCCGCCAATGCGCCGCCGTCGTGGCCTTCAATTCGGCCGTCTTGAGCGCTGTCGGGCTTGCGCCTTCCGTCCCCTGGAACGACAGGAGCGTTCCATCGGGATCCACCACCGCAATGCCGAGTGCGGTGTACTTCTTCTGACCAGCATAGGTGACACACGCATCCACGAGCGCGCGCCCGGCGGCGGTCGTGATGACCTTGCGGGTAGCGAGCAGCGGCTGCGGGCTGGCCGGCGGCAATGTTTTGCCGTCGCCGAACACGGACTTTATGGCGTTTTGCGCGCAATCCTCATCCCGGCCGCCCGATAACCCCGCGGCGCCTGCGCCGATGGCGCCGACGACTTCGCCCTGAACAACGATGGGAAAGCCACCCGGGATCGGGAAATAGCCCATCCACTCCGGAGCGCGATTGATCTGCATATTCACGCGTTCGTAAAGCTCGCTCGTTGCGCGGCGAAACTTGGCGGCGGTCTTCGCCTTCAACTGCGCGGTCACACCTGTGTTCCCTGTCGCCCCATCCGTCGATTGATACGACACCAGGTAGCCCGCGGAATCCACGACCGCTAGCGCGATCGGGTAATGGTCGCGCGCTGCCTGCGCCAGGCACGCCTCGATCATCTTTCGCGCGGCAAAGCCGGTGATGTCCTTCTTGTCGGATAGCAGCGATTGGGCATGTGCGTTTGCGGCGGTCAGAGCGGAAAGGCACGCGAAAGACAGGGCGGCGAGCGAGCGCTTCGGCATCGGCGTTTTCCTCATCCTGGTTGGATGCATCATAGTGTTGCCACCGCGAAAACGACAGAGGACTGCCGCGAGCTGCAGCGCCATTCAGTTGGTCGGCACGAGGCGCTTCAGAGCCCGGGCACGGGCGCGTCGAGACTCCGGGCGGCGAACTCGAGCACGGCCTTGACCTGCTCCCGCGTAACAGGGAACTGCTCCAACACCTCGTCAATGCCCAGCCGTCTTCCAGGTTCTCGAAAACGATCGCCACAAGCGTGCGTGTGCCCTTGAACACCCAGACCCCGCTGACCTTGCCAGGGATGCTTTCCACTGCCGGGCACTGGGACCAATCGAGCGAGGCCATTGGCGGGATCTCCTTCCGGCTTTCAACTTAAGGGATCTCATTCGCGCCGTCACGTCGCAGTCACGCAGCCTCTCGGAGGCCTTCAAGCTGTCGGAGCCAGCCGGCAATTCCATCAAGGGCATGGGATGCGACGGGATCCTGCTCATCGGCTTCGCCAACTACGTGCACGACATGCGGATCCGCCACAACGGCGCAACGGGTACTCAAGTGACCGGCGTGATCCTGAACAACTCCATCAGCAACAACGGCGGTGAGGGAATCTCGACCTTCAATGCCGTGATCACCGGGAACGAGATCACCGACAACGAGAAAGAAGGGATTGTGAGCTTTGCCGGGACGGTCTCGAACAGCACCATTTCGCAGAACACCGATGAAGGCCTGTTCGTGCCGGGATCGGGCGGGAACCCCGGGACGAGCGTGGGCTACTCGAACAACAGTTTCCGGGGCAACAACGGCGGCGCCGCGCAGGTGTTCGGCGGGATCCAGCTCGGTTCCAACATCTGCGGACCCCTTGGCGGGTCCGCCACGCTGTGCCCGTAGCCGCAGGCACGCCGCACCGAGGACACGACGCGCCCGGAATCAGCCCATCGGCGTGACGGCTGGTTCCGTGCGTCTCGTGGATTGCCGGTCTGTCGGCCGGCCACGTGCATGAATCGGAGCTGGCCCGCAACCACCCCAGCCCATGCTGGTCACCTCCCGATGGCGTCCGATGCAAGCCTGCCACGCTGCGTCATCTGATTGAGGATGTTGCATGCGAGGACGACCTCAGTCTCCTGCCCTGCCGGACTGCGCGCGTGACTCTCTCGGACCGATGTGCACGATGTCGGATAGCACGATCGAGACCTCCGGGTGTGTTGAGGACCAACGCATCACGAGCGGCGATGTTCAGATTATCGTGGCGTGATACGCTCGGTGGCGCCGAGCTCCCCCAACCGACCCGCCGTCAGACAGGAGATCCGAGTATGGGTCGCCGTGCTTTCTCGTTGCAGCCCTGTCTCGCACATATCCCGCGCGTCGCCATGTGTCTCCTAGCGCTGACCGTCGGGGCCTGCTCCCGCCAAACGCCTGCGACACCGATCATGGAGACGACCAAGGCGCCGGATGCTGGATTCCTCAATCAGTGGAGAAAGGGGCAGGATGCGCGCGAGCTCGCGGGGACGTGGTATCTCACCCCTCAGGGGTCGCAATTGCTCGACTTCGACGTGTTCATGTCGATCCCGAGCGCCTCGGACCAGGCGCTGTTTTCAGCCCGCACGAACCTGGAATCGTACGGGTTCCTCTACTCTGGCAATTACAAAGACGGCGGTAACGGTCAGGGAGATCTCCCGAACACCGGGGGCCTGCCCATCGGCGTGGTGAAGGACACGCGCGGCGAGGGTCATACGCCGCTGGCGAAGCACGCTCAGGACCTGACACGAGATTATGTCGGCTTGACGTGTGCCGCCTGTCACACCGGCGACCTGAGGTACAACGGTGAGCGCTTTCTCATCCACGCCGGCCAGTCGAACCTCGACTACGAACGGTTCATTTCCGATCTGGGCATGGCGGTCTCGAAGGCTGTGCGAGACCCGAAGGGCACCGGGTACTTCGCCCGCATGGCGGCCAAAGGAGTCGACGAGAAGAACGCCACGAGTCGACTGGCCGCAGCAAAGCAACGAATGGACGGCCTGCGCGACCGCGGGCAGGTGCCAGTGGGTCGAGAGGCTGGGCCCGGCCGCATCGATGCCGTCGGCCACATCCTGAACGAAGTGTTCGGACATCAGTACGGTGACCCGAACGACGCCGCAAGACCCTACGATCCGAACGGAAGCGACCCGACCAGCATCAGGCCCATTCAAGTCCCGGTCAGCGTGCCAGCGGTGTGGAACGCGGCGCGGCTGCAGTGCGTGCAGACCAACTGTCTGACGTCGAACTCCCTCACCCGCAACGTGGGTGAAGTGCTCGGCGTGTTCGGCGACTCGGAGACCTACAAGGACCCGTCGGGACGGTGGCGCGTCCGCTCGACCGCCAAGGTCAAGAATCTCTACGCACTCGAAGAGGCGCTCGACTGGGTCGAGAGTCCCAAGTGGCCGTCGAAGTTCCCATCGCCCAAGGGAAACCTGGCCGAGGGCGCCAAAGCCTTTGCCGCCCACTGCCAACGCTGTCACGCACAACCGTATCTCGACAAGTTCAGTGCGCAGTGGGACGCCGCCGGCGAGAACTGGAGCGGCAGCAACGCCCCGAGCGATCTGGCCGACCATTTCGTAGAGGAGGACTACCTTGGCCGGACCCGATACGTGTGGAGGGTCACCAGGGTCGGCTTTGAAACCGTGGGCACCGACGACCAGTTCGTCAAGGCTCACGCAGGGGCCCGATACACCCTCAACCCGCGGGCGACCGAGATTCTCGATGGCAAGATGCGCGACGGCATCCTCGCGACGCTTCGCGAGAAGGTGGGGGGCCTGGCGTCGCTGCTGGCTGGCCGGCTCGCGGAGCTCGAGGGCCGCGACACCACGTTCACTGGTCAAGCGATCGTGAACGCGGAGTTCGACAAGCTCAAGAAAGCTCAACTCACCCGCGCGAACCTTCTGCGCAAGCCGGACGGTTCGGTGATGACGTTGATCCTCCTGGCGGGGTCGACGGCCAGCGCGGTGGACTCCTACTTCCTCGACGCGTACCCCGACCGGGAGACCGCGGCGAGGGAGCGCGACAAATTCGCGTTCTTCAGGGCACGGCCGCAGCCCCCAACGCTGGCTCAGATGGCCGTCTACAGGGCTCGCCCGCTCAATGGCATTGCGTTCACAGCGCCCTATGGGCACAGCGGCGTCTGGCCGACGCTGGAGTCAGTCCTCTTCCCCGACACGCGCCCCGAGAGTTTCTGGGTGGGCCACGGCGAGTTCGACCCCTCCGCGGTGGGCGTCGACATCAAGAAGGGCGAAGCGATCTGCGGCGCACCGAACCGCCCTTCCAAGTGCTTCAAGGTGACCACGACGGAGCACCGGCCAGGCACGGACGACAGCGGCAACAGCCGGAACGGTCACGCAGGTGCCGGCTTCTTCAGGGGGCTGGAACCCACGCCAGAGGAGAAGTACGCGATCATCGAATACTTGAAGTCGATCTGAAGGTCGTATCTCGGCGGCGAGCCACAGGCCTACTGGCCAGCCGCGTCCTCCGGCTGTCGTAGACGATGTTGCGCCGAAGCCTCATAGACGGCCTCGCGCAGCCGGTTGATGCTGGCGATCGGCTGATGCGCCGCCAGCGAATGCCACGGCGTGAAGACCAGCCGTTCGCATTGGGTTTAGTGCTTCGCGAAATCGATGTCCTCCTGCGGCGCGATAATGGTGATCCTGACCACCCTGGCAAAGGGATGCGTCGCCTCGTCCCATAACGTCGACCGATCGAAGCCTGCGAGTATGCCGGACGCATTGTCCGCCACGTCACGCTGGACCCGTGATATCTGCGAACACCCCATGCCCATTGCGCCTTTTTCCTGCCTCCAGGGCGGAATAATCGTTACAATCCCGCGCATCGGAGGCCGGCACGATGGCGACACCCTCTTGGCAAGTTGCGGGGCAGTACTACGAGACGTGCAGTTGCGATTTCGTTTGTCCCTGTATCCTCGGACAAATGGCGGTTCGCCCGAGCAGGGGCACATGCACGTTCGCCATGGGATTTCAGATTGAGGGTGGGACTTACGACTCCGTGTCGCTCAGTGGCCTGGGCTTCATCGTCCTGGGACTGACCCCCGAAGCGATGGGCAACGGTAACTGGTCGGTGGGCTTGATCATTGATGAGCAGGCGAGTGCCGAGCAGCGGGATGCCCTCACGGCGATTGCGACCGGCGCCGCTGGCGGTCCGATGGCAGCGCTGTCGGGTCTGATTGGGAAATTTCTCGGCGTGGAATCGGCGCCGATCCGCTTCGATCGCCGTGGCGTCAAATGGTCCGTTACAGCCTCGACACTCGTTGACATGGCTGCCGAGGGTGCGATGGGAATTAATCCGACCGCCACCGAGCCGCTGTATCTCGATAACACTGGCCATCCTGCCTCGGATCGATTGGCGCTCGCCCACGCATCAAAGAGCCACGTGCACGCGCTCGGTCTGACATGGGACGATGCCAGCGGAAACAACAACGGACAGTTCGCGCCGTTCTCCTGGCGAAGTGCGTAGTCTGTCGCCCGCTATCTTCGTCGGGCGCGACCGCCTCATCGTCTCGATCTGCATCGTCCTGACCGTTGGGCTCGCCTGGGTGTATCTCGTCCGTCTCGCTCATCAAATGGCGCCCGCCATGGCCTACGGCACGGCAATGGCCGCCATGGGAATGACGATGGATGCACCGTGGACCTCGGTTGACATCCTCCTCACCTTCGTCATGTGGGTCGTGATGATGGTCGGCATGATGGCGGGAGCGGCAGCACCGGTGCTGCTCTTATTCGCCGGTGCGCGCGCCACGCACGGCGACCGGGGAGTGCCCCTATCCGTACTGATGTTCGGGCTTGGGTACCTCACCGTCTGGGTCGGTTTCAGCGCGTGCGCGGCACTCGTACAATGGGCCTTGCACGAGACGGCAATGCTTTCATCCGCCATGGCCGCATCCAGTCCGTGGCTGGCTGGGACGATTCTGGTGGCCGCCGGCGCGTATCAATTGACGCCGCTGAAACGTGCATGTCTGGTCCATTGCCGGAGTCCCCTAGGTTTCCTGATGACGACGTGGCGCGATGGAAAGCTGGGCGCGATGCAGATGGGCGTGCGTCACGGCGCGTACTGCCTCGGCTGTTGCTGGGCACTGATGTGCGTGCTGTTCGTCGTCGGCGTGATGAATCTCGGCTGGGTTATCGCGTTGACCGGATTCGTTCTGCTCGAAAAGGTCGGCCCGGCCGGCATCGTCGTCTCTCGCGTCGCCGGCGCCGCCATGATCGGCGCTGGAATCCTCACCGTGATCTAGTCCCGTGACGCGATCAGCGTGAACGGCCAGAGAAAACGAGCCAACCCGACGCAATGATCGAACCTACGAACAGAACCCGTGCGCGCGGGGCTCTCGCTAATCCTCGATCTTTTTGCGGAGGATAGTTAGCGTAATGTTTATGCGGGTGAACTCGAGGTGCGCCCACCAGGTGCGCCCACCACCGAGCCATTTTGGGAGGGTCAGCGCTTAGTCGTTACTAAACACTTCGCGACAAGGCAGGACCTATCTGCTGCGATGTGCGGGCGACCTAGACGGTGTTATGCGGGTCGGCCAAATTCAGGTTCTAATCAGGTTTCACGGGAGCCCGCGTCCTTCAACAAGTGTCTTGACCATAAGAGTTGCAGACATTCTTCGACGGGGACCATTTGGCATTATGCTGCCGGCCCCGCAGGGTCGGCCGTGATATGTAGCTCGCCCTACTTGTTAGTAAGCGGCCCCATCTCATCAAGATGCCGGAGCGCCCTGCGGCTGGTGCGTACTGTGCTTCTCGGCCCACGCCAGCGCATAGTCGGCGATCTCCTCCCACCCCTGCTGGGCGGGCATGAGATGCGAGCGTCCCGGGAATTCCTTGATCTCCGTGATCGTGTTCGACTTGTAATGCTTAGCGTTCGAGTGTTGGACGGCGGGCGGCATCAAGTGATCGTCGCTCCCCGAGATGAAGAGAAGGGGCGCGCGGGCGTCGTTCTTGTAGTCGACCGCGATCTCCTGGGGCCCGGGGATGAAATTCGCCAGCACGCTGTCCCAGAAAATACCCCCTGAAGCCGGGACGTGATAGCGGTCGTAGGCGGCGCGCGCGTCCGCTTCGTCGAAGGTGTTCGTGAACACGTAGCGCCATTGATCGTACGTGAACCCCACCGCCTTGTGGCGATTCGCGGGACTCTTCAGCACCGGGAACGTGGATTTGACCTGCGATAGCGGCGTGACGCGCACCCCTTCCGTCGGTGCGGAGTTGATCGCGACTCCAACCGCCCCAAAGCCACGATCGAGGAGTAGCTGCACAAAGGCGCCACCTGCCGAATGACCGATGAGGATCGGTGGCGCTTCGCATCGCCCGGCAACTGCTTCGAGGTGCGACATGATCGCGGGAACCGTGAGACGCTCGACGGGCGATGGATCGCGGTTGAGCGCTTCGACCTCGACCTCGAACCCCGGATACGCTGGAGCGAGGACGCGGTAGCCATGGGCTTCATAGCGCGGAATCCAGTGCTCCCAGCTTCGCGGTGTCACCCAGAAGCCATGAACCAGTACAACCGTATCGAGACGTTTTGATGGCGTGGGCATGAATGCGTCTCCTTGTGGGTCGCCTTCTGATGCACGCTCCCGAGCGTAGCCTCGAACCCGTCGCTGTGCAAACTCATCCGACCTGCGGCCACTTGTTGCCCACTTACCCATCGTCGATGAATGGCCCGGGCTCGCATCGAGTGACTAGCCACCTAACGAGGAGTTGAAGGCGGCGACCTCAAACAGTTTGGTTGAGTAGTTCAACGGCCACGCCGCGGCTTAACTCCGGCGCGTTACGCCGACGCTGCACTTCGCGTTTCAGCCGATAGGTCCTGCTTAACGCCGAAGCGTTTAGGTAACGCGCTATGCGCATCAGTGCTGGCACGGCCTGACGCGTGTTCAATTCGCGCGAGACGCGGGTAGGTGACTTCCCCACCGCACAATGCAGGAACATTCCGCGCACTCGAGATCAGCGCTGATTCTCAAGATTCCTCGAGCTTTTTGAAAGCGCCGTTCTTCTGAGTGATCCTCGTGAGCCGGACTCGTGGGTGCGAGCAGACTGATGGCAGGCTAGTGCAGTCACCGTGAGGCTTCTATCTACTCCTTCCGCCTCCACTGTACTATTGCGGACAGCTAGCGACTGGCCGCGCGCCGCCGCCGTTCGGCTTCCTCCTGTTTGATCCGGGTTTCCGCTAGCGGGTACCGCACCACCGGCTTCGCCAACTTGGGTTTCGGGCCGGCATAGCGAAGCACCCAGATGCCCTGACTGCGGTCCGACATGTAAACATAACCGCGCGTGTCGACGATGACGTCGGCGCCATTGGAGACGCTCCCCTCCCCTCCGGCCGGCGCGCCGGCCTCCGTCTTGGGATTGGGAGGAACGAAGTAGCCGATTTCACGTGGCAAGCGGGCGTCGGAGACGTCAAACACCCGCAGACCCGCATTGGTGTACGTCATATACACGATGTTGTCGGATCGATCGACGAGAGGGTTGTGGAACAACATGTTGACGTTGTGCACGCCGAAGCCGGTACTTCGCTCGCAGAAGTTCGAGTACGGTGCGCCGGGGGGAGGCTGCGGGACCGGGAAGAGCGACAACAGCTTCATCTTGGACGGATCCGCAATGTCGACGAACGACGCCTGCGAGGGCCCGTCCGCGCATCCCCCTTCCGAATTCGTGAGAGCAATCTGCCGGCCTGGGAACGGCAGGACCGTGTGGACGGCGAACAGCGCGTGGTACGGAGGATCGAAGCGCAGCGAGCCGATTTGCTTTGGATGGCGTATATCGCTGATGTCGAGTACCACCAACTGGGAGTCGAAACCTAAATAGACCAGGTTTCCCACGACCATCGGCGGTCCATGCAGCCCATATCCGTGCGGCCACGCTGTATTCTGCGCGTTAGGATCGGCCAGCTTGAGTTCCGGGGGAGCCCACCGCGCCACTTCCATCGGCTTGGCGGGATTGCTGATGTCCACGATCACGTAAATGTTTCCCGCATAGCCTCTCATGGCCGCGGCCAGGTGCATGTAGCGACCGCCGAAATACGCGTTGCGGTGCGTGCCGAGGCCCCCAGTCTTGTACTGGCCCAGTACCTTGGGATGGACCGGATCCTCCAGGCTCCAAATCAGCACTCCCTCGTCATAGGGCGCGTTCGGATCGGTATCCCCGCCCCTCTGCGACTTTTCGAGCGCGGTGATCATTTTGCCCTCCGCGATCTCGACCTGAACCGTGCGAGTGTTCTTCGGGCCGGGAATCCAGTTCACTACCGTGGGTGAGGCCGGATTCGTGATGTCGAGCACGCTCCACCCGCGGTCGTCCTGTGCGCCGGCGTACATGTACCAGCGGCCATTGGCCTGATGGATCGACATCTTGAACGGGATATGACCGTTCAGATCGGTAAAGCTGATGAACTCAACGTTCTCTGCGAACGCGCCCGGCGGAAGCTGCCTCGACTGGGAATAAGCGGCGGCCGGCAGGAACGCGGCCAGCAGTAACGCAATCGCTTCGATTTTCACGTATCCCATCGTCATCTCCCTGGCACGTCGCATCATCATCTCGGAATAGTGACGGTCAACGGCGCATTGGCGACTTGGTCCATCGTGGCGTCCTACGATGTGCACACCACACGACATGACGTTCATCAATGAACAGAAATGATATATACGCTTGCTCTTATCAATTCACAAGGAGCATGTCGCGCTGGAACCGCTGGTTCGTGGTGGCTGCACCGCCAGCAGACCAGAAGATCAACAAGCACACCGTCAACCCGGATCGCCTGCAGAAGACCGCGCCGACAAAGCGACCGTCAGTTGAGGGAGTCACCGAGAAACGCGTGTTCAACGACGTCACGCAGACCATGGAGCTCTACAAGTTGCAGGGCAGCATCACACCGATACGATGCTGATTGCCTACTTCCCGAAGGACAAGATCAACCGCCCGGAGTCGATGCCGTGTGTCGGACGCAGCGCCGGGCCGACGACGCGCCCACGGACATACGCAGCTTCGGTCATACTCACGTCATGCCTTCGCCGCTCGACGATCTCCTGGAACGCGCCTTCCGAATCGAACGCGAGATCGAACACGAGCTCAATCACGCCCGCGAGCACTGGCGGTATCGGATCGATGCGGGCAGGGTCCGGTTCGAGCAGGATGTCCGCGCCGCGCATCGGCAGCTGAAGCAGAGCATTCCAGCGTACCTGCGCGAGAGCAATCCGCTGCACCTGCTCGTCGCGCCCGTCATTTATTCGCTCATCGTGCCGATCGCCATCCTCGACATTTGGATCAGCCTCTACCAAGCGATCTGCTTTCCGATTTTCGGCATCTCCCGCGTCCGTCGCGATGCCTACATCGTTTTCGATCGTCAGCATCTCGCCTATCTCAACCTGATCGAGAAGGTGAACTGCGGCTACTGCGGATATGCGAACGGAGTTCTGGCATACGTCCGCGAGATCGCGGGACGCACGGAACAGTACTGGTGCCCGATCCGCCACGCGAAGCGCGTGCGCGCGCCGCATCCGCACTACCGCGAGTTCGTCGACTACGGCGATGCGGCAGGCTATCAGCAGCAGCTGCCGCTGCTGCGGGCACAGCTCAGGGACGAGAAGACGGCCGCAGAGCCGTAGGCCCGCCGGATTGGGAGTTTTCGGACAAGGAGCCCTACCGCCGCGGGCTGTTCCGACCCGAACCTGAGGTAAATCTCGATCAGGTGAAGCTGATGGCGAAGAAGTCTGAAGCGTTCAAAGGATTTTGACGACCGCTTCGAGCGCGTCTTCGGCCGAGCACTGATCGTCAGGCATCACATCCTAAGTCGCTTCGTCGCTATCAGGGTGTATGACGTTAGAGCCCATTTGGTTGCGCCTGGGTTGCGCCGCATTACTTCCTGATGTCACGCGCTGCCGCCTCGCCTTCAGGCAAGTTGGCTTCGCGCTTCGCGCTCGCCAAACATGCTCGATTCGATAGCGCAACATTCAAACTGGGTCAGGCGGCCACCCGGCGCTTGACCGGCCGGGTGGCTGCGTGTGGGTATCCGGGGTTACGGCTTGTTGCCCTGCTGATACTGCGGCGACGCCGAGATCTCGATCAGGCGGTCGACATCACTCGCCGGATGCTGGATGTTCACGAACGCTCTATTCGGATTCCTCAGGTCGAAGTACAAACCCGTGAACTCTGAGCCCTGGGCACCATTGGACGCCCAGCGCGCCAATCCTTCGTCCGCATCCAACAGGTCGCCGTCCTTGTTCCAGTCTGCCGCAAACCAGATGTCGTCGTCGGAGCCGCCGCCGCGGTCTTCGACGATGTAGATATTGCCTTCCGCGTCGATCGCGAGATTGTCGGCATTTCTCAGGCTCCCACCGACCGGCGAGCCGGTGGCCACGTCAGTCGACTGCGGCGCGGCGAAGAGTCTGACCTCGTTGGTCGAGAGATTCAGGTTGTAGACGCGGCTGGTCCCATCGGCGCCGCTGTTGTTGACGTCAGAATCCGTGGTGGCAAAATACAGCAACTGGGTGCCATCAGCCAGGGTCTGCAGCACCATGTCCTCGGGCCGGTTGTAGCCGGTGGCCCTGACATCGTTGTCGTCAGCCGCCGCGCGACCGTCGATCGTGCCGTCCGGCAGCAGGGTCGATATCCCGGCAAGCGCTCCACCAGTCGGGTTGGTGATGGCCACCCACGCTGCCGCACCAATAATCGCCGGACCATTGTTTCCTTCAAACTGCCCACCCGCACCGACCCTCAGGGCAAACGTCTGGCCGCTCGCGAAGTAGTCGTCGCCGCTCGTCGCATCCGGATTTGTGGACACGTACTTGTAGATCGAGCCGCCGTTGAGCTCGTCAACGAAATACATGGCGTTGTTCTCATCGAACGCGAGCCCTTCGTGCGATACGCGCGGAACGATGGTCCGCCACACGAAGTCGCCGCCGTTCGGCCCAGCAGTGATCGGATTGGTCACTTCAAAAAGGCGACCCTTGACGCTCCCGGTGCCCCACGACTCTTCGGCGGTGAGGTAGCCACCCCACGGTGTCCAGCGCGAGGCGTCACCAGACACAAACCCCTGCGTGCCTGGTGCGACGATCGTCACGGTACGTTGCTCGTAGTGCGGATTTTGCAGGTCGACGCGCTGCACGCCGGCCGATCCCGTTTCGAAGGGCATGAACAGATAGCGGCCCGCATCGGGACCGGTTTCGTTCGACGTGATCATGTCCCAATTGCCAGAGTTGGAGTTGATCACCAGGTTGTTCTGCGTCCTCCGATCGGCAACCGTCCTCTGGCTCCACTTCGGGTTGGGCAATGTGATCGGTGTTGCCTCGTCTGGACCGTTTACGGGTAATGGAAGTGCCGAACTCGTCAGTGGCGTGAAATCCGGGAATTTGGTGCTGACGGCGAGGGCCGGCAAGCCGGTGATCACCGCCAGCGCAAGGGCCAGCGGAACGCGATGCGACATCATCTACCTCCAGTGCACAGGGAGCTGTTTACGCGAGCGCCGCGGCACCGCAACGCTCTTCACAACCCGCAGGTTAGTTGCGAGACGCAACGCCGCGATGGCGTCCCTGTGACAGCGAAGACAACAACAGGATCACAGCGTGCAACACGGAGGGCTCAGCCGTTTCGCCGGCTCGGTACTCGTCCCGTCGTTCCACCATCGGAACGAACGCGTTCTTGACAGACGGTGGTGAGCAGCCTGAAGCAGGTGACGGCCTACGCCAGAGAGACTCCGAACGATGCCCTGGACCGACGCCATGGAGAACTGCCCCGAATACAGTGTCCATGGCGCCCCGACGCGATCTTTCATTGCACGGAGAACGGATGACGAAAAGCCGGATAGGGCTTGTCACCCATAATGCCTGTCCACCGTGATGTCTCCGATTCTGAACTGGCCGGAGGCGCTGGCGTTGATCGCGTTCATTGCACCTACCGCTCGCGCTCAGAACGCGGCCGACTCGGAGTTGGAGGACAGAAACGCCGCCGCGTGTCTCGTGAAAGACTCCGGATACTGGAATAGAGAGCCGGTCGCTTCGATCCCGACCACGACCGGCGGCCGAATCGAGGCGTAAAACTCCCGGACTGCCTCGCCTTCGTGCTTCAACGTCCTCTCGACAACAACACTGGTGTCGCGATCCAGCATCGCAATCGATTGCTGGCTCGTATGTAAGTCGCACCCGATCAGTCTCATCTCGGCCTCCTTCAACCCGAGCGCGGTAGAGTGGACGATGCCAGTCTATGCGCGTCGATCTGAGGCCGACGTCGTTATGACATCAATGTTTATGCGGGTAAACTCGAAGTGCGCCCACCAGGTGCGCCACCATTGGCCGCTCGGACGCAGGGGCGTCCACCGTGGGTAGGCCTTGGCGACTTTCGAGGATCTATCGGTGCACGTCTCGCTTGAATGAGGCGGCAGTGATACGAATGCCGTCAGCGTAGGGCGTACCGGCGAAGCCGAACTCTCTGGCGAACTTGCTGGAATCGAAGAGATACGGTCCATCGCTCTGGTACAGCATCTCGTAGGATTCGGCGACAAGCGGATCGAACCAGCCGGCAATCCGGAGCATCGGCCGGCTCAACACGCGATGGCGTGGCACTACGCCGAATTCCTTCGCCGCCAGCGAGACGAATTCTTTCCCTGTGAGTGGATTGGGTGTGGTGGGGACATGCCACGTCTGATTCCAGGCGTTTGGCCGCCCGGCGAGCTGCACCAGGCTTTGCGCGGCATCCGGCGTGTAGGTAAAGGAGTGCGGAACGGCATCATTCACGAGCCATGATGCTTTGCGCTTCCGGGCGAAAGGCTGAAAGACGAGAAGATTAGGAACGGCGTTCTGCGTGTCGGGGCCGTAGAAGTCGGCGGATCGGGCAATCATCGCGGCGAGCGCCCCCGACTTCCACTCGTTGATCAGCATCGTAGCGATCTTCGCGCGGATTTCCCCTTTCTTGCTGCACGGATTGAACGGTGTCTCCTCGGTTATTGGCCCGCTCACCTTGCCGTACATGTACACGTTGTCAAAGAAGATCAACTTCGCGCCGCCGCGTTTGCAGGCTTCGATGGTATTGCTCATGATCCGCGGCCACATGTCCTGCCAGACCCTCCGATCGTACTTGAGACCCACGAGCAGGTGCACGACACTCGAGCCCGCGACGGCTTGAACGGTTTGATCTCTATCCGTCAGATCAGCCGCGAGGGTTTCGGTCGCGCCCGACGTCGCCTGTGGATTGCGGCCAACCAGGCGGAACGGCTGGTTCTTCGCCGCGAGAAGCTTGACGAGTTTGTTGCCGATGGCGCCGCCTGCTCCAAGGATCGTGATCATTAGAATCTCGTGCGTGAGTATACGCGCAGGAGCGGAGGGCGGACTGGGTCCGGTCCCTCAGTAACGCCGCAGGACTTCCCAACCGCGTTGCTGACGGTTCTGACGTCTGCTATGTTCGCGGCCTCCGCGGCGATGTCCGCAACTCGACTCCCCCATTAAGCGATCGCAGGTTGGAACGGACGTGGACGCGTGCGCCTTGCGCAAGTCCTCGATCATCTTGAAATCAGTGTGGCGCAGAACCTGACGAAGCCGCAGAAGAGCGTCCAGGTCTTCCAGCCCTGAAAGCGGCGCGGTCGAAGAGACCGTCCTGCGGGATTAGGTGGCGAGCTTCGCCCGCGCGTGCGAGCGCAGATGGAACGACAGAGCGGCCACGATCAGCGCTGCGACCACGAGCGACAACGGCAGGCCGAAGGTGCGGAGAAGGATAGCGCCAATAAGGGCACCCGCGAACATCGCGAGTATGGACAACGCTCGGCCCGCCCAGCGGCCGCCATGGCCGCCGGCGAGCGACGAGTCGGCAGCGAGCCCGGTGATCGTCATGGTCAGCACGGTCGTCGTGAGATCCGGAACAGCCAGCTTCCGAACCACAGCATTTCTTAGCCCCATCGCCACCGCAGTGGACAGGACAATCGCATATGTGGCCGCCAGCGACGCATCGCCCGCCGCAAATGCGGCCGCACCGGCAGCAGTCAGTAGCAGGGCCGTTTCCACGTACGTGGTGATCAGCAGATGAGCAATCGAAGTCCGCTCGCGACTGCTGACCAGCCGGCCACCACACACACTCCCACCGGCGAACGCGCATAATGCGGCGATCGAACGAGCCGCGGAGATGCCAGGCGCACCGCCGGCCGCGAAACCAAGAAAGACAACGTTCCCCGTCATATTCGCGGTGAAAATGCGGCCAAGACCCAGAAAGCTGATCGCATCAACGAGGCCCGTGACGACCGTCAACCCGATGAGCGCGCGAACGAGAGACGTCTGATCATCCACGATGCCGGTAGCCGCGTTCATGAGATCTCCTCCCAGCTGGTTTACGGCATGAGATCCTGCAGCCGCTGCGGTTCGTCCCCGAGCCATGCCGGATTCTGCGCAGTACCGTCGAAGATGGACGAGGTCTTGAAGGGCTCGAACTCGCCGCGCGCGGCCGCCGTGGCGGTCTTGGACAGCAACGCCGTCAACTCCGGATCGCTCAAGGGACGGAACGTCCGAGCGGCCTCACAGGCCTGATCGAGAATTTCCATCGAGTCCACGCCGGTGATCACCACCGAAGTCGGCAAGTTCAGCGCATAGCGAAGACACTCGATCGGCGACACAGTCTTCGAATTGAGAATGATGCCGTTGGCCATCGGCTTCATCCCGAGGACGCCGATTCCCTGTCTCACCAACTCCGGCAGGACGAGTTTGCCGAAGCTGCGGTAATGGGCGTCCATGACGTTCAGCGGCATCTGCACGGTGTCGAACAGGAAGCCGTGTTCTCGGGCCACGTCGAGCATGTACAAATGGATGTGGGGATCCTTGTGTCCCGTGAAGCCGATATACCGGATCTTCCCCGCTCGCTGCGCGTCGACGAGCGCACGGTTGGCGCCTTCCTCGTCGAAGATGCGATGTGGATCGTCGTACCGCAGGATCTCATGGTGCTGCACGAGATCGATGCACTCGGTCTCCAGCCGCTCGAGCGACTGGTCGAGTTGCCGCATCGCTTCTGCGTAGGATCGTCCGTCGATCTTGGTCATGAGAAAGACCTTCTGCCGGTAGCCGTCCCGGAGCGCCTTTCCCATGCGGGTCTCGCTCGCGCCGTCGTTGTAGTCCCAGCAGTTGTCCAGGAAGTTGATGCCACGATCGATCGCCGTTCGAATGATCCGGACACTAAGCGGCTCGTCGACCCGTTCCAGTCCGAGATGCCAGCCTCCAAGACCGATCGCGGAGACTCTTTCGCCTGTCCTGCCCAGCGTGCGGTAAGGAATTGTGGATTGCATGACATGCTCCAGTGCTAGCGTATAACCTGAGGTCTCTTCGATGAAAATCGGAGTAATCGGCGCTGGCGCCGTCGGCTCTGCCTGCCTGTTGTCCAGCATCCTGCGCGGCGTCGCGCGCGAGATTGTCGTGGTCAACCGAGAGCGTAACCGGGCGAAGGCCGTGGTGACCGACCTTCAGTACGGTGCGGCGCTCTCTTCGGCCGTGCAGATCCGCGACGGAGAGTACTCGGACCTGGCCGGCGCGGCGCTCGTCATGATCACCGCCGGCATGAACGAAAAGAGCGGCGGGGCGACCAATCGCAACGATCCGGCAGGCCGGCTCAAGCTGCTCGAGTCGAATGTTGCTATCTACCGGCAAATCCTTCCCGAGATCTTCAAGACAGTACCGCAAGCGGTCATCCTCGTCGTGACCGATCCGCCGGACCCCCTGGCCGACTTCGTGCGCACATTCGGATTCACGCGGGTCCTGAGCACGGGGACCTTTCTCGACAGCCTGCGCTTCCGCTTTCACGTCGCTCGGCACCTGAATGTCGATCCGACATCCGTCGAAGCCAACGTCCTCGGTGAGCACGGAACGTCAGAAGTGTTCATGTGGTCTTCGGCGCAGGTCGCAGGCGTTCGAGTGTTGGATGCTCTGCAGCAGACCGGTCGCGGTCCTGAGGAGCTCACTCGAAGCATCGAGCAGGAAGTGCGGTACGCCAATATCACCATCATCGAAGGCAATCAGGCCAGCCAGTTCGGCATCGGGATGGTGTCGGCTCGCATTGCGGAGATCGTATTGCGCGACGAGCGAGGGGTGATTCCGATTGGATCGTATAACCCCAAGTACGGCGTCACGCTCTCGATGCCGAGCGTGCTCGGGCAGACAGGTGTCACGCAAATCCTGGAGCCAGCGATGTCCGAGGAAGAACGGCACGCGCTGGAGCGGAGCGCCGAAACGCTGAAGGCGGCAGTGGCGCGAATCCAGGGAGGGTAGCCAGTCATGGCGAAGATCGCGTTTCTGGGGCTCGGGCAGATGGGCGCGCCCATGGCCGCGCGGCTGCTCCAGGCCGGCCACGAGCTGACGGTTTGGAACCGCACGCCGGACCGTGCCAAGCCGTTAGCGGCCGGAGGCGCCACCGTGGCGAAATCGCCAGCGGAGGCGGGCGCCGGCGCTGCGTTTGCGATCACGATGGTGGCAACCCCAGAGGCGCTGACGGACGTCGTGTTGAGCGGCGAGCAGAGCCTGGTGAGAGCGCTTGGCCCGGGTCAGGTGTACATCGACATGTCGACCGTCGGTCCGCATACCATCCGATCGATCGCCGCCCAGTTCCCGCGGGGCGTCGCCGTCGTCGACGCGCCCGTCAGGGGCAGCGTCAGCCAAGCCGCCGAAGGCCGCCTGGAGATCTTCGTCGGCGCCAGCGACGAAGACTTCGAGCGCGCGCGGCCGATCCTCGAGTCGCTCGGTTCAGTGGGACACGTGGGCGGCTTCGGCGCCGGCGCCGCTATGAAACTGGTCGCCAACCTGGTGCTCGGAGCGTCGATCGCCGCTGTTGGCGAGGCGCTGGCACTCGGTGAGGGGCTGGGGCTTGGTCGAACGCCGCTGCTCAACATGCTCGAAGGCTCGCAGCTGAGCCCAGTGGTGCGGGCCAAGCGGTCCAATATCGAGTCGGATCACTATCCGCCCAACTTCAAACTACGCCACGCCGCCAAAGACCTCCGTCTGGTGATTGAGGCTGCGTCCGCTGTCGACCGCGACCTCAAGGTCTCCGCCGCAGCGAGAGCGTGGCTGGATGCGGCCATAGAACGCGGGGCGGCCGACCTGGACTATTCGGCAGTGGTGGCGACAATCGTGGGAGAGGAGCCAAAGTCCTAGGATTGAAAAGGTGCCAGCCAAATGGCGAAGTACATGTTTCTGCTCGGCGGCGCGGACCTCGACAAGCGAAGCGGCAATGCGGCGCTCGCACCAAGGAATGCCTTCCAGGTGTCGCGGTGTCGCCCGAGTTCGTCCAGTTCATGATTCGCCAATGTCTGGACTGCTCCGCCACGGCCACCGTCGAATTCTTCCTCACTGGATTCGCGACTGACCTCCGCACCGAACTGCGGGCGATCACCGTCCCGACCCTGATCGTCCACGGCGACAGAGACAGGCAGGCGCCGATTGATCTCTGCGGTCGCAAAGCCGCGCAACTGGTGCCTGACAACGAGCTCATCGTGTACGAGAACGCTGCACATGGCCTGTTCATCACGCATGCCGACCGTCTCAACGTCGACCTTCTTGCATTTGTGCAGCCGCAGGCTCTGACCGGCGCACGCGAAGCGGCGCGATCAATCACGCGACTTTCGGCCGGCTGACACTCCCGTGCGTGACCCGCTCTGTAGCTGTCCGGGCCCAGCTCCCCCGGAACAGCTGCGAGAGCGAAACGGCGTGAACCATGAACGCGAGCGGGACCAGGAACGTCGGCACCAGGGCCAGCGGATATTCGGTCAACAGCTCGGACGTCGGAGATGTCGTGAACACCTGTCCGGCGCCAGGATTGGTCATGACGCCGAGCGCCACTGCGACGACGAGATCGAGCACGCCGAGTAGATTCCAGGTGATCGCGCGCCGCCTGCCGCGCAACGTCTCGACGTGGCGAGCGACCCACGGTGCGGTCGCTGCTATCAGAACGTCTCCCGCACCGGCGGGGATTGCCCACAGCGCCGGTACTCGGCCCAGAACCATGAGCGTCAAGAACACGAGACCTTCGAAGCGCCAGAGGTTCAGACGAATCAGGCTCGGCTGGCGCCAGAGCATCGCGCGCAGGGAGGGCGATGCCGCAAGCGCCGCTGCAAGCATGGTCGACACCACGATCAAGTTGATCCCAATAGGCGGAAACGATGTGTCCCCAGCCGCTTGGCGAAAGGTGCCCTGTTTCGCTAGCACGATGGCGATCCCTGCCCACAGCGCCAGGACGACTCCGACCGCGAGCGCGATCCCACTTTGACGAACCGAGGTGCGTTCACGCCAGAGAACGGCGAATATCGCACTCACAACGAGGATTGTCGGTCCCACAACCGCGACTGTCAGAAGCGATGGCATTACAACACTCCTTTCGGACGAGGCTTCCAGAGCAGGTGATTGATCTCCAATGCGATCCGCCGTGGAGGGAGCTCGCCTGCGAGGGCGAGAAGCTTGGTCATGAGACCGGGAATGACGACCATCGATTGCCGTTTCATGCCGTCGTATCCCGCGCGGGCGACGGCGGCAGCGGTCATCTTCGGAAGCCGTCTGTAGAGCACGTTCAGAGTGGCCCCAGCCCTGTCGTCAAAAGACGTCTCGGTTGGCCCCGGCGACAACACCGTCACGCTTACTCCGCTGCCGTCGAGCTCCCTGGCGAGGCCCTTCGAGAAAGAAAGGACGTAGGCTTTGGTGGCGTAGTACGTAGCCATCCGTGGTCCGCCTGGTTGGTACGCCACGATCGACGCCACGTTGAGAATCCGTCCCCAGCGTCGCTGTCGCATCCCCGGGAGCACCAGGCGGGTCAGCACGGTGAGCGCGGCCATGTTCAGCTGCAGCATTCGGTCTAGTTCGTCTGGATCTTGTTCGTCGAGTAACCCATACATACCAACGCCCGCGTTGTTGACGAGGACGTCAATCGCGATTCCCGCGCGCGTGAGGTCAGCCCACAACTGATTCGCTGCTCGCGACTCAGACAGGTCCCTCGACTCACATCGGACAGAGATCTGATGCAGCGCCCGAAGGCTCGCCCCTACGCGTTCCAGCCCGTGACGATCGCGTCCGACAAGGACTAAGTTGTAGCTGTCAGCGGCAAGGAGGCGGGTCAATTCGAGACCGATTCCACCCGCGGCGCCAGTAATCAGAGCCGTCTTCGTCCCAGAGCGCTTAACCGTTGCGACCGTCTTGTCCAGTGGTGCTGGTGCGCCGGGTCGGTGGTCGTTGGACATGAAAAACTCGTCAATATCCCTGTGGTAAAGGCGATGACGACTATTGGTTGACGGCTAGCGGAACCGCCCCCTCAGAGGCTGGCTTCAACAATCTCGCCAGTAGCTTTCTCATCAGTGAATTCATGACAGCTCCTCTCGGCCGTTCTTGCGACCGGATTGCCGGCACAGTCGCCGGTGAGCGTGCGAAGGGCGACGAAGTTCATCGCGCAACTCCGGACGCGTGCGCCTCGCCGAGCATCTTGCCAGCGCGCAAACGCTCGAGACGGGGACGAAGAGCGTTCGCACGCTCGGACCACGTTGTCAGCGGCGTGAGTGTCGTGACCATGCGGGGCCAGACAGGAAGACCCGTGACGATGTCGTCGATTTCATTCGCCGTATCGGCTCGGATGATGAAGGCCAGCCCGATGGCGCCGCTCACGGCTCCGCCGGCGAGGATGCGATTGCCTGTGGCCAGCGTCTGGCAGATGGCCAGCGTCGGTTGGCACCGACGGCATGGCGTGCGGATTTGCTGGCGATTTCGACGTTGCGCGATGCTCGGCGTAGGAACACGAATTGCCCTGATTGTCGACAGAGAGTGGGAGTGACGAGTCCTCGCGAGATTCGCGCGAGCGCCTGATGACCACGTGAACTGTGAAGAAGACGCCAATGTCAGAGCTGATCGTCGTGGGATTCACGAAGGACATGTATCGCGCTGCGGAAAGCCCGGGCGGTGATCGCCAACAAGATCGCGCAGCCCAACGGAACCAATTGAGGAACGGCACAGGTCGCGACGTCTGGCGCCGAGCGTCGGACGTCGCGAAGGCCGAGCAGGAGGATCGCCATGCTCAAGACAGCATCCCGACGGTTGTTCATCGCGCTCTGTGTTGCCATCGTGGCGGTGCTGGCCAGCATTGGCGCCGGCTCGTCGCGGGCGTCGGAGACCTTCAACCTCAGCGATGAACAGGAAATTGGTCAGCAGGTGTTCAATGCGCTGAAAGGGAAGGGAGAGATCGTTTCCTCATCACCGCTCTACGAACCGCTCCAGCCGATCGCGGCCGCCATCACGCGGACGGCCCAGCCGTACTACGGCCGCCCGTTCAAGTTCTATCTCGTGCACGAGCCGTCGCCGAACGCGTTCGCGACGCCGGGCGGCAACGTCTACGTCACCGACTCGCTCCTCTATTTCGTCAAGAACACCGAGGAGCTCGCCGGAACGATCTGCCACGAGGTGTCGCATACCATCCATCACGACTCGATGGCGCTCATCGAGAAGGAGCGCCGCATCGAGCGGCGTGAGATTGGTGCCGCAGTGCTGCTCGGCCCGTCGGCCGCGCACATCCTCGCGATCACGTTGATCGGCAAGCTCCATTCGCTTGGCTACTCGAGAGAGGCCGAATCGGCTGCCGACCTGACGGGATCCGACGTCTGTGCCGGCAGCGGCTATAACCCCTGGGGCCTGGTGTGGCTCTTCCAGGACTTCGACAAAGCCGACCTGTCGCAGATGCCGCAGATCCTGTCCGATCATCCCAGCAATGCTCACCGCGTTCAGGCGCTGAGACAACATTTCCGCGAAAAACCGGCCGTCTTCGCGAAGTTCAATGCCGATCCGAAGAGCGCGAAGCCGATTGCCATACCCAAGGACGCGACCGAGCAGTTCCTGCGATGAGCGGGAGGATGAAATGGTGGAACTCGACGATCGCGCCGGCAATATCCTGACGACGATCGCGCTGTTCGCGATCGTCGCCGGCATTGCGTATGCGACAAGGACCACGATCACAGTCTTCGTGCTAGCGCTGCTGTTCGCGTACGTGCTCGAACCGGCGGTGACGTGGGTGCACCTGCGATTGACACCGCGCGCGTCGAGCCGGAACAGCGCAATCGGCATCGTCTATCTCGTGGGCGTGACCATTGTTGCCGCGCTGGGACTGATGGTCGCGCCCGCGATCACGGGGCAGCTGCAGCGGCTCGAAGCGGCGCTGCCCGGCATGGTTGCGAAGCTCACCGACCATCAGTTCCTCGCCGACCACGCCAGCCAGATTGCCAGCGTTGCGGAACGAATCGGCCATTCGCTCGGCGGTGCAGCCGCGAATACGGGCTGGCTGCTGCTGGTGCCGCTCATTGCGATCTTCTTCCTGAGCCATCGCTTCGCGCTCATTGACGCCATCGTCGATCTGCTTGCGCATCGGCAAGACCGGGCACGGGCAAGGGCGACTATAGAGCGCATTGACACGATGCTGGCGCAATACGTCCGCGCCCAGCTTGCGCTGGCGAGCATGTCGGCCGTCGTCTACACCGTTTCGATGGCGTTTCTGCACTATCCCTATCCGCTCGTGCTCGGCATTGTCGGCGGCGCGCTGGAGTTCATACCGATCGCCGGCTGGCTGATCGCGGCCGCGATGATGCTTCTCGGGGGCTGGCTCGCGGGCGCGCCGTGGATCTGGATGGCCGTCGTCATTGCCGTCTGGAAGACCGTCGAAGGCGTTGTCGTGTCGCCGCGCATCATGGGTCATCGCCTGGCGCTCGAACCGATCACCGTTCTGTTCGCGCTGATGGCAGGCGGGCAGATTGGCGGCCTGCTCGGCGTCATCCTGTCGGTACCCGCCGCCGCGGTTCTCCGCATTCTCTGGCTTGAACGCTCGGGCGGCGAGAACGCCGCTGCCGCGTAATGAGGCACACCATGTCAAAGCCGCTCGCCTGGTTCAGCATCACGCCGCGGCTTCTGCCTGATCACCCTCAAGAGCTCCGGGCAGGATGGCCTCACCGGCGTGAAAGGCTCCGTGCTCCGGAAGGTCGTCATGGACAAGACGCGCTCGGCTCAATCAAGCGAGCCGTTGAAGGGGGAGCGTGATGCCGGAACCAACAGTCATCCGTTTCAAGCGCGATACCTCGCGCGCGCTGCACGTGCTCAATCAGCTTCGGCACCTCGAAACCAGGTGGAAGATCGGCATGGAGTACGGCATTGCGGTGCACCGCGAAGCTGACGGCACGTTGCACGTGCAGGAAGGGGACGCGCTGACGAAGGATGAGGGGATGGCGCGTGGCGCGTTTCGCGGATCCATCGTCGGCATGGTGCTCGCGATTCCGTTCGTCGCCGTCCATCCTTCAATGGCGGGGGCAGCCATCATCGGCGGCGGCGCACTGCTGGGAGTCGTCGCCGGGGCGACCATCGCGGCGATCGCTGCAGGATCGTGGAAGGACCAGACCGTCGCCGAGAGGACGGTTGTCCGCGACCTCGGCACGCTTGTCGAGCCTGGCGACTCGGTGATCGCCGCGCTGATCGAGGCCTCGAATCCGGCCGCCGTGCAGACGTTGTTCGCCGTCTATGACGGGACGGTGCTGGAGTTGCCGCTCCCGGCCGCGCAGGCGGACGAGGTGACGCGTTATCTGAAGGATCGATCGGCACACATGAGCAAAGAGGCTGCGTAGACAGCCAGAGAGGTGATGGATCCGCCGCCGGGCGGCCCCGGTCCCCCCGATCCTGCCGCCGCAGAATGGATATTTCCTGCTCGCCAGGGCCAAGTTTGCGACGTCCTTTGCTGCCGACGTGAATGGGGACACCGCTGCCTTCATGGCCACGCGCAGGTTCCGTGGGGCCTCGAGGCCGTCAACGGCACCATCAGTCACCCGGCGTGGCGGACGAAACCCAGTTGGTACTTACTGACGACCGAAGATCGAATGATTCCTCCCGACGCCCAACGCGCGATGTCCAAGCGAGCGGGTTCGACGGTGGTCGAAGTCAAAGCAAGCCACGCGGTGTACGTGTCGCAGCCGCGGGCGGTGGTGACGATTGTCGAACAGGCCGCAAAGGCGATACCCGCGATGACTTCGCGGTAGTCGTTGCGCGGTGGCGAATTTCTTTGGGCGCGGCTGGGTCCCTTCGGGAAGGCGGCGGATGCGTTGCCGTGGTGATCGCACTCATCGACTGCGTGGGACCCCAATTGGCCTTGCGCAAGTAGTTGATCGTGAAGAAAGTGTGGATAGTTACCGGTCGATCACACATCAGAAGCGGGTGAATGCGGTGTTGGCGTTTCTCAAGAGTGTTGCAAAGCGGCGGCGATTTTCCATGTCGCCAGCTCCGCGGTCACTTCGTTCTTGTCGCGATACGGACTCGCAGACCATCAACGTGCGCGAGGGAGGGCGCCTGTGGATCGGCACGCGACTTGCGATGCGCGCGCCGAAGACTCGTAACGTGACGTATCCGTTTCGAAAAACACCCAACCGCAAGAACAACTTACCGCGTTGCGACAAGACGAGATCTTCCGCGAGACGGAGAGCACTCACAGCATGTCGTGAACGCGCAGTCTCAGGAGGCTGACATGGCTGACCAGATCATCGTTGCAACTTTCAACAATACAAACGCCGCCTACGACGCCGCCACCGCGCTGAAAGCGCTCAAGGACAAGGGGATCACCGATTTCAAGCCCAAAGCCGGCGTGATGGTCAAGAAAGACGATAAGGGAAACCTCTCGTTGATCGAAGCCAAGGAACGACCCTTGTGGGGAACGGGGATCGGCACCTTAGGCGGCGCGTTAATCGGACTGATCGGGGGGGCACCTGGTGCGGCGATTGGCGCGGCGATAGGTGCGATGAGCGGACTTACGGGCGACGCGGTGACCGAGGCGCTGGATTCAGACTTTGTCGATTCAGTCACCAAGGAAATGCGTCCCGGAATGACCGCCATCATCGTTGAAGCCGACGAGAAGAGTACTCGGCCGGTCGATGACGTCGTGAAACTCAGCGGAGGGCACGTCTACCGTCAGGCCGCGTAGCGCAGCGACGATTCGATGTCGCGGGGCCGTCCACTCCAACGACTCCGCGACACATCCGACATCAGGCTGGTGGCGGCACGCGCCGGAGGTGATCGAACAGCTCTGGCGTCAGCACGCGATGGCCGATGTGCAGGCCGAGTCGTCGATAACTCTCCCATTGCGCTTCATCGAAGAACTGGTCGTTGGTGCCGCCTTGGTGTGTTCTCATCAGGCATCGAAGGGAGGGAATCGCGAAATGATGTCCCCGCACAACTCCGCGAACGGCATCACCGTGCAGATCCCGACGGCGTCGGGTGACGCGATCGAAGCGTGGGTCTACCTGCCCGAGGGCAACGGCCCGCACCCCGCCGTGGTCATGGCCCACGGCGTCGGCGGAATCAAGGCAGGAGGATTGGCCCCGTTCGCCGAGCGCTTCCGCGCAGAGGGCTTCATCGCCATCGCGTTCGACTACCGCAATTTCGGCGGTTCCGGCGGGCAGCCGCGCGAGGTGTGGGAGTCGGTCGAAGCGTTCAGAACAGCGTTCGGACGTCCGGACTTCCGAAGTCGGCTGGCGCAGTATCCAGACAGTGTCGTGGCATCGCCGCATCTGTTCGAGAAGGTTGCTGTACGCGGCATCTGCGTCGCCTGACTCTTGAACTGTCAATTCGGAGCTCAGGTCTGCGCCAACGAGAAGAATCGCTGCGGCAGTCCCCTGCAGCCCCCAATGTCGATGCCAAGCGGCCCGAATGCAGCGTTTCGATAGACCGCTACACGTGGTCCAGCGTTGACTCTAATGCCATCCAGATGACGCCTTCGCCGAGTAGTGAAACAGGCGTTAGGCGGACTTGATGGAATCGAAGTCGGGTGATAGCGTCGCGCTAGTCAGAGATCATTCGTGAGCACCTTTCGATTCGGGGGACGCCCGCTCGATCCACTCCAGACGTTGGACGCCATTGGCGGGTCATTTACGTCGGCTCCTTTTCGAAGGTCATGTTGCCAACGCTGCGCCTTGGTTCCTGATCGCGCCAGCCTCGCTCCACGCGGCCTTGAGGGCGGTCAAGCAGCTGACCGATTGGCATGGTGAAGTCCCGACTCAGGCGGCGCTTGCGCGGTTCATCGAACTGCCCCGAATACAGTGTCCATGGCGCCCCGACGCGTATCTTTCACTGCACGGAGAACGGATGACGAAAAGCCGGATAAGGCTTGTTACCCATCATGCCTGTCCACAGCACTCTGTTGAATTGGGCCGGCGGCACTTGGTCGGCCTGGGAAAAATCGAAGCCGGCCGTGACCCGGTCCCAGTACGCGGCATCGTGCGCGGGCTTGAGGTTCGGTCCCGCTGCGAACTTCACACCCTTGTCCTGCTCCGCCAACGCCAGCGTGGTGGTCGCAAGGACGGTTGAAGCCTCGGCGGTGTACGTCCACTCGCCGGAAGAACGGATGTCAAAGGCATCCTCCATCGGCGGCTGGAAGGCGGTGTTCAGGTTGATGTGCTGCGTGCCCAGAATGTCTTCGATCGTGCGCAGCGCGTTGACCTGGTTGTAGCGGGTGCTGACCACGACGCCCTGCTTGACGTACGGCCCGACGACATAGGCGGTCCCGCGATGCGAGTCGACATGATCGGGACCATCCTGCACGTCGTCTTCTGTGACGATGACCAGGGTGTCGGCCGCATAAGGGCTGTTCGCCACGGATTCGACGAGCCGGCCCAATGCGAGGTCGCAGTCGGCCTGCTGCGTTTCAGGCGTGTTCACACCGCCGAGCGCGCTGCCAAAGCTGCCCATATGGTCGTGGCTGATGCGAACCAGCGACAGGCTCGGCAGATTGCGGTTGGCGACAAACTGGTCGAACTCCCGCTTCCACTCGTTATAGCGCCAGAGGTCCGGATAGTTCTGGTCGTAGCCACGGAAATAGACGTCGGTGAGCGAGGCCAACGCCGGATCGAGGGGAGCGACCTGCACGATGCCGGAGAGGAACGGATCGGAGACCGGCGCGGCCTTCGTGCCGATGCTGCCGATGTTGTTCACCAGGAATCCGTAGTTACGGACAGTTCCGCCAGCCTTGAGCACCGCGTTGAAGATATAGCCATCCTCGATGCCGAACGGCGCGTCGGCGGACGCGTGGTTGGCGGCTCCCGCCAACAGGTTCGCGGTGCCGCCGGGCAGACCCGCCGAAGCGTTGCTGTAATTGGTGGTTCCCGCCACCCCGGCCGCGGCGTCGCGCGCGGCAACGGTCGCGAAATTGACCGGCACGTTGCGATTGGTGCCTTCGGACTCGTAGGACAGACCGCGGTTGACCGAGGCGTAATTGATCTGCTGCGTGATCGCTTCAGTGTTGGTGACACGGCCTTGCATCGACCAGGACCAGCCGTCCATGCTCCCGTCGCCCGGGTTCATGAAATGGTCCAGCGTGACGAACTTGTTTGCGAGACTGTGATTATTCGGCGTGAGGAATTGGCCGAACTGGGTCAGGCTCGGGTCACCATCCGCGCCGTTGGTCAGGTCGCCCAGAACCTGATCGTAGGTGCGGTTTTCCTTCACGACATAGATTACATGCTTGATGCGTTTGCTCAGGAACTGCATCACCTTCGTGTTCTTGTCGACGTTCTCTGGGGAGTAGAAATTGTTCCTCGCGACGCTGTCCGTCAGGTCTCGCAGATCCTTCGAGGTCGGCACGGGGGCACTGACCAGGGATGCCCGTTCCAACTGGAATTGGTACTGGTTCGACGCCCTCGAGGCCGCAGCGGCCGCGGCGTTCCCTCCCGGGTAGATGATGCTCGTCATGCTGGCCGTGCTGCTGGCGAGGTGACCGGGGTTCGGGCCGGTGACGCTCTTGCCGCTGATGATGTACATCCAGGAGCCATCGGCGCTCAATGTGACGTCGTGCGGCTCATAGGCGGTCGGGATCAGGCCGTTGACCCTGTTCGCTCTCGCGCCGATCAGCGGGATGACGGCTATGGAGTTCGCTCCGCTGTTGACCGCGTAGAGCGTGTCGCCATCTGGGGAGAGCGTCACCGCGGACGTCGCGGCGCCGGTGTACTTCCGGCCGTGAAGCAGGTCCGTCGGTGCGCGCGCATCGATTCGGGTCGTGACGGTGTTGGTCGAGGTCTCGATGACCGCCACCTGGTCGGCGTTGTCCTGTGCCACATAGAGCCTGGACTGTGAAGCGTCCAACGTCATCCCGAGGGCGTTTCCGTCAAGCTTGACGCGGGTGATCAGATGGCCCGCGGTGGGAGAGGA
>Ga0208185_1000085_pt1 | contig 57551 bp, 46 predicted proteins | sample EasRivMeERMLT700_FD_187532 | JGI IMG/M metagenome (GOLD analysis project Ga0208185, IMG submission 187532) | Soil microbial communities from meander-bound floodplain in the East River, Colorado, USA - East River MetaG ERMLT700 (SPAdes) (version 2) | ecosystem: Environmental > Terrestrial > Soil... | reverse complement strand
CTATCCTTGCTCGCGTCGCCCGTCCGCTGCCCGTGAGCGGTGTCGCGGGAATTGTGATTTCGTCGTCGCGCAAGAAGCCCGCCGTCAGCAGGGCATCGTGCAATTCGTCGCCGTCGCGCGGGTCGGGGCGCTCTTCGTCCCGGACGCGCTCGATAGCGTCCGCGTCGAGCGCACGCATCTCGCTGCCCGCCTGGTCGCTTGCCATCCGTGTCTGCACGGCCTGTGTCCGCCTCTCTTCCAGGGGCGCGTCATCCAGGAACGCGTACGGCTTGGCGTTGAGGATCTCGTGCGCGAACGCCGACGGCTCGGGGGTATCGCGCGAGACGCACCTCAGCTCGCCGGCGTGTATGCGCGTGAGAACTGCAACGAGACCGTCGAAGTCCATCGCCTCGTCCAGACAATCGCGCACGGTCTGGTTCACCAGCGGGTGGTCAGGCACTTCACGGTCGCCCGGAATGTTCTCGAGGCACGCGGCTGCGTCCGGAAAGACAGCGGCCATGAGATCGTCGGCCTGCATGCGCTGCAGCTGTGGAGGCACCTTGCGGCCGCCGCGACTGCGCGGTACGGCCAGCGAGATCGTTGTGTTCCAGCGCCAGCGTGTCTTGAACACAGGCGCGTCGAGCAGCGCCTGCACGAGGATGTCGCGCGTCGTCGCCGGGTGGAGATAACGGAAGACATCCGAGAGCGGGAACGAGTGCTGCGGGCCGAGTGACAGCAGCAGCGCGTCCTCGGTGGCGGCAGCCTGCAGCTCGAAGTTGAACTGCCGGCAGAACCGCTTGCGGAGCGCAAGGGTCCACGCCTTGTTGATGCGGCTTCCAAATGGCGCGTGCAGCACGAGCTGCATGCCGCCCGATTCGTCGAAGAAGCGCTCGAGCACGAGCGTCTCCTGCGTCGGGATTACGCCCAGAGCCGCACGTCCGTCGAGCAGATAGCTGGCGGCCTGTTCGGCGCCGCCGGGGCAAAGGCCGCTCTCGGTCTCGAGCCAGGCCGCCAGATTGTCCGCGGCGCTGAGGACGGTTTCTGCATCTTTGCGAAGATCGGACACCGCCCGCGAAAGCTCGTCGCTTCGTGCGGGAGCCTCACCAAGCCAGAACGGGATCGTCGGCGGCGCGCCGTGCGCATCCCTGACGCGCACGCTTCCCGCCACTACCTGCGTGATCTGCCACGAGGTGTTGCCGAGCTGAAACACGTCGCCCGCGTTGCTCTCGATCGCGAAGTCCTCGTTCAGCGTGCCGACAAACGTGTCGTCCGGTTCGACCACGACACGGTAATCGGCGACTTCCGGGATCGCGCCGCCGGAAGTAAGGGCGAGCATCCGCGTCCCGCGCCGTCCCCTGAGCACTGCGTGCACTTCATCTCGATGCACGAGCGCCGCGCGCCGTCCCCGTTTCGTGGCAAAGCCGTCGGCCAGCATGCCGACGACCGCGTCGAAATCGCTGCGCGACAATGAGCGATACGGCCACGCCCGCCGCACGAACGCAAAGAGCTCGTCCTCGCCGTACTCGGTGGTCGCGACTTCCGCGGCAATCTGCTGCGCGAGCACATCGAGCGGCGCGTCCTGCGTAACGATGCGATCGAGCTCACCCAGGCGAACGCTTCGCAGAAGAGCGGCGCATTCGATCAGGTCGTCGCGAGAGACCGGCATCAGCCGTCCCTTTGGCGTGCCGGCGATCGTATGGCCGGATCGGCCGACACGCTGGAGCAACGTCGCAATCCGATGGGGCGATCCGATCTGACAGACGAGATCAACATGGCCGATGTCGATCCCGAGCTCCAGCGACGCGGTGGCGACGAGCGCCTTGAGCGTGCCTGTCTTCAGACGATGCTCCGCGTCCAGCCGGATCTCCTTGGACAGGCTTCCGTGATGCGCCGTGACCGCGTGCTCGCCAAGCCGCTCGCTGAGGTGCCGCGCCGTGCGCTCCGCCATCTTCCTCGTGTTCACGAAGATCAGCGTTGTCTTGTGCTCGGAAATCAGCTCGGTGAGCCGGTCGTAGTACTCCTGCCACACCTCGTTCGACATGACGGCATCGAGGGGTGAGCGAGGGATCTCGACCGCCAGGTCGATCTCGCGGCGATGGCCCTCATCTACGATTGCCGCGGACCTGAAAGGTCCGCGCCGCGAGGCAGAGTACTCGACAGTGCGCCGCGAGGCAGAGTACTCGACAGTGCGCCGCGAGGCAGAGTACTCGACAGTGCGGGGCGGACCTTCCAGGTCCGCCGAACGATTTCCGACGAGAAAACGCGCGACTTCGTCGATCGGCTTCTGCGTTGCGGAGAGGCCGATGCGCTGGAGCACGGGACGGTCGCCCGGGCGGACCTGAAGGTCCGCCTCTACGATTCCTTGGAGTCTCTCCAGCGATAACGCCAGGTGCGCGCCGCGGCGACCACCGATCACGGCGTGGATCTCATCGACTATGACCGTGCGGACGGTCCGCAGCATCTCGCGGCTGCGTGCCGACGTGAGCAACAGATACAGCGACTCCGGCGTCGTCACCAGGATGTGCGGAGGAGTCCGGAGCATCGCTGCCCGCTCCGACTGTGTCGTATCGCCTGTCCGCACGGCCGCCGTGATGCGCGGTGCTTCGACGCCACGCGATGCCGCCAGCTTGCGGATGCCCTGCCTGGGCTCCGCGAGGTTCTTGTGGATATCGGCGCTCAGCGCCTTCAGCGGCGAGACGTAGACAACGCGGACCTCATCCGGCAGGGGCGCCTGCAGTCCTTCGTGAATGAGATCGTCGATGGCCGTCAGAAACGCCGCCAGTGTCTTGCCGGAGCCGGTCGGCGCCGCGATGAGCGTGTGACGCCCGTCGCGGATGGCGGCCCAGCCGCGCTCCTGCGCGGAAGTCGGAGCACCAAGGGTCTCGCGAAACCAGCGAGCGACAAGCGGATGGAAACCGGGGAAGCCCATTTCAGTTGATGGTTGGTCAGCGGGACGAATGCCCAATGCGCAATGCCGAATGCCCAATGCGGAAGGTTGAGCATCGGGCCTTGAGCATTGAGCGTTGAGATTGACAAGATCCATCATATAGCAGTGACTCAAGGCCAGATTCCATTCGCGGCGCGCGAGCGCGAAGTTGTTGCGATTGCGGACGGCGCCACGTGGTTTCGGCATGTCCTCTCGCTCACGGAGCAACGGTCACTCGTCGATCGGTGTCGCGCGATCATGGATGGTCCGGCGGGCGGCTACGTGCCGACCGTGCGCGGCGGCGGCAGGATGCGCGTCCGGATGGTCTGCCTCGGCCGCCACTGGAACGCGCTCACATACAAGTACGAGTCGACGCGTGCCGACTACGACGATGCGCCAGTGTTGCCGGTGCCGGAAGAATGGATGGCGCTCGCGTCGCGCATCGGGTGCGAGGCGGGATTCGACTTCACACCGGACCTCTGCATCCTCAATTACTATGACGCCGACGGAAAGATGGGCTTACACCAGGACAAGGACGAAGGACCAGAGTCGATCGAGGCGGGACTCCCGGTCGTTTCGATCTCGATCGGCGACACGGCGCGATTCCTGTTTGGCGGTGTCCGGCGCCGCGAGCCGATCGAATCGCTGCTGCTCGAATCAGGCGACGCGTTTGTGTTCGGTGGCCCGGCGAGGCTGCGGTATCACGGCGTGTCGCGGATCATCCCGGGCTCGGCGCCGCCGGAACTAGGCATTGACGGGCGATTCAATCTCACATTCCGAAAGTACTGAGACGAGCCACGGAGTCACGGAGGCAAGTTATGAGACGTTCGGCACTCTTCGCGGTTATCGCGCTATGCGTCACATGGTCCGCGTACGCGCAGGACAAAGTGCCCGTCCTGTCGCCGGGCATTCACGATCTGACGCTTGCACAGAGCGGCGCGCCGACGATTCACTATGCGCTCTCCGTGCCGCCGCGCTACCGCGGCGAACCGGTGCCGCTGGTGCTCGCGCTGCACTTCGGCGGAAACCCCGATGGTGCCGGCCGGTCGATGCTCGATATCCTCATCCAGCCGGCACTTGAGGGTCTCGGCGCCGTCATAGTTGCGCCGGATTCTCTCTCGGGCGGATGGGGCAGTCCGCAGAACGAGCGGGCAGTCAACGCGCTGCTCGCCGCGGTCGAGAAGAGCTACGCAATCGATCAGAAAAAGATGATCGTCACTGGCTACAGCATGGGCGGCGCCGGGACGTGGTACTGGGCTGACAAGTATCCCGAACGGTTCAGCGCCGCCGTGCCCGTATCCGGCCGCCCGACGTCGTCTGCAGCCACCTGGCGTGTGCCCGTGTTCGCCGTGCACTCACGCAACGACCAGACGAATCCGATCGGCCCGACCGAGCAGCGCATCGCCGAGCTCAAGAAGCAGGGGCTCAACGCGCGGATCGTCGTGCTGACGGGTATCGCGCACTACGAGACGAACCGCTTCGTCGACGGCCTGCGCCAGGCCGTGCCATGGATTCAGCAGGTATGGAAGACGAAATAAACAAACCACGAAGGTCACGACGGACACGACGAATCAATTTGTTCGCGTTCGCCGGCGCAATCATTGCCGCGATTGGCGCGTTGTCACTGCCACTGCTGGCCCAGACGCAGGGCTGGGACGCGAAGTTTCGCGCGATCCCCGAGGCAAAGAACATCGGCGAGTACATGAAGCGAATGAGCGCGCGGCCGCACCACCTCGGGTCCGCCTACGACAAGGACAATGCGGAGTGGATCCTCTCGAAGTTCAGGGAGTGGGGCTGGGATGCGCGCCTCGAGACTTACGACGTCCTCTTTCCGACCCCCAAAGAGCGGCTGGTCGAAATGGTCGCGCCGGCGGCGTTTACGCTGAAGCTCGATGAGCCGCCGGTTGCCGTCGACCCGACCTCGGGTCAGAAGACGGAGCAGCTGCCGTCGTTCAACGCCTACTCGATCGACGGCGACGTCACCGCTCCGCTCGTCTACGTCAACTACGGACGGCCACAGGACTACGTCGAGCTCGATCGACGCGGCATCTCGGTGAAAGGGGCGATCGTCATTGCGCGCTATGGCGCGTCGTGGCGGGGGATCAAGCCAAAGGTCGCCGCCGAACGTGGCGCGGTCGGATGCCTGATCTACTCGGATCCGATGGACGATGGCTATGTCGTGGACGACGTCTTCCCGGACGGTCCGATGCGCAACAGCAGCGGCGTGCAGCGGGGCAGCGTCATGGACATGCCGACGTATCCAGGCGATCCGCTGACGCCAGGTATTGGCGCGACCCCCGACGCGAAGCGGCTCGATATCAAGGACGTCACGACGCTGACCAAGATCCCGGTGCTGCCGATCTCGTACGCCGATGCGCAGCCGCTGCTCTCGGCGCTGCGCGGTCCCGTCGCCCCCGGGGACTGGCGCGGCGCGCTGCCGATCACCTATCACGTCGGCCCCGGGCCGGCGCGTGTTCACTTGAAGGTCGCGTTCAACTGGGATCGCGCACGCGTCTACAACGTCGTTGCCCGTATCCAGGGATCGACGTATCCCGACGAGTGGGTGATCCGCGGCAACCATCACGACGCGTGGGTCAATGGCGCGGGCGATCCGGGTGCCGGCATGTCGGCGGAGCTCGAGGAGGCGCGCGCGATCGGCGAGCTCGTGAAGCAGGGCTGGCGGCCCAAGCGGACACTCGTCTACATCGCGTGGGACGGCGAGGAGCAGGCGCTGCTTGGTTCCACGGAGTGGGTCGAGGATCACGACAAGGATCTGCGGGAGCATGCCGTCGCCTACGTCAACTCCGACGGCAACGGCCGCGGGTTTCTCAACGCGTCAGGATCTCATTCGCTCGAGCAGCTTGTGAACAGCGTGGCGAAGGAGGTCGCGGATCCCGAGACGACGAGGAGCGTCTGGCAGCGGCTCCAGGCTCGCATGATCGCGAGAGGATCCCGGGACGTGCGGAACGACGCTCGAAGCCGCGCGGATCTCCGGATCGCCGCGCTGGGATCGGGATCGGATTATTCAGCGTTCCTGCAGCACAACGGCGTGCCGTCGTTGAATCTCGGCTTCGGCGGGCTCGACGCCAACGACGGCGTTTACCACTCGATCTACGACGACTATTACCACTTCACGAAGTTCCTCGACACCGACTTCGCGTACGGACGCGCGCTCGCGCAGGTTGCGGGCACGACGACGATCCGCCTCGCGGATGCCGACCTGCTGCCGTTCGAGTTCACCAACCTCGCGGATACGGTGCAGACCTACGTCAAGGAACTGGCGACGTTGTTGAAGAATCAGCAGGACGAGGTGCGCGAACGCAACAAGCAGATTGACGAGGGAGTGTTCACCGCGATCAACGATCCGCGCCGGCCGCTGGCCGCGCCGAAAGTGGAGGAGGTGCCTCCAGCGCTCAACTTCGCGACGCTCGAAAACGCGGCGAACGCGTTGACGCAGTCAGCGGCGCGGTATCACAAGGCCGTCCAGACCGCGCAGCCGAGGATCGCGTCGAATGCCGCGACCGTTCGCGCGGTCAACGCGCGGCTGATGCAGGCCGAGCGGCAGCTCACCGATGACGCAGGGCTGCCGAAGCGTTCGTGGTACCGCCATCTGCTGTACGCGCCGGGGTTCTACACCGGTTATGCGGTGAAGACGATGCCTGGTGTGCGTGAAGCGATCGAGCAGAAGCAGTACAGGGAAGCGGAGACAGAGATTGCGCGAGTCGCGAAGGCGCTCGAGCGCGAGGCCGCGCTCCTCGAGTCGGTGTCAGCGCAGCTTGAACAGGCGCAATAAGCAGGGATCGGGGATCCGGGATCGGGGATCCGGGATCGGGGATCCGGGATCCGGGATGTTATTTCGTGGCGACCGTGACGGGCGCGGCGACGGTGTAGGCCGGGCCCTTCCCGCCTTCGCCAAGGCTTCGGCGGGCCGCCGAAGCGCGAAGCGCGGAGGCTGGCTGGACCTGGCAATTCAAAAACTTCGACGTCTTGAGCCACGCGGGGTCGGGGTAGTAGGAGAAGATCACCCCACCGTCGCGAACCGTGTCGATGACGCGCCTGGCGACCGCCTCGCGCAGCGCAGGGCAACCCCAGCTCCGGCCCAGGCGTCCGTTGGCCTTCGCCACAGCCGGATCGACGTACGGCGCGCCGTGCATGACGATCGCACGCTCTCGCGCGTGGCTGTTGAAGCCCGGCTCGAGGCCGTCGAGGCGCAACGAATAGCCGTTCTGTCCGACGTAGGTATCCGCCGTCCGGAACAGTCCCAGGCTCGATTCGCGGCTTTCCATGACGTCGGAAAAACGCGTCGCCATGTTGTCGCCGCTGTTACGGCCGTGGGCGACGAGCTCCTTGAAGAGCATCCGGCCGGACCGTAAATCGAACACCCACAGTCGTGGCTGCGTCGACGGAAGCGAGTAATCGATCAGCGTCAGCGTGGGGGGCGTTGCAAGCTCGCCCGACGCTACTCCACACGTCACCGCGCTCAACGCCAGATTCAGCACGTCCGCCGACACGCCCGCGCTTGCCGCTGCAGTGCGATCGAGCGTGATTCCCGCCGGTATCGGGGTCCGCGCCAACAGCGGCCCAGCGCCGATACAGACGAGCAGCGTGAACAGAGTGGTAGCGAAATTCTTCCTGCTCAAGCAGTTAACCTCTGCGGAAACGTCCGAACCGAGTCCTCATATTACGGTCCGCGTGTAGCGCAATCAAGCACGACCGACGCGTCCGAACCCGACCATTGCCGACCGCACGCCGATGAGCTCTCCCACTTCAGATCTCCTGCTGCATCGGATCCGTGTCCAGCGTTCCATGTCAAAGTGGGCTCGACGCCATACCTCTTATCGACCGATCGACCGGAGCGTCCCACACGCGCGCCACGGAGCGCTGAACGTCGTGATCTGCGGACCCGAAGGTTCGCGCGCAGCAGATTGATCTCGTCGCGTCGTCCCTGTTGTTCGCGGCCCGTGCTCGCCGCCTTCAGTTACGCGTTTCAACGGAGCCGCTTCAGGCGATAATGCGGGCGCCCGCCCTCGCGCTGCGCGCTACGGCGGGGCAAGCCCGCCTTCGCGCTTCCGCCTTCGCCGCTTCGGCTTCGGTGGACAAGGCGCTGTGGCGGGGCAAGGCGCCTACGCGACCGCGTGATGGCGCGATGGCACACGGGCGCGCTGCACGGCGGCGTCGTACGCACGCGGCCCACTTCGAGGAGACGACATGGCCAAGAGTTCGAAGACTGCGAGGAAATCTACGGGGACGAAAAAGAAGACCGCGGGGAAGACGAAGCGTACCGCGAACGCGGCGTTCATGAAGCCGGTGCAGCCGGACGCCACTCTCGCGGAAGTCGTCGGCGCCAAGCCGATTCCGCGCACCGAGGTGACCAAGCGGCTCTGGGCCTACATCAAGAAGAACGGGCTGCAGGACAAGAAGAACAAGCGGATGATCAACGGCGACGCGGCGTTGAAGGCGGTGTTCGGCGGCAAGTCATCGGTGAACATGTTCGAGATGACGAAGCTGGTAAGCAAGCACCTGAATTAAAGCTTTAACCACGAAGAACACGAACGTCACGAAGGTCACGAAAACCTTTTTGGGATTCGTGGTCTTCGAGATCGTCGTGTCCTTCGTGGTTTCTTTTTATCTCGTGGCGTTCGTCCGCTTCAGTTCGGTGTACGCCTGCATCACGAAGCGGAGGTTGTCTTAGAGCAAGGTCCCGCAAGGCAGACCGTTCGCGCACCAGCGGCGTCTACGGGTAATATCGATCTTCTGTGATGCGACTTCCGGGCCTCATTCTCCTTGTCGCGGCCGTTTCGGCGGCTGCCTGCGGCGACGATACCCCGACCGCGCCGTCGACTCCGACGACGCCGACGACGGTGACCGAGCGCTTCGATGCGATCGTCAACGTCAAGGGCTCGAACTTCTTCCCGTTCTCTGTAGGCCAGGGCGGTAGCGTCTCGATCAACTTCGCGAGCCTCTCTCCGCTCAACCGTCCAGGTCTTCTCGACGTCCCCATGGAGATCGGTTACGGCACTACGGTGCTGGACGGCGACAACAACGTCGTCGGGTGCGACCTGCGCAAGACGATCCAGGCGACGCCGGCGCTGACGGCCCAGATGTCGGAATCGCTGACGGCTGCCGCAAACTATTGCGCGAACATCACCGACGTCGGCGGCCTGCGCGAGGCCGCGAATTTCTCAATCCGGATCACGCACCCATGATCGCCATGAAAACAAGCCACGGAGGCACGGAGACACGGAGTTTCAGAAAACTATTTCTCCGTGCCTTCGTGTCTCCGTGGCCTGTACTCGCGTTCATCGCGGCAATGGTTGCGGCGTGCGGCGACGACACGAGCACCGCGACCTCTCCGTCCACGCCCACAAAACCGGCGGCGGAGACCTGGTCAAGTGCGCTCGCACCAGGCGGCATGAGCAGCCGCTCGTTCACGGTCACGGTCGCGGGGACGATCAACGTGACGATGACCAGCGCCGGGTCGACGGTGGGACTTGGCGTCGGCTTGCCGCGAGTGTCCGGCGGCGGTTGCCGCCTGGGCGTCTCGGTGAATACCGGCGGCGGTTCCGCGCCGCAAATCAGCACGCAGGCGGACGCGGGTCAGTACTGTGTGCAGGTCTTCGATCTGGGTACGCTGACCGATCCGATTCCGTTCACGCTCACGATCGATCACCCGTAAGACTTGAAACCACGAAGGTCGCGAAGGTCGCGAAGAATTCATCTCCTTCGTGTGCTTCGAGCGCTTCGTGGTTTTTATATTTACGGAATCTGCGCCGCGGTGTAGGCGGAGATCGAGATCATGTCCGCGGGTGTGAGGTTCATGACCGTCGGCTGCATCAAGGTGCTCTGCAGCCCCTTCCTGACTCCGTTCTTGAAGTCATTCAGCTGCCGATAGGTATAGATCGCCGAGCGCCCGCCGATTCCCGGTACGCCGGGCAGCACGCCGCCGCGCATATCCATGCCATGGCACGTCGCGCACGCCACGGTGTTGCCCAGCACGACCTTGCCTCCGACGATACGCTGCCCGCCGGTCTTCACGAGGTCCGCGCCCTTCTTGAGGCTGCCGACCGGCACGTATGCGATGAAGCCTGAGTGCGAATCGCGACTCTTCGCGCGCTCGGGGTCTTGGGGGAGCTCGATGATGCGCTGCCCGAGCGGCTCCATCGGACTCTTTTCCAGCGCGAAACGCATGTTCCCGGACCCGACGAAGGTTTTCGGCACCATCGTCGCTTCGACGACCTTGATCCATGGCTTCGGCTTCAGCGAGGCGAAGTACGCCGACGCCTGCTTGAGCTCATTCTGTGTGATCGCTTTCGCGATTGTCGCCATGATGGCGGGGCGTCCGCTGGCAACGGCGCTCTTGCGAGCGCCGCTCTTGAAGTCTTCGACCTGCTGCTGGATGTAGGCCGCCTGCAGCCCCGCGAGATACGCGGATTCCGGATGGCCGAGGCCGTTCGGCAGGTGACACATCGCGCAGGCCCACACGTCGGGCTTGCGGCCGCGCGCGACCACCTCAGGCATCCGAGGATGGTCGGTATACCAGTCCGGCGGGGTGAATGGGTCGTCGATCTGCGTCTGCGTGAACCCGAGCTTGCTGCCGGGCACACGCCGCTGCGTCCCTGGATCGGGCGGCGCCTTGAAGGTCGCGGGCGTCACCGGGTACGCCCATGCGGGCGTCGGACCCTGCGCCCGCACTGCCACTGCGACGCCTAACCCGCACACCAATGTCACGATCACACCGACTGTTCTGCGCATCGATCCTCCAGCTAAGGGGTGCTCCCGTCGAGCATCCGCGCGACAAAAAAGAATAGGGCAGCGGACTGCGATAATACAAATGTGGCTCAAGCCTACGAGGCCTTCCTCGCCGCATTTCCGGAATACGAGTCGACCAGCCTGCTCGATGCGCTGCGGGCGACGGAGTACCGGCGGCTTGACGAACAGCAGCATGTCTATCTCGATTACACCGGAGGCAGCCTGCACGCCGAGTCGCAGGTGTTTCGGCATGCCGCTCTGCTGAACGAGCAGGTTCTCGGCAATCCGCACTCGGCCAGCCCCTCATCAACGGGGATGACGAACCTGGTCGAGCAGGCGAGGCGGGCGGTGCTCAACTGGTTCAACGCCCCGGAGGACGAATACACAGCGGTCTTCACGCCAAACGCGACGGGCGCGCTGAAGCACGTGGGGGAGTCGTATCCGTTCTCCCCAGGGGGACGGCTGCTTCTCACCGTCGACAATCACAACTCCGTGAACGGCATCCGCGAGTTCGCGCGGGTGAAGGGTGTTGACGTCGAGTACGTGCCGCTTACGATGCCCGAGCTCCGGATCGATCTGGACAAGGTTGCGGCTGCTCTGAAGGCCCGGCCTCAAAGCTCCGACGCGGGAACGCCGCGCTGTCTGTTTGCCTTCCCCGCGCAGTCGAACTTCAGCGGCGTCACGCATCCGCTCGAGCTGATTGCGCAGGCGCACGACCGCGGGTGGGACGTTCTGCTCGATGCCGCTGCATTCGTGCCGACGCACCGTCTCGATCTCTCGCAAGTGAAGCCCGACTTCGTGAGCGTGTCTTTTTACAAGATGTTTGGCTATCCCACCGGCGTCGGCTGTCTGCTCGTGCGCAACAGCGTGCTTCCGGCGCTGCACCGCCCCTGGTTCGCGGGCGGCACGGTCAACTTCGCAACGGTGCAGGGGCGCGCGCACATCCTGTCGCCGCGGGAAGCCGGCTTCGAAGACGGCACGCTGAACTATCTCGGCATTCCCGCGGTTGAACTCGGGCTGCGGCACCTGGAATCGATTGGGATCGACACAATCGAGACTCGTGTGCGGTGCCTGACCGCATGGTTGTTGAACCGGCTCGTGACCCTCAAGCACAGCAACGGTCGTCTCATGACGCGCATCTATGGCCCGGTGACGACGGCATCGCGGGGCGGCACGGTGACGATGAACTTTTACGATCCGGAAGGACACCTGCTGGATTACCGCCGCGTCGAGGAGCTCGCCGGGTTGCATGGGATCTCGCTTCGCACGGGCTGCTTCTGCAATCCGGGTGCAGGAGAGACGGCCGAAGGTCTGACCGAAGCGGATGTCCGCGCCGCGCTCGAGGCAGACGCCGACATGAACCTGCCGCGCTTTCTACAAGTGGTGACGCACCTCAGTGGCAAGAGCGCCGGGGCGATCCGCGTCTCGTTGGGCATCGTCAGCAACTTCGCCGACGTATATCGATTCATGCAGTTCGCCGAAACTCTGCGGGATCAGACGCGCCTGACGATTGGCGACGTGACGTTCGACATCGAATCGTGCCGCGTGATCCGCGACGGCAGCTGAGACAAGCCACGGAGACATCGAGGCACGGAGAAAACGGTACCTCCGTGTGTCTGCTCCGTGGCCCGTCGCGCATTAGTTTGGGCGATGACGGCACGAATCACGCATGCGAGGCGCTCCTGAAGGGCCACGAATCGGGAGGGTGGGCATGGCCAAGTACGGCAAGAAGGCGAGCGAGAAGGTCGAGCGCGCGATGCACGAGCGCAAGCGCGGCACATTGAAGAGCGGTGGCTCCGGCAGGACGTGACGAGTCGGAAGCAGGCGATCGCGATCGGCTTATCCGAGGCGCGGAAAGCGGGAGCGAAAGTGCCCAAGAAGAAGGGGTCGCGCAAATCGTCGAAGAAGCGGTAGCGCCAGCCTCGATCCGAGCCGTGATTCCAGCAACCAGAACGCATGGTGGGAAGTCGACGCGGTGAATCGCCGCGCTCGATTTCCTGCTTCGCTTGACGCTCGGCATGGCTTACGCGTCCGCATCCCGGCAGCTCGCATCGCGGTATATTTGGTCTTCGTGATCTTCGTGTCCTTCGTGGTTGAGCCTCCTTTGTGACCTCAGTGCCAACCGTCGCCCCCTACGGCACCTGGACATCCCCGATCTCATCGAGCACCGTCGCTGAACAGGGCGTACGCCTCGGTTTCGTCGCGCTTGATGGTGACGATGTGTACTGGCTCGAGGGTCGCCCCCACGAAGGGGGGCGCAATGCGCTCGTGAAGCGCAGCGCCGACGGCACGATCGCCGACGTCACACCTCGCGATCACAACGTCCGCACCCGCGTGCACGAATACGGCGGCGGCGCGTTCATCGTCTTCAACGCGGTTGTTTACTACTCGAACTTCGCGGATCAGCGCATCTACAGGCTCAGCGCGGCGCGGACCTTACAGGTCCGCGATGCACCCGAGCCCATCACACCTGAAGGGAGCTGGTTCTACGCGGACGCCACCATCGATGAACGCCGAAGGCGGCTCATCTGTGTGCGCGAGGATCGCTCAAAGGCCCGGCACGAAGCGGTCACGACGCTCGTCTCGATTCCGCTCGAGGGCCCCCCGAGCGCGGGCGAGATCATCACGGCAGGCTACGACTTCTATTCGACGCCGCGTGTGAGTCCTGATGGGTCGAAGCTGGCCTGGCTGTCGTGGCGCCATCCCCAGATGCCGTGGGACGGGACGGAGTTGTGGGTTGCGGACATCACCGACGATGGGACGCTGGAGAGTCCGGTGCTCGTTGCGGGCGGCGCGCATGAATCGATCTATCAACCGGGGTGGTCGCCGGACGGCACCCTCTACTTCGCGAGCGATCGCACGGGGTGGTGGGAGCTGTACCGAATGGCGAATGCAAAATTCAAAATGCAAAATGCAAACGCAGATGCAACCAGCATCGAGGCGGTGCTTCGCGAGCCGATTCCCCAAGCGGAGTTCGGAAGGCCGCAGTGGCTGTTTGGCTGGGCGACATGGGCATGCGCCGACGCACAGCGAATAGTTGTCACCTATGCGCAGCGTGGACGCTGGACGCTTGCCACGATCGACGCAGCAACGGGAACGCTGACGAACGTTGCCACAGACCTCGAGCCGCTCGAGTGGCTCACTGCGACGTCGAACGACGCGTTCTCTGTGGCCGCGTCTACCACCTCGCCAGCCGCCGTCGTTCGCACGAACCTGTCGACCGGCACGACCACGACGCTGCGATCGTCATCCACGCTCTCGCTCGATCCAGGCTACCTCTCGATTCCCGAAGCGATCGAATTTCCAACCGAAGGCGGGCTCACCGCGCACGCGTTCTACTACCCGCCGCGCAACAGGGATTTCACCGCGCTTCCCTCCGACCGCCCTCCGCTCATCGTCATCAGTCACGGCGGACCGACAACGCAGACGAAGGCGATGCTTGACCTGCAGGTGCAGTACTGGACGAGCCGCGGGTTCGCAGTGACCGACGTCAACTACGGCGGGAGCTCGGGCTACGGCCGGGAGTATCGCGAGCGGCTCAACGCGCGGTGGGGCATCGTGGATGTCGACGACAACATCAACGCGGCCAGGTATCTCGTTGAGCAGGGGAAGGCGGATCCGGCGAGGCTCATCATCCGCGGTGGAAGCGCGGGCGGCTATACGGCGCTCGCGGCGCTGACGTTCCATCCCGAGATGTTCAAGGCGGGGGCAAGCTACTACGGCGTCAGCGATGTCGAGGCGCTGGCGACCGACACGCACAAGTTCGAGTCGCGGTACCTCGACACACTCATCGGGCCCTACCCGGCGGCGAAGAAGCTTTACCGCGCGCGGTCGCCCATTCATTTCACGGACCGTCTATCGTGCGCGCTCATTCTCTTTCAGGGTCTCGACGACAAAGTCGTTCCGCCTGATCAATCCGAAAAGATGGCGGACGCTGTCCGCGCCAAGGGATTGCCGGTTGCGTACCTGGCGTTTGAAGGGGAGCAGCACGGCTTTCGCAAGGCGGAGACGATCGTCCGCTGCTTCGAATCGGAGCTCTATTTCTACGGCGCTGTCTTCGGGTTCACACCCGCCGGGCCGATCGAGCCGGTAAGAATCGACAACCTGACCACGGCGAATTAACGCCCAATTTCCAATCTCCCATTTTCCAGGACGCCTTGGGAGTTGGGAATTGGGAGTTGGGAATTGCATAGGTTACGATCCGCGCGATTATGGCCGTTGCCTCCGCGCCAGCCGTCGTCAGCAGAATTATTAGCCCGGCGTCAGCGGCCGGCCGATCGCGGCTCGACTCCATCGATCTGCTGCGCGGCATCGTGATGGTCGTCATGGTGCTCGATCACACGCGCGACTTCGTACACGGCCCTGCGCTTCGCTCCGACCCGACGAATCTCGTCACCACCTCCGCCGCCATCTTCATGACGCGCTGGATCACGCATTTCTGCGCGCCGGTGTTCGTATTTCTCGCAGGCGTGAGCGTCTATCTGCAGAAGATGCGCGGCAAATCCCTCGGCGAACTGTCGCGTTTCCTTGTCACCCGCGGCGTGTGGCTGATTGCAATCGAGATCGTCGTGCTGCACCTGCTTGTCTGGTTCAACGTCGACTACAGCTTTCTCGCGCTCCTGCAGGTGATTTGGGTGCTCGGTTTGTCGATGATATGCCTCGCGGCCCTCATCCACCTTCCGAGACCGGCGATCGCGACCTTCGGCGTCGCGATGATTGCCTTCCACAATCTCCTCGACGGTATCCACGTGGACGGATGGCAGGGACCGGGCTCGCCGGTCCCCAGTGCCGCAGCCAAGTTGTGGATGATCGCCCATCAGCCGGGATTCTTTCCGGTGCTGGGTGCCTCCAGCCCTCTCGCGTGGGCCCAATATCCGCTCATTCCGTGGGTAGGCGTGATCGCGGCGGGGTACGCGTTCGGCGCAGTCTACGAGCTCGATCGTGAACGCCGCATCAAGGTGCTTCTGCAAACCAGCGTGCTGCTGATTGCCGCATTCATCGCGATTCGTACGATCGATAACTACGGCGATCCGTCACGCTGGTCGGCCCAACCGACCGCGGTGTTCACGTTCCTCTCGTTCATCAACACGACGAAATATCCGCCGTCGTTGCTGTATCTGCTGATGACACTGGGCCCGGCACTCCTTGTGCTCGCGTGGTTCGAGTCGTCACCACCCGGCGCGTGGAGCCGACCGCTCGTGGTCTTTGGCCGCGTGCCGTTGTTCTTTTATCTACTCCAGTGGCCTCTCGCCCATGGAGCGGGAATCCTCGCGAATGTCATTGCAGGAAAGTCGTTTGACTATCTCTTCCTGACCCCACCCGCGATTTTCAGCGCGCCGCCAGGCGTCGGGTTTCGTCTGTGGGTCGTCTATGTGTGCTGGGCGTGCATCATCCTGGTGGAATATCCGCTCTGCCGCTGGTTCGCGGGCGTGAAGCACCGCCGCCGCGATCCGTGGTTAAGCTATCTGTAAGGTTCAAGAGGTTCACAGGTTCAAGAGGTTCAAAGGGTCCTGTTCAGGAGGAACCCAAGGAGTACGGCGTGAGAAAAGTCGTTCTTGCGATGGCGATCGCCGCATGCGCGGCCACGGCGCCCCACGCGCAGGCGCCTGCTGGGCCGGCGGGGCGCGTGACCGGACCGATCACGCTTGCCGTTGACCTCCGCGAGACGCCGCGCAAGCTGCTGCACGCGCGGGAGACGATGTCGGTGACGCCCGGAGCGCTGACGCTTGTCTATCCGAAATGGCTGCCTGGCGAGCATTCGCCGGACGGACCGATTACCGATCTTGTTGCCCTGACGTTTTCAGCCGGAGGGCGTCAGCTCACCTGGCGGCGCGATCCGCTCGACGTGTACGCCTTTCATATCGACGTGCCTCAGGGCGTCGACGTGCTCGAGGTGTCGTACGACTTTCTCCCCGCGATCGGCACCGGCGGCTTCAGCTCCGCAGCCTCCGACACGGCGCATCTCGGCATTTACTCGTGGAACCAGTTGGTGCTCTACCCGCAGGGCGCGCGAACAGACGATGTGATGTTCCGCGCAAGCATGCAGCTGCCGAATGGCTGGAAGTTCGGGACGGCGCTGCCGGTGACGGGGCAAAGCGGAGGCAAGGTCGACTTCGCACAGGTATCTCTCACCACGCTGGTCGATTCCCCGGTCATCGCGGGCGAGTATTTCCGTGTGGTCCCGCTGGACACGTCGAGCAGGCCGGTCGAAGTGGACCTGGTCGCCGACAGTGCGGGCTCGCTCGAGGTGCCGGCCGACCTGACGCAGAAATGGAAGCGACTCGTACAGGAAGCGGATGCGATGTTCGGCGCCCGCCATTTCACGAAGTACCACTTCCTCCTTACGCTCAGCGATCGCGTCGCGCACTTCGGCCTCGAACATCATGAGTCCAACGACTCGCGCGTGGTCGAGAATGCCGTCGTGAGCCAGGGCACCTCGCTTGCCGTCATGGCACATGAGTACGTCCATTCCTGGAACGGCAAGTACCGTCGTCCCGCAGGGCTTGCGACGCCCGACTTTCAGCAGCCGATGGTGGGTGAGCTTCTATGGGTGTACGAGGGCCTGACGCAGTACCTCGGCTATGTGCTCGCCGCACGTAGCGGCCTGTGGGCCGATCAGTACTACAAGGAGCGGCTCGCACAGGTTGCCGCGTATCTCGATAACCAGCCAGGCCGGCAGTGGCGGCCGCTTGGCGACACGACGGTGGCCGCTCAGCTCCTGTATTTCGCGTCCGGACAGTGGGCATCGTATCGACGCGGGACCGATTTCTATGACGAGGGCTGGCTGATCTGGCTAGACGTCGACACGCAGATCCGTCAGCTGACGAACGGTCGAAAATCGATCGACGACTTCTGTCACCTGTTCCATGGGGGTGAGAGCAGCGCGCCGATGGTCAAGCCGTACACGCTGGATGACGTGGCTGCTGCATTGAACCAGGTGGCGCCGCACGACTGGAAGGGTTTCCTGTCCGCGCGCGTCTACCAGCCGATGCCTCACGCGCCACTCGACGGCATCACGAAGGGCGGATGGCGCGTGGTCTACACCGAGACGCCCAACAACTTTCTTCGAGCGGCGGAGGGCAACCTCCGCCGGATCGACGCGATGTACTCAATCGGCCTCCGCGCCAGGACCAACGACGGCGTGCTCACCGACGTCTTCGTCGATTCGCCGGCAGGGAAAGCCGGTCTCGGGCCCGGCATGCAGATCCTCGCGGTCAACGGCGTCCGATTCTCGGCGGATGTATTGCGGAATGCGATCAAGGCAACTCAGAGCGCGTCCGGTCCGCTGATGCTGGAAGTCCAGAACGACGATGTCGTGAAGAGGGTGGCTCTTGATTACCGCGGTGGCATACGCGAGCCGCATCTCGAGCGCGACATGTCGAAGCCCGATGTGCTGGCGCAGATTCTCGCGCCCCGCGCCAAGTAACAACAACGAAGACGGATTCAACCACGAAGACTCGAAGAACACGAAGAAAGAAACTATTCCTTCGTGTCCTTCGTGACCTTCGTGGTTAAAAAGACTTTGTGGCCGAAATTGGGAATTGGGTGTTGGGCCTTAACGTCTATAGAATCCCTTCATGTTGTATTCGTCAGCGCTCTGGCTGCATTCCATTCTGCGATGGGCCGTTCTCCTCACCGGCGCGGTCGCCTGGTTCCGCGCGATTGGCGGCGGGACGGCGAAGCGTTCGTGGACGCCAAAGGACGAGCTGTGGGGCTTCCTGTTCACGGTCTCCCTCGACAGCCAGATGCTTCTCGGCCTCGTTCTCTATTTCATCCTGAGCCCCTTTACGAAGATCGCGTTTCAGGATTTCGGCGGTGCGATGGCGGACTCGAGCCTGCGGTTCTGGGCGGTCGAGCATCTTGCCGGGATGATCATCGGCATTGCGCTCGCGCACGTCGGGCGCGCCAAGATCCGCAAAGCCCCGAACGACGCACGCCGGCATCGCCTTGCGGTGATCTATTTCGGGCTGGCCCTCGTAGTCATCTGCGCGTCGATTCCGTGGCCCGGACTTGCAGTTGGACGGCCCCTTTTCCGGTTCTAGCTGTCCCAGTCTTCAGCTCCCGCCTTCATCGGAGACCGGAGGCCGGAGACCGGACGGAAGACCGGCGACCAGCATGATTGAGATTGTTCGCGACGACATCACCACGCTGGACGTTGATGCGATCGTCAACGCGGCCAACGAGCGGATGCTGGGTGGCGGAGGCGTGGACGGCGCGATTCATGAGGCGGCCGGCGGTCAGTTGTACAAGGCGTGCCTCGCGGTTCCGGAAGTACGGCTCGGCGTCCGCTGCCCCACGGGCCAGAGCCGCATCACTCCTGGCTTCAACCTGCCGGCACGGTATGTCATCCACACCGTCGGTCCCGTCTGGCGCGGCGGGAGAAATGGCGAAGCGCGGCTACTCGCATCCTGCTACCAGAGCGCGCTGACGCTGGCGCGGCAACACCACCTGCGATCGATCGCGTTCCCGGCGATCAGCTGCGGAGTCTATGGATATCCACTGGACGAGGCGGCGGCCATTGCGGTGAGAGAAACGAGCGCGCACCTTGCCGGCTTCGATCACATCGTGCTCGTTGCATTCGACGAAGCTGTGTATGACGAACTCTCTCGTTCGGAACGTTCGGGTCGTTCGAATCGTTCGGAACGTTAGAATTCTTTCGTTCGGGCCGTTCGAACCGTTCGACTCATATGAGGTATGACTTTCTCCTCGACACGTACAGGACCGAGCGGCTGAAGACGCTCAGTGTCTGGTCGCAGGTGCCCGACGACCGCATGACATTCCGGCCCGAGCCGCGCGCGCGGACGCCGCACGAGCAGATGGTTCATCAATGTGTCAGCGAGGACACCTGGATGCGCACCATGCTGAACATCGTCGTGTCGTTGCCGCCGCTGCCGCCGATGGAGCAGCGCCTTGGTTTCATCGAGCACTACGCGGCCGCGTCGTCGGAGCGGCTTGCCCTGCTTCAGGAGAAGCCCGACGCATGGTTTGAAGAGGAGACGACGTTCTTCGATGTGAGGCGGACGCGTGCGTGGGTGATGACGCGCCGGCTGACGCACTCGGCTCATCATCGCGGGCAGCTCACCACCTACCTGCGGTTGTGGGGGCAGGCCCTCTATTCCACGTACGGCCCGACGGCTGATACTGGCGGTCTCTTTCAACACAAGGCGCCGGTTATCTATCGATACGAGTCGATCGACGCACTGCTCGAAGCCGAAGGCCGCGGCGGCGCGAACCCGCCGCTGCCGGGTCCCGGCGATCACCCTCCGACGGAACGGCCGTAGAGGGTGACAATTGCTCGTTCGAACGACTGAGACTCATGCCCATCCGCACGGTTCTTACAGAGAGGCTCGGGCTGGCTCACCCGATCATCCAGGCCCCGCTGGCGGGCGGCGGGGACACGCCCGCGCTGGTGGCCGCCGTGTCCGAAGCGGGAGGACTTGGTTCGATCGGCGCCGCGTATCTCACGCCAGAGCAGATCGCGGCCGCGTGCGCCGCGGTGCGCGGGACGACGAGGCGGCCCTTCGGGATCAACCTGTTTGCCCCTCAGTCGCCGCCGCTGGACGTCGAAGCTTCTTCAGCAGTCTCGCGCGTGGCGCCGTTTTTCGCGCAGCTCGGCTTGGCGCCACCAACGGCGCCGCTGCTGCCCGTCTCGGGATTCGATGCGCAGCTCGCAGCCGCGATCGATGGAGGTGCCTCGCTCTTCAGCTTCACGCTGGGGATGCTTCCTGCCGCGGCCTTCGCGGCCATCAAGGCGAAGGGGCTCGTGCTCGCTGGCACGGCAACGACGGTCGATGAGGCCGTCGCGCTCGAGCGCGCAGGCGTCGATGTCGTCGTCGCTCAGGGCAGCGAGGCGGGTGGCCACCGGGGGACGTTCGACAACGCGGAGGCTGACTCGTCGCTGATCGGGACGCTCGCGCTCGTGCCGCAGATCGTGGACGCTGTGCGCGTGCCGGTCGTCGCGTCAGGCGGAATCATGGACGGTCGCGGCATTGCGGCGGCGCTCGCGCTCGGCGCTGGCGCCGCGCAGCTTGGGACCGCCTTTCTGACGTGCGACGAGGCGGGCGTGCCCGACGCCTACAAGCAAGCGATCCTGGACGCGCACGAAGATGAGACGCGCGTCACCCGGGCGTTCTCGGGCCGGGCCGCGCGCGGCATCGTCAACCGCTTTATGCGGGAGGTCGACGCGGCTGGCGACGTGCTGCCGTTCCCGCTGCAGAACTCGCTCACGAGGCCGCTTCGCACGGCGGCAGCCAAGCAGGGTCGCGCCGAGTTTCTCTCGCTCTGGGCGGGCCAGGGTGTCCGCATGGCGCGCCGGCAAACGGCGGCCGATCTCGTTGCGGCTCTCGTCAAAGAGACAGACGAGGCAATCACGCGGCTGTCGCGCCTACGTGAGGGCCGGCTCTAGCCGGCCCGTCAGCCCAACCTCCATGTTCGAAAGATTCACGACCGCCGAGATCCAAACGTCCGGCGCGACGGTCGTTACGGTCCACGGCGGAAGTGGACCGCCGCTACTCCTGTTGCACGGCTATCCGCAGACCCACGTCATGTGGCACAAGGTGGCGCCGCTCCTGGCCAACGACTTCACCGTCGTCGCCACCGATCTGCGCGGGTACGGCGACACCAGCAAGCCGCCGGGTGGCCCCGATCACTCTGGGTATTCGAAGCGCGCGATGGCGCAAGACCAGGTGGACGTGATGTCGCGTCTCGGCTTCGAGACGTTCTTCGTCGCGGGCCACGATCGCGGCGGGCGCGTCGCGCATCGGATGGGGCTCGATCATCCCGATCGCGTCACCAGACTCGCGCTGCTCGACATCGTTCCGACACATCGTCTCTACACCGACTCGACGCGCGAGTTCGCGACCGCGTACTTCCACTGGTATTTCCTGATTCAGCCGGCACCGCTGCCGGAGACGCTGATCGCCAGGAGCGTCGAGTTCTGGCTCGAGCAGAAGTTCGGCAAGGCGGCGCCGGGCGCGATTACAGGAGAGGCGTTCGCCGAATATCTGCGGTGCTATCGCAATCCCGCCACGATTCATGCGAGCTGCGAGGACTATCGCGCCGGCGCGTCAATCGACCTGGTGCACGACGAAGCCGATATGGAGCGGAAGATCGCCCGCCCGCTGCTGGCGCTCTGGGGCGACCGCGCGCCGATGCATCGGCTGTTCGACGTCGCGGCGACGTGGAGGGAGCGCGCGACCAACGTCACCGGCAAGGCGTTGCCAGGGACACACTACTTCGCCGAAGAGATCCCCGACGTTGTCGCGAATGAATTGCGAGAGTTCTTCAAGAGGTAGGCGGACCTGAAGGTCCGCCTCTACGCTCAAATCAACCCTGAAGGTCCGCCTCTACGCTCAAATCAACCCTGAAGGTCCGCCTCTACGCTCAAATCAACCTTGAAGGTCCGCCTCTACGGCATTCGCACCCGTCGCACCCCTTGCACCCTTCGCGCCGACAAGGATTCAGCGTTTCACCCCGTCGTACTCGAGCATCTGAGTCGTGAGATCCAGCGGATACGAAATCGCCACGTCCGTAATCTTCCCGTCGGCGCCGGTGACCGGCGTCAGCTTCGGCATCACGAAGCCGGAGTAAGACGGCAGATTGAGCTTGTCGACACGCGCGACCACTTCATCCCGCACCTTCGGATCGAAGTGGATGCCGTATGAGTCGAACAGTTTCTTTGCGGCCGCGAAGTCGCCTTCCGACTTGATGCGCTGCACTTCCCCGAGCAAGCGTCCGACGCCTTCGCGGAACGCCTTCGGGTCGACCATCACCAGGTATTTCTTGCCGTCGCGCGTCCGTTCCTCAATCGCTTTCGTGTTCGCCATGAGCCACCGGATGATCAGCTGCCGGTTGCGCATGTGGTCTTCCTCGATTTGCGACCCTTCGCGGACGCGCCGCAGCTGTACGAGCGCGTTGCGCGTGTAGCCCTCGTACTCGGTGCGCACCATCGCCTCCTGTTCCGCGGCGGGGATGATGCCGAGCTCCACCAGCTTCGGGTCCGCCAGGAAGTAGAGACCCACCAGGTCGGCGCGCCCTTCTTCGAGCGCCGAGAAGTACTCCTTGATCGCCTGCTGCGGCGTTCCCTTGAAGCCGGCCGCCTGTTGTCCCGACGCGTGACCGATCACCTCGTGCATGTCGGTATGCAGGGTGTCCGTCGTGGCGGCGTACTTCGTGCCGCGCTCGACCTCCTCGGGTGTCCATGCGAACTCGCCGCGCATCGTCCCCGGCGTCGATTTTTCGTAGGCTTCCACGACGTTCGCAAGCGAGACGGACTTACTGCCGTATTCCTGCCGGATGCGCTGATCGTTCGGCAGGTTGATGCCCACCGGCGTCACAGGCCCGGAATCGCCGGCCTCGACGACGACGTCGATGGCATTGGCGACGATCCCGGAGACATTCGGCTTGTGGTACTTCGGGTCGGTGGGCATGTGGTCCTCGAACCACTGCGCGTTCTCGGCCAGCTTCTTGATGACCTCCGTCTTCTGCGGGTTGACGTAGAAGACCAGAGCCTCCCAGCTGCCTTTGATGCCGCGCGGATCGAGGTACACCTCGATGAAGCCGTTGATGGTGTCAACAGGCGACTGCTTGTCCTGCACCCATGCAATGTCGAAGTTTTCGCGATCCTTCTCTTCTCCGGTCCGATACCACTGAACCAGTGCCCGGAGTGCCTTCTGCATCGGCTCGTCGGCAAACGGAATCGCATCCTCCAGGTGTTTCACGATTGCCGTGATCTGCGTCCCGTAGCGGCCGTCGATCTTGTAGACCTCTTCGACCAGCTTGCCGGGAGCTTGTTTGACGAGGCGCGCATTGAGGCCGTACCGCTCCGTGAATCCCTTGAGGTCCGCCATGGACACACCGCCGGCGTAGAGGTTGTTCGAGCTCGCGGTCAGGATGTCTTTTCCGGGAGGCGGCGTCTTGCTGGTGACGATGGGATCGACGTTCGGGTCGAAGAACATCGGCTGGAGGCGTTTCAGTGTCGCGTCGAGCGATTCGCCGTTGCGCGTCGCGAACGTCGCGCCCGCTTTTTCTGAGGCATGCGCCGCCGCGGCAAATGCCTCCGGGGTGATCTTGAGCACGAACTTGCGCGCCGTGAGGTTGTTGTACGCGCCGTTGTTGATCCAGAACAGCTTCGTGTAGCGCTGAATCTCCACGAGTGCGGCCGCATCGATCCCCTGCGGATGGGCGGCAATCTGATCGAGGATGCCCCGCATCTCGAGGGCGTCGCGATGCTTCTGGTCGTAGTAGATGTCGCGGCCAGCAAGCGCCGCCTGGTAGAGGTGCCAGATCAGCGTCTTCTCGCGCAGCGGCAGCGCGCTGAAGCCGTCCGCATACAACTGCACGACCGCCGCATCGTCCACGCGCTCGAGGAGATATTTGCGGTCGGCAGTGGCCGTTGAGGCCGACGCTGACGCCGGAGCATTCTGCTGCGCCGCTGGCGGCGGCTCGGATTTCGAGCATGCAGCCGCGATCGAGGCGGCCATGACGAGGGAAACGAATCGGCTGGAACGTGTCACGTCGCACATTGGTGTAGCTTAGACTTACTTTCCATCGTGCGTCGATATGTCCCGCTCGCGTACGTCGCCGCGGCGGCTGCGATTGCCGCGCCGCCCCTTCTAGTAGCGTCCGACATAGCTCTGGTGATGTTCATATCGACCGCGGGCCTGATCCTGCAACGGCTGGCGCTTGCCCTTTTCGCGCTGGCCGTGCCCGGGGTGACGCTCGCCGCTCAGAGCCACCTCCGCTGGGCGGCTGTGCTTGGCGCCGCGCTCGCGGCGATTGGGGCGATTGCGATTGTGCGGAGGCCGGAGACGCTTGTCATCGCCCTATTTCCGCCCGCGGTCCTCTTTCCCCTCGGGCTCCTGGTGGTGTCGGGCGCCATACTTGGCTCGGCCACATCGCGCCGCGCCGCGGTCCTGATGGGTGTAGCCGCGCTCCTGTTTCCATTCGGCCACATCAGCGGGTTGCCACCGCTGCTCATCGGCGGGGACGTGCTCCTGCTGGCCGCGTTCTGGATTCTGGCGCCCCAGATGGCAAATCCCAAGACCCAAATCCCAAGGCCGAAATCCCAAGGCACAGGAATCTGACGTGCATTACCTGCTCTTCTACGAAGTGGTCGACAACTACGCTGAGAGGCGCGTGCCGTTCCGCAGGGATCACTTGGCGCACGCAAAGGCGGCGGTTGCGCGCGGGGACCTCGTCCTCGGCGGCGCGTTCGCGAACCCGGTGGACGGGACGGTCCTCCTGTTCAAGGGCCAGACGCCCGCGGTCGCGGAATCATTCGCCAAGGCCGATCCGTACGTGACCAACGGTCTCGTCACCACCTGGCGCGTGCGCGAGTGGACAACAGTCGTCGGCAAGGACGCTGAAGTCCCGCTTCCGCCTGGTATCTGAACGCGGCCATTCACCGCAACATCGCACCGAGCGGTGCTCGGCTTGAGTACAATTCTCCGTTCCGAATGCCGACAATTCTTTCGCATGCGGTCGCCGCAACCGCCGTGGGTCAGTGGTACCAGAATCGTCGGCTACCGGTGAAGTTCTGGCTGTGGACCGCGGTGTGCGCGCTGCTGCCGGATGTGGACGTAATCGGCTTCGCGCTCGGCATCCGCTACGACGACATGCTGGGCCATCGCGGCCTGACGCATTCGATTCCATTCGCAGTGGGAGTCGGCTTCGTGGCGGCCCGCAGCTGCGCGAAATCGAACACCCTGGGATTTGGGATTCGGGATTTGGGATTTGGGATTTGGCCTCTGTGGATGTATTTCACGGCGGTCATCGCCTCCCACGGGCTGCTTGACGCATTCACCAACGGTGGCCGCGGCGTCGCGTTCTTTGCGCCGTTCAGCAACCACCGCTTCTTTTTCCCGTGGCGTCCGATTCAGGTGTCTCCCATAGGGGTGGGGTTTTTTTCCGCCAGGGGGCTTGCCGTCCTGCAAAGCGAATTGCGCTGGATCCTCCTCCCGTCGGTGATAATTGCCCTGCTCGCGCGGATGCGGGTCCGGCTGAAGCCGGACACTACCGGCACGATCGAGTAGGCGATCCAGCCTCCGCCGTCGTAGCAACAGACCCTTCTGACGAAATGCAGCTGGCAAGACGAAGCGCGTTTGGGATTGTTGTGGCCGCAGTCGTTGCTGTGTCTGGGGGCTATGTCTCCGCGCAGCTGGGGGGCGGCGGCGCCGCCAAGCCTGATCTGTTCAGAACCGATCCCGAGGGATTCACGCGCGCGCGTTTTCCGCCGGCGGAGTGGCCGGATCGCGACTTCACCATCTGTCGCGTGCAGTACAACAGCGTCCGCTCCGAGCGCGACGGCAGCGGATGGAAGACCGACTATCCGTACAGCGAAATCAATCTACTCATCCGGCTGGGCGAGATGACGCCCACCTCGATAAGCTACAACGCGGAGCAGAAACGCCCGAACACGTGGGTCATCAAGCTCACGGACGCCAAGCTCTACGAGTGCCCGTTCCTGATTGCGTCAGACGTGGGCACCCTCGGCATCAAAGATGAAGAGATCCCGATGCTTCGCGAGTATCTGCTGAAGGGCGGTTTCCTCTGGGTTGATGACTTCTGGGGCACCGAGGCGTGGGATCATTGGGTCGCGGAGATCAGTAAGGTGTTCCCGCCGGAGGAGCATCCAATCGAGGATATTTCTGCCGCCGACCCGATCATGCGGGAAATGTTCGACCTCGAGAAGGTGCCGCAAGTCACCAACGTGACGTTCTGGCTCAAGAACAATGGCAAGACGTCGGAGCGCGATGAGGACAGCGCCCAGGTCCACGTCCGGGCCATTCGGGACGATCATCGTCGGATAATGGTCCTGATGACCCACAACACCGACATCGGCGACTCGTTCGAGCGGGAACGCGAGGACAGCGAGTATTCGCGCCTGTTTTCGCCTCCGGGTTACGCGCTTGGTATTAATGTGCTGTTGTATTCAATGATCCAGTAAGGCAGGTCAGTTTTGACGCCGGTATCCGACATTTTTGAGCTGCCTCTGGAACAAACTGACACGAACCGAGGCTTCCGTTCCGGCGTCTTTAAAACTATGATCGCCGCCTTTGGCAGGCGTAGGCCTTTAAGGTTCAGGACTGAGGGAGCTTAGGCCCGGTCCAGATTCAGTGGAGAGAGGCCCGTGTTAGAAAAACTGTTTCAGGCACTCTTCTCGTACCGGCCGGTCGTCTTCCAGCAAGGCGATTTCCGCTTCGACGTCACGACGGCGTCTTTCGTCGCCGCGGGCATCGCGGCGGTGATCATGGCCGCCGCGCTCATCACCTACCGCAGCGTCGGAGTGAACGGTCGCACGCGCGATCGGGTCGTCCTTACGGTCCTTCGCATGGCCGCGCTGGCGCTTGTCGTCTTCTGTCTCTTCCGGCCAACCCTCATCGTCAAGGCGGCGATCCCGCAGCAGAACGTCGTCGCGGTCCTCCTGGACGACTCGCGCAGCATGCAGATCGCCGACTGGACCGACAACCAGCCGCGCGCGGAGTTCCTGCGGCAGCAGCTTGCCGCCAACTCGAGTCCGCTGCTGAAGGCCTTGTCCGATCGCTTCCTGGTGCGAGTCTTCCGTTTCTCGTCGACCGCGGGCCGCGTCAATTCCGTGAAGGACCTGACGTTCGGCGGTTCGCAGACGAAGATCGGCGCCGCGCTCGACGGCGTGCGTGACGAGCTCGCCGGGCTTCCTGTCGCGGGCGTCGTGCTCGTCACGGACGGCGCGGACACAAGCGAAGGCTCGCTGACGAATACGCTGCTCAACCTCAAGGCTGAAAAGCTGCCGGTCTTCACCGTCGGCGTCGGCAGCGCAAAGCTGCCGCGCGATGTCCAGATCGATCGGGTCAGCACGCCGCGCACGGTGCTGAAGGGCGCCTCGCTCCTCGTCGATGCCGTGATCACGCAGAGCGGCTACGCGGGGCAGACGGTCACGCTCGACGTCGAAGACGACGGCCGGATTGTCGGGTCGCAGAAAGTGCAGCTACCGGTGGACGGGAGTCCGGCCACGGTGCGCGTCCGCGCCACGGCAAGCGAGCCTGGCCCCCGCGTGTTCAGTTTCAAAGTCGCGCCGCAGCAGGGCGAGGTGGTGACGCAGAACAACGTGCGCCAATCGCTGGTCGACGTGCGTGACACCCGCGAAAAGATTCTGTACTTCGAAGGCGAGCCTCGATCGGAGATGAAATTCATTCGCCGCGCAGTCGCGGACGACAAGAATCTGCAGATCGTCACTTTGCAGCGCACTGCGGATAACAAGTTCCTCCGGCTCGACGTCGACACGCCCGACGAGCTGCTGGGCGGCTTCCCGAAGACGCGCGACGAGCTGTTCGCCTTCCACGGGCTGATCCTCGGCAGCATCGAGGCGGCGGCCTTCAGCGCGGATCAGCTCCAGATGATCGCGGACTTCGTCGATCGCCGCGGGGGCGGCCTGTTGATGCTGGGCGGCGCGCGGTCGTTTGGCGAAGGTGGCTACGGCGGCACGCCGGTCGCCGATGCACTGCCCCTCGTGATCGACCCGCGTACCCGCGCGGCCGAGCCGACGACGTTTGCGCGCCTGAAGGTGCTGCCGACGCGCGCCGGCCAGGCCCATGCAGTCACGCAGATCGCAGGCAGCGAGGCAGCGTCGGCCGCGCGGTGGCCCGACCTGCCGCAGGTCACGACCATCAACGCTCCGTTGGACATCAAGCCGGCCGCGACGGTCTTGCTCAACGGCACCGACGAGCGTCTTCGCGCGATGCCGACGCTCGTGTGGCAGCAGTACGGGCGTGGCAAAGGGATCGCGTTCCTCCCGCAGGACTCCTGGGAGTGGCAGATGCACGCCAGCATCACGCTCGAGGATCAGACGCACGAGAACTTCTGGCGGCAGATGCTGCGGTGGCTCGTCACCGATGTGCCGGGATCGATCGAAGCGAGCACGACGACCGATCGCGTGGAGCCGGGCGAAGCCGTGACGATTGAAGCATCAGTCGTCGACCCGACGTGGGTCGAGCTGAACGACGCGCACGTCATGGCGCGCGTCACACGCCCCGGCGGAACCACGCTCGACGTGCCGCTCCAGTGGACCGGCGAGCGCGATGGCCAGTATCGGGGGACGTTCGTCAGCACCGTGCCTGGCGCGTATGAAATCGCGGTGGATGCCGACCGCGAAGGGAAGCCGATCGGCACCAACGTCGCGTACGTGCGCGCCGGCGCGGGCGACGCTGAATATTTCGACCCGACGATGCACGAAGCGCCGCTGCGCCGAATCGCGGATGAAACCGGTGGACGCTTCTACACGACGGCAACCGTCGCGGGTCTTCCCGAGGACGTCAGCTACGCGGGCCGCGGCGTGACCTCGGTCGAAGAGCGCGAGCTGTGGAACATGCCGATCATCCTGATCATGCTGGTTGGGCTGGTGTGCGCGGAGTGGGGCTACCGCCGCGCAGTGGGTCTTTCATAATGGCTGGCACACTCTAATGCTCCACGCGTTTCTCCTCGTTGTCGTCGGCCTTGCGGGTGATCCCGAGCATGGCGAGCTGTTTCACAAGTGGGGCGCAGAGCTTGCCGAATCGGCGGGGCATCTGGGCATTCCGCAGGATCACGTCGTGTACCTCGTCGACCAGCCTGCAGAAGGTGAAGCGCGCGTCACCGGCAAGGCGACGCTGGACGAGATCAACAAGACCTTCGACAGGTTTGCGAAACAGGCGACCCCGGACGACGCGTTGTACGTGGTGCTGATCGGGCATGGCAGCTACGACGGCAAGGCGCCGAAGTTCAATCTCCCGGGTCCCGACATCTCCGCCGCCGACTTCGCCACACAGTTCAAGCGTCTACCGATGAGGCAGATCGTGTTCGTCAACACGGCGAGCGCCAGCGGCCCCTTCGTGAACGAGTTGTCGGGGCCCGGCCGGACGATCATCGCTGCCACGCGCAGCGGCGCCGAGAACTACGCGACCCTCTTTGGGGGGTACTTCGTCGACGCCCTCTCAGGTGAGGAAGCCGACGCGGACAAGAACCGCCGCGTGACGATGCTGGAAGCGTTTCAGTTTGCGAAGGCCGCCGTGCAGCGCGCGTACGACAAGGAAGGTCTGCTCTCGACCGAGCACGCCGTGCTCGATGACAACGGCGACAAAGTCGGCAGTCCCGATCCTTCGACGACCGCCGCCGACGGCAAGGTGGCCGCGCTGATGGCCATCGGCTCGGCGGCTGACGCGATGCCGCTGCCGGCCGATCCGAAGCTGCGCGCGCTGATCCTCGAGCGGCGTGATCTCGAGCACCGGGTCGAATCGCTCCGGCTGCTGAAGGACAACATGGATCCCGCGAAATACCAGAGTGAACTCGAAAAACTCGTGACCGATCTTGCGCTGAAGACCCGTGAGATTAGAACCCTCGAAGGTGCCAAATGAGCGACCGCGTAACGATGAATCCCTATGTGAGCGATGTCGTCGATCTCGAATCGCCGGATGACATCAAGCTTGCCGACAAGATGAAGGCCGGCCGCGAGCAGATCATCAGCGAACTGCGCAAGGTCATCGTCGGCCAGGAGAACGTGATCAGCCAGGTGCTGAACACGCTGTTCGTGGGCGGCAACAGCCTCATCGTCGGCGCGCCAGGCCTGGCGAAGACGCTGCTCATTCACACGATGGCGCAGGTGCTGCAGCTGAAGTTCTCGCGCATCCAGTTCACGCCGGACCTGATGCCCTCCGACATCACGGGCACGGACCTCGTGCAGGAAGACCCGGCCACGGGACGCCGGCAGATGGTATTCGCGCCCGGGCCGATCTTCGCGAACATCGTGCTCGCCGACGAGATCAACCGCACGCCGCCGAAGACGCAGTCGGCGCTCCTCGAGGCGATGCAGGAGCATCGCGTCACGATCCAGGGGCGCACCTACAACCTCGACGAGCCGTTCTACGTCTTCGCGACGCAGAACCCGATCGAGCTCGAGGGCACGTATCCGCTGCCCGAGGCGCAGCTCGATCGCTTCATGTACCACATCATCATCGAGCACCCGCCGTACGACGAGGAGATCGAGGTCGTGCGGACGACGACGGCCATCCAGGATCCGAAACTGGAGCGCCCGGTGAGCGGCGAGGATCTGATCGCGTTCCAGAAGCTGGTCCGGAGGGTGCCGGTGTCCGAGCCGGTGATGCGTCACGCGCTCGACATCGTTCGCGCGACGCGGCCGAAGGGGCCGAACTCAGCGGACTTCGTGAACAAGTGGATCGCGTTCGGGGCCAGCGTCCGCGCCGCGCAGTACCTCGTGCTGGGCGGCAAGGCGCGCGCGCTGACGAGCGGCCGCTACCACGTGAGCTTCGACGACATCCGCGCGCTGGCGCACCCGGTGCTGCGCCACCGCATCATCACGAACTTCCACGCGCAATCGGAAGGCGTGACGACGGATCTGATCACCGATCGGCTGCTGGAGATAGTGCCGATGCCGCGTTCGGGTATGTAGGAAATCAACCACGAAGAACTCTGTAGGGGCGGGTCTTTAGACCCGCCCAGGGTACCAAATGAGCCTAGCAGCTGGTCACAATCAGGGCAGCGCGATCCCCGGCGCGCGCTTCATGGATCCCTCGGTGCTCGCGCGCATCGGGAACCTGGAGCTCGTTGCGCGCGCCGTCGTCGACGGCTTCATCAACGGCATGCACAAGGCGCCGTACTTCGGCGCCTCGGTCGATTTCGCCGAGCATCGCGGGTACGTGCCGGGCGATGACGTCCGCCGCATCGACTGGAAGCTCTGGGCGCGCACCGACCGATACTATGTCAAGGAATACGAGGCGGAGTCGAACTCGAACTTCTCGGTGCTGCTCGACGTGTCGAAGTCGATGAACTACGGCAGCGGCGCCATCACCAAGCTCGATTACGCGAAGATCCTGACCGCGTGCCTGACGAACCTCGTGCATCACCAGCGCGACCGCGTCGGGCTGGTGACCTTCGACGATGACGTCGTCAACTTCGTGCCCTCGTCGGCGAAGCACATGGAAGTCGTGCTGCACACGCTCGAGAACGTCAAGGCGGGAAGACCGGGCAGCCTGAAGAAGCCGCTGCAGAAACTCGCCGAGCATTTCGGCCGCCGCGGCGTACTCGTGGTGATCTCCGACTTCTACGAGGAGCCGGACTCGGTGATCGACGCCATCGCGCCGCTGCGCTTCCGCGGCAACGATTTGATCGTGTTTCACGTGCTCGACAAGGCGGAGCTCGACTTCGGTTTCACCGACGCGTCGGCGTTCGAGGATATCGAAACGGGCGAGCAGATGCCGGTCGTGCCCGACGCGTTCCGGAAGGAATACCAGTCGCTCGTCCGCGCGCACCTCGATGCGCTGCAGCAGCGCTTCTCGGCCAACCGCGTCGACTACACGGTGCTGGACACCTCAAAGCCGCTCGATCACGCGCTCTATCGGTACTTATCCAGCAGATCTAGGATGATGAAGGTCCGCTAATGGCGTTCCTAGCCCCGCTCTTCTTTCTCGGTCTTGCCGCCCTCGCGGTGCCGGTCCTGATCCATCTGACCCAGCGCGAGAAGAAGATGGTCCAGCAGTTTCCGTCGCTGATGTTCGTGCGGCGGATCCCCTATCAGACCGTGCGGCGGCGGAAGATTCGTGACCTGGCACTGCTGATGGTGCGGCTGACGGCGCTGGCGTTGATCATTGCGGCGTTCGCACGGCCGTTCCTGTGGCGGCCGGACGCGGCGACCGCCATCGGTCCCGGCGCGCGCGAGGTGGTCGTTCTGCTCGACCAGAGCTACAGCATGGCGTACGGCGATCGCTGGGATCGCGCAAAGGCCGCGGCACGCGACGCGATCAACGCGCTAGGCCCATCCGACCGCGGATCGGTGGTCCTCTTCTCCTCGGGTGCGGACATTGCGCTCCGCTCGACCGCTGAGCGCGATCGGCTCGTGGCCTCATTCGCGACGGCGACGCCGACGCCGGCCGCGACGCGTTACGGCCCCGCCTTGAAGGTGGCGGGCAGCATTCTCGCGGAGTCGCCGCTGCCGCGGCGGGAAGTCATCCTGGTCAGCGATTTCCAGCGCAACGGCTGGCGCGGCGAGGAAGGATCGCGGCTGCCGGCCGGCAGCATCGTCACGCCAGTGCTGATTGGCGGCCCGACGGACAAGCCCAACGCGGCGGTGACATCGGTGTCGCTCGCGCGCTCGACCTTCTCAAACCAGGAACGCGTGACCGTGACTGCCGCCGTGGCCAATCGCACCGACAAGCCGGTCGCCAACGATTCGCTCACGCTCGAGATCGCCGGACGCGGCATTCAGACCGAGCCGCTCAACGTCGGCCCCAACGGATCCGCGTCGGTGGCGTTCGCGCCGTTCACTGTGCCGTCACGCAACATGCGCATCAGCGTCCGGGCCGGCAGCGACGCGCTCGCGACCGACAACGTGTTTCATTTTGTTATTTCGCCGGTGGCGCCGGTCCGCATCATTGTCGTGGACGCCGGCACGCGGGCGGGGGCCGGACTGTATCTCACGCGAGCCCTCTCAATCGGCGACGCGCCGCACTTCGATACCGTGCTGCGGCAGCCGGCGAATCTCTCCGACGATGATTTGAGGCGCGCATCGGTCGTGTTGCTCAACGATATCGACGTGCCGCTGCCGCTCGGCCGCCGCCTCGGACGCTTCGTCCAGGACGGAGGCGGCCTCTTCGTCGTCGCCGGCCCCAAGGCGACGTGGCCGCAGGAGGCCGACGTGCTTCCCGCATCGATGTCACAGCCGATCGATCGCTCGCGCGGCGAATCAGGACGCGTTGGCGCGCTCGAGTACGGACATCCGGTGTTCGAAATCTTCCGCGCGCCGCGCAGCGGCGACTTCTCCTCGGCGCGGTTCTATTCGTACCGCTCCGTGACCGCGCTTCCTGCATCACAGGTGCTCGCGCGATTCGACGCGGGAACGCCGGCGCTGGTCGAGCGGAAACTGGGCGGCGGACGCGTGCTGTTGTGGGCCTCCACACTCGACTTGTCGTGGAGCGACCTGCCGCTGAAGCCGGTGTTCCTGCCGTTCATCCACCGCACGATGGTGCACCTCGCCAGCTATGCGGAGCCAGCGCCGTGGCTGACGATCGGGCAGGTGTTCGACCCCGCCGCCGCGAGTGCAAAGGCGCAGGCGACCGGGCGACTCGCGTTGACGCCCTCGGGACGCCGCCTCCCGCTGGAGGATGAGGGGTCGCAGGCCCAGGTCCTGGAGTTGACCGAGCAGGGCTTCTACGAGATTCGCGGGCAGAAGGCGAATTCAGACGTGACCGTGATCGCCAGCAACGTCGACCCCGCCGAGTCGGACACGACGCCCCTGGATCCGGCTGAAATCGTTGCTGCCGCAACCGGTAACGCCGCGGCAAACGCTCAGGCGACCAACTCCGACATTCCCCTCACGCCGCAGGCCCAGGAGCGGTCGCAGCGGCTGTGGTGGTACCTGCTTTGCGCCGGAATCGTGGTGCTAGGGGGCGACACGCTGTTCTCGAACTGGTTGTCGAAAACATAAGCAACCAGACAGTTTCAGTCGTATTCTGATCGTGTTGGTCTGGGTGTCAGTGAGCACGGAAGGTTGACGGGTTCTGGAAGCTAGAGGGTCGGCGGGTCCAAAAAGCCCGCCCTGCGTAAAGGCCGAATGTAAGCCGGGTCCCTGCGGGCCCGGCATGACTTAGAGGCATCCATGTTCGAATTCCTGCGACGCGCGTCCACTCCTCCGTCGGACCTGATGGGCATCATCCACTACGTGCGCGCGCGGTGGCGCGCCAAGCTGGCGGTGAAGGGCGCGGTGCGCATCATCGCGATCAGCGTGGCGATCTTCTTCGCGCTCGCCTACGGGATGCAGTGGGCGCGCTTCAGCCCGTTGTCGATTCTCGCGTCACGCCTCCTGTTTGGCGCCGCGCTGGTGTCGTTGGTGTACTTCTTCCTCGTGAAGCCGCTCCGTCGGCGCGTCACGGACGAGCAGGTGGCGCTCTATCTCGAAGAGAAAGAACCGACGCTCCAGACGATGCTCGTGAGCGCGGTGGAGTCGAGCCGCGAGGGACGGCATTGGGAATCGACGGCACTCGTCCGGAAGCTGATCGAGCAGGCCATCGAGCGCTGCTGCCAGGCTGACACGGCGCGGCGCGCCGAGCACGGCCCGCTGCGGACCAACGGCGCCGTCTTCGCCGCAGTCGTCGCGGCCGCGGTGCTGCTCGTACTGCTCGGTCCCGCATTCTTCCGGCACGCGCTGTCCGCAGTGCTGCTCGTGCAGCGCAGCGTGGAAGCCGCCGCGCCGTACAAGATTGCCGTAACGCCCGGCAACGCTTCGGTGCCAAAGGGCGCCGATCAGACCGTTACCGCGCGACTCGACGGGTTCACCGCGGGAGATGTCGTGCTGATGGTGCGGCGCGAGCCGACCTCGCCCTTCGAGAAGCAACCGCTCGTCCACAACGACAAGGGGAACTATGAGGGGATCCTCTTCGGTGTGAAAGGCGCGACGGAGTACTTCGTCGAAGCCGACGGCGTTCAGTCGGCGACTTTCACGTTGAAGGTCGTGGATGTCCCGTACGTCCAGCGGCTCGACCTCGAATACAAGTTCCCTGCGTACACGGGTCTCGAGCCGGAAAAGATCGAGGACGGCGGTGACATCGCGGTGCTCCGCGGCACTGAAGTGACCCTGCACATCACGTCGACGATGAAGACGCGCGGCGGCCGCGTGGCGCTCAACGAAAAGGAATCGGTGCCGCTGACGGTGCAGGCGGACGGCACCCTCACCGCGGCGTTCAAGGCCGACAAGGACGGTTCGTATCACATCGAGCTCGATTCGCCCAACGGTGAGCGCGTCGCGGCGTCACCGCAGTACACGATCGACGTGCTCGCGGATCGCGCGCCCACGGTGTCGTTCGCGCGCCCCGGACGCGACACCTCCGCGTCGGCAATCGAAGAGGTCTTCGTCGAGGCGTCCGCCGATGACGACTATGGCGTCAAGGATCTGGAGCTGGTCTACTCGGTGAACGGCGGCGCGGAAAAGACTGTCAAGCTGTTCGCGGGCACCAAGCGCCTGCCGGAGGTGACGGCCGGACACACGTTCTACCTCGAGGAGCTGGGCGTCAAGGCGGGCGATTCGGTCTCGTATTACGCGCGGGCGACCGACAACGACGGCATCGACGGCGGCCAGAAGGCGACGAGCGATCTGTACTTCGTCCGCGTACGGCCCTTCAACCAGCGTTTCCGCCAGGCGCAGTCGGCGGGCGGTGGCGGCGGCGGTGGCGGCGGCGGACAGAACCAGGTCGACGCGCTCTCCGAGCAGCAGCGGCAGATCATCGCCGCGACGTTCAACGTCCAGCGCGACAAGCGCACGGTGTCGGCCGAGAAGTTCCGCCAGAACTCCACTGTCGTCGGTTTGTCGCAGCAGAAGCTGCGCGAGCAGGTCGAAGGACTGCTCACGCGGATGAACAGCGAATTCATTCAGCAGGACCCTGCGTTCAAACAGATCGCCGACCTGCTCCCGCAGGCGGTGCAGGCGATGAAGGAGGCGGAGGGCAAGCTGAGCGCCACGGCGCCTGACGCCGCGCTCCCGCCCGAAAACAAGGCGCTCACGCTGCTGCAGAAAGCCGAAGAGGAATACGAGACGCAGGTCAGCGTGCAGCAGGGTGGCGGCGGTGGCGGCGGCGGCGGATCGTCGCAGCAGCGCGAGCTGGCCGACATCTTCGAGCAGGAGCTCGACAAGATGGCGAGCCGATACGAGACCGCCGATCGACAGATGCAGGCAAACGGCGATCGGCAGGTCGACGAGCTGCTCGAGAAGCTGAAGGAGCTGGCGCGGCGGCAGGAGCAGGAGGCCGAGCGTGAGCGCCGGCTGCAGCAGGGCAGCGCCTCGTCGACCCCCGGCGGGAGCGCGCAGCAGCGCGCACTGGCCGAGCAGGCCGAAGAAGCGGCGCGCCGCCTCGAGCGGCTCGCGCGCGAGGAAAACCGCCCGGACCTGCTCGACTCCGCGCGTCAGATGCGCGAAGCAGCCGACGCCATGCGTCGGGCGGCGGCAGGCGGCAACGCCGGCTCGTCGGCGCAGGCGCAGCAGGCGCTCGATCGTCTCAAAGAGACTCAGAAGAAGCTCGAACGGTCGCTCTCCGATCGCGCCGATCGCGACATCAAGGACGCGCAGGAACGCGCCGAGGAGCTCGCACGGCAGCAGCAGGAAATCTCCAACGCCGTCGGCTCTCTCGCTGCCAACGGGCAGGCACGGCGTGATCAGGCGCAGCGGATCAACGAGAAGAAGGACGACCTCGAGGCGAAGCTGGGCGAGCTGGAAAGCGATCTCGATGCCGCAGCACGGGACGCGGCACAGCAGGAGAAGCAGGCGTCACGCAAGCTCTCGGAAGCCGCGGGCGCCATCCGCGACAACCGGCTGCGCGACAAAATCCGCTACTCCGAGGCGCTCGTCAATCGCGGGTACGGCCAGGAGACGCTCAAGGCGACCGAGAACGACATCGCGGGCGGCATCGATCAGCTGAAGAAGAGGCTCGACGAAGCGGCCTCGGCGCTCGGCCAGGGACAGCAGCAGAATGCGTCCACGAAGGCGGAGCAGGCGCTTGGCAGAACGCAGCGGCTGGCGCGCGGTCTCGAATCACTCCAGGAGCGCACGCGCGAGCGCGCGCAGCAGAATGGCCGGCAGCAGGGTCAGCAGGGTCAGCAGGGCCGCGAAGGGCAGCAGGGCCAGCAAGGACAGCAGGCCGGTAACCAGCAGGGCCAGGGTCAGCCGGGACAGGAAGGCCAACAGGGCCAGAACGGTCAGCAAGGTCAGGGCGGTCAACAGGGCCAGGGCGGTCAGCAGGGCCAGGGTGGACAGCAGGGCCAGGGTGGACAGCAGGGCCAGGGTGGACAGCAGGCTGGTGGGCAGCAGGGCGGCCAGCAGAATGGCGGTGGCTTCGGCGGCAACCAGTACGGCTACAACAACGGGGGCGGCTACAACAACGGCTACGGCTACGGGAACCTGCCGTGGAATGGGTCCTATGGGACCGATTTCGGCCGCCTGACTGACGAGGATATCCGTCAGCTTCGCAATGAAGCGCGCCAGTACGCGAACGACGCGCAGGATCTGCGTGGCATGCTGCGCGGCTTCGACGTCGATCCAAAGGAGCTCGAGCAGATCCTTGCGGCGCTTCGGCGGCTCGAGGACGAGCGGGTGTACAAGGACTCGAAAGAGCTGCAGAGCCTCCAGACGTTTGCGACCGAAGGCCTGAAACGTCTCGAGTTCGGCCTGCGCCGGCAGGTGGAAGCGGGCGACGAGGCTGTGGTGCTTGCGGGATCGGACGAAGTGCCAGACCAGTTCAAGAAGATGGTGCAGGAGTACTACCGGTCGCTCGGAAAGACCCCGCGGTAATCCTGGCAGGGCCTCGTTGCGAAGAGTAGAACCCTGGGGGTGCGAAAGGTGCAAGAGGTGCAAGAAGTGCAGAGGGTGCAAGATTCACCGACTGCACCTGTCGCACGCATTGCCCCCCTCGCACGTCTCGCACCCTTCGCACTCGTAACGCTTCTGATCCTTTGCGGAGCGGGCGTCGCGTACGCTCAGTTCGGCCGCGGGTTCGGAGGGTTCTTCCGGGTACGTCCGCACTACGCCGATGCCAATACTTTTGGCCACGGCTTCAACTACTGCCGCGTGATGTACACCAGCAACCGCCGCGAAGCCGGTGGCCAGGGGTGGTCCACCGATTACCCGGACGCCGAGCGTAATTTCTCCAAGCGCCTCGCCGAGCTGACCAAGATGCGCGTCAGCAAGGATCCCTCCGGCGAAGCCGAGTACATCGTCGTGCACCTCACCGACCCGGAGATGCTGCAGTGCGCCTATATCAGCATGGAGGACGCCGGCACCGCGCAGCTCACCGACGCCGAAGTGGTGGCTCTGCGGACGTACCTGTTAAAAGGTGGCTTCCTCTGGGTGGACGACTACTGGGGTGATGCCGCATTCGAACAATGGCTGCATGAGCTCGGACGCGTGCTCCCGCCCGCCGACTATCCCGTCATCGACATTCCTACGGGGCATCCCATTTTCCGCACGTTGTTCGATGTGCAGAAACTGCCGCAGATCCCGTCGATACAGTTCTGGCGCGGCAGCGGCGGCGACACCTCAGAGCGGGGCGAGGAGAGCGCTGTACCCGACTTCCAGGGCGTGAACGACAAGCACGGCAACCTGATGGTCGTGATGACGCACGACACCGACGTCGCCGATGCATGGGAGCGGGAAGGGGAGGACGTGCGGTTCTTCTACCAGTTCTCGCCCGACGGCTACGCCATGGGCCTGAACGTGCTCATGTATGCCATGACTCACTAGGAAATCCCAACTTCCAACTCCCAAGGAGAACGTGGCAAGAATCGCTGTCGGGCTCATCGTGGCGCTGATCCTGCCGCTGCTCGCGGCGGCGCAGACCATCTATCGCACGCCGGACGGCGCGGAGCGGAAACTCGGGAATCCCGCCTATGACGGACGATTCGTCTTCACGCGCATCCGGTATGGCGGCCGCGGTCTCGGCGGGTTCGGCTTCGGCGGCGGCTCGTGGAATCATGACTATCCGGCGGCCGATTTTTACATCTCCGACGCGCTCGAGACACTCACCCGCATGCGTGTCAGCGCAGACAGGACGAACGTTCTCGAGCTCGAAGACGAGGCCATCTTTCACAATCCGATCCTCTACATCTCGGAACCGGGCTACTGGCGCATCAGTGACAAGGGGGCGGCGAACCTGCGGCAGCACCTGCTGAAGGGCGGGTTCGTCATCTTCGACGACTTCGAGCACCAGCCGGAGTTCGACAACATGGCGGCGCAGATGGCCAAGGCGCTGCCGGAGCGCCGGTGGGTCAGGATCGGCATCAGCCATCCGATCTTCCACACGCTGTTCGATCTCAAAGCGCTGACCGTCCCGCATCCGAGCGTCGACGTCGAGCCCGACTACCGGGCGATCTTCGTCAACGACGATCCGAACGATCGCATGATCGCGCTGGCGAATCACAATGCCGATCTCGCGGAATACTGGGAGTGGTCCGCGGACGAGCGTTTCCCGGTTGACGTGACGAGCGGTGCCTACGAGATGGGTGTGAACTACATCATCTACAGCATGACTCATTAGAAAATCCCAAATCCCAAATCCCAAATCCCCAAGAAGTGTCGCCTGCGGGTGTATCTTGACCTTCAAAAAAAGAACGCCAATGCGCTGCACGCCGACCCGAGTGCTGCGCCAAGCAACACGTCAAGCACATAGTGGAAACGACCGATCACCGATCCCAATGCGATCCCGACTGCAACCACCAACATGACGATGCCGGCTGGCCACCAGACCGAGAGCACCGCGAACGCCGCCGCTGTAGAAACAGCCACGTGTCCGCTTGGAAATGTATTGAGCTGGTGGCTCACCCGCCTGAGGACTCCCTCGTTCAGGCGGTGAATGGCGAATGGGGATCGACCGCCGCCGGCGAACATGCGCGGCGGTCGGGTGACCAGCCACGGCAGGGAGCCATAGCAGGCAAAACCGGCTCCGAGCACGCTCAACCAGAATCGTTCCGCGTCAACGGGACTGCCGACGGCCCGTACTGCTAGCAATGCCATCGGTATCATCGGATAGCAGAACAAATACGCCACTTCGACCGCGTGCGTTGCGTAGGCGGGGACTGGAACGCGGAACCGCCGCCAGCCGGCATCGCTGCGTTTCAGCCATGCTTCAAAGCGGCCCGGTGTTCGGGCAACGAGCAGCGCCGGCATCCAGTAACCGGCAACGAGATAGATGTGCGGCACCCAGAAGCGCACGCCCTCTTCCGCGGTTCGCGAGACAGCGAGGATTGTACCGATCGCGATGGTCGATGACAGGACCGCCATCGACGTACGGGTCTTGCCTGCACCTGCGAACGGTGCCGCGATTCCGAGCGCCGTGAAATAGACGATTGCGAGTTGTTCGAACGCCAGCATGCGCGTCTCGACATTGAATGTGCAGAAACTGCCGGGGACGGCTCAACTCGTCGCCCCTTCGCACCTCAGCTTACGAAAGGCCGAGGTGATTCTGGTACGCCCGATGCTCCTCGTGGACGGAGGAGGACGAGTCATGCTGAAGAGGCTTGCCGGGCTCGGCGCGATGCTGGCGTTCGTAGCCACGGCCGCATGCACTCAGACCGATGCCGATCTCGCGAAGGATGTGCAGGATCGCCTCGCATCCGACCCCATCGTCAAGAGCTATCACCTCGACGTAAGCAGCGAGCGGAAGGTCGTTTCTATCGCGGGCACCGTCAATACATCGGCGGCGAAGGACCAGGCGCTGCAGATTGCGCGCGGCACAGCCGGCGTGGTCGATGTTCGGGATCATGTCGCCGTGCGCGATAACGAGGGGACCCGGGGCTGGCTCAATCGGTCGTCGGGCGCGATCGGGACGCGTGGGACCCGACCTTAAGAGGTGCGAGCGGTTCGCACTTCTCGCACCCTCTTGCACCCCTCGCACCATTCGCACACCCTTACGTTGGGCAGGGCGGGCCTTTATAGCCCGCCTGTGGTACAGATCAAGCGCGTGGCAACTCCCCCGGACGGCAGGATCTGCGACACGATTCTCGACGCGATCGGCAACACGCCGATGGTGCGCGTCCACAACATCATCCGCGGCACTATCGACGCGGACGTGCTGATCAAGCTCGAGACATTCAACCCTGGGAACTCGATCAAGGACCGGATGGCGGTACGGATGATCGAGGACGCGGAGCGCCAGGGCAAGCTAAAGCCGGGCGGGACGATCATCGAGGGCACGTCCGGCAATACCGGCATGGGCCTCGCCATTGCCGCGGTCGTCAAGGGCTACAAGTGCATCTTCACCACGACTGACAAGCAGTCGAAGGAGAAGGTCGACGCGCTCAAGGCGTTCGGCGCCGAAGTGATCGTCTGCCCGACCAACGTCGATCCCGAGGATCCGCGGTCGTACTACTCGGTCTCCTCGCGCCTCGAGCGCGAGGTCCCCAACTCGTGGAAGGCCAACCAGTACGACAACCTGTCGAACACGGCAGCGCACTACGAGCAGACGGGGCCCGAGATCTGGGATCAAACACGCGGCACGGTGACGCACCTGGTGTGCGGCGTCGGCACCGGCGGGACGATCAGCGGCGTGGGCCGCTATCTCAAGGAGCGCAATCCGCGCGTCAAGGTGTGGGGCATCGACACCTACGGCTCGGTCTTCAAGAAGTACAAAGAGACCGGTATCTTCGACAAGAACGAGATCTATCCGTACATCACCGAGGGGATCGGCGAGGATTTTCTGCCGCAGAACGTCGACTTCAACGTCATCGACCATTTCGAGAAAGTGACCGACAAGGACGCCGCGATCATGACGCGGCGTATTGCGCGCGAGGAGGGCATCTTCGCGGGTAACTCCGCGGGCTCCGCGATGGCGGGGCTCCTCCAGCTGAAGGACAACTTCGCCAAAGACGACGTCGTGGTGGTGATCTTTCATGACCACGGCTCGCGCTATCTGGCGAAGATGTTCAACGACGAGTGGATGCGCGCGAAAGGGTTCCTCGAAGTGAGCGGCATGACCGCGCGCGATCTCGTGGCGCTCGGCGTCTCAGGAGAGCTGTTCGCCATCGAGGCGGCCAAGCCGGTCGAGGATGCCGTCCGTGTGATGAGCGACCACGACTTCTCCCAGATTTCGATCACCCGCAACGGCCGTGTGATTGGATCGCTGAACGAGACCCATCTCTACAACGAGTTCATGCGCGAACCCGACGTGAAGCGAAAGCCGGTCGAGGCGATCATGCAGCCGGCGTTTCCATTTGTCGACATCTCGACTCCTGTGCAGCTGCTATCGACGATGATCACGCCCGAGAATCCGGCAGTGCTCGTGCGCGACTTCAAGACGGAGAAGACCTTCATCATCACGCGCTCGGACATCATCCGCGTGTTGTGTTAAGGCGGACCTGAAGGTCCGCCTCTACGAAGGCCCTGGGCTTCAGCCCCGGGACGCAGCCATCTGCCGGCGTTTCGCTTCTTCCGCGGCGCCGCGCTTCTTCAATTCCTCAGGCGAGACATCCTCGACGTGCGTTCCGATCCACCAGGTGATGCCGTTCTGATCGCGGACGCCCGCATTGCGGTCGCCATAGAACTGGTTGGCCGGCTCCATTGTTGAGACCGCGCCGGCCGCGAGTGCCTTCTTGTATGTCGCGTCGGTGTCCGGCACGTACAGATACAGGGCGCAAGGCATCGCCTTGTGCTGCTCGCTCGCCTGGCCGAGCATGATCCGCGAGTCGCCAATGTGCAGCTCGGCGTGCATGATCGTGCCGTCCTCCCGCTTCATCTCTTCGCCGACCTTCGCATCAAACGCCCGCTTTGCAAATTCGATCAGCTTCCGCGCGTCGTCGACGACGAGGTACGGAGTGACCGTGTGATAGCCCTCAGGAACTGGTTTCACAGTCATAGCCTTCTCCACATCGGTACGATCGCGGAGCGCTTCGCCGCTCCGGTGATCTGGTCAAAGGTACCTATGACAGAGCGTACTCGTGCACGGTCGCACGGGCAACTTCAGCGAGATGAAGGACGGCAGTATGATGTCGTTCTGCTCAGGCGGAGGACATCATCGTGAAGCGAAATCAACTCGCAGACGTCATCGTCGTCACATCGATCGCGTTGGCCGTTGCCTGCGGCCGAGCGACCTCCACGGCCGCGCCCACCGCCGCCGACGCCAAAGCGTTTCTCGACACGGTGGACGCCACGCTCACGAAGCTCAGCCTCGACGCCAACAGGGCCGGGTGGATCGGTCAGAACTTCATCACCGAAGACACCGAAGCGCTCGACGCGCGCATGACGCAGGCGCTTGCTGATGCCGCCTCGCGTTTCGCCAAGGAAGCGGTGAAGTTCGACAACGTTGACGTGCCCGCCGACGCGCGCCGGCAGCTGAACCTCCTCAAGGTGTCACTTACCCTCGCCACGCCAGCCGATCCGAAGGACGCAGAGGAGTTGACGAGGCTCGTGTCCTCGATGCGGGGCGAGTACGGCAAAGGCAAGTGGTGCCCGGATGCCGCGAAGCCTGATCGCTGCCTGAACATCGACGACATCACCAAGGTGCTCGCCTCGTCTCGCAACGAGAAAGAGATTCGAGCGGCGTGGGAAGGCTGGCACACCATCTCGCCGCCGATCCGGAAGGACTACCAGCGGTTCGCCGAGCTCTCGAACAAAGGTGCGAAGGAGCTCGGGTTTGCCGACACAGGCGCGATGTGGCGCGCGAAGTACGACATGGCCCCCGACGCGTTCACGACGGAGCTCGATCGCCTCTGGGATCAAGTGCGACCCCTCTACCTGCAGCTGCACGCCTACGTGCGGATGAAGCTGCGCGGGAAGTACGGCGATGTCGTGCCCGCACGTGGTCCGTTGCCGGCGCACCTGCTCGGCAACATCTGGGCGCAGGACTGGTCAAACGTGTACGACCTGGTCGCTCCGCCCAGCTCCGACGCGGGCTTCTCGCTCACCGATCTCATCAAGCGCCGCAAGATGAGCGCACTCGACATGGTCCGTGCCGGCGAGCGCTTCTACACCTCGGTCGGCTTCGAGGCGCTGCCCAAGACATTCTGGGACCGCTCGCTCTTCATGCGCCCCATGGACCGCGAAGTGGTGTGCCACGCGAGCGCGTGGGACATCGACAATCTCACTGACCTCCGTATCAAGATGTGCATCGACCAGACGGCGGAGGACTTTTCGACGATCCACCATGAGCTGGGGCACAATTTCTATCAGCGGGCGTACAAGGATCTGCCGATCGTCTTCCGCGACAGCGCGAACGACGGCTTCCATGAAGCGATCGGCGATACGATCGCGCTGTCGGTTACGCCTGAGTATCTGGTGAAGATCGGGTTGCTCGACAAGGCGCCCGACGCGTCGCGCGACATCGGCCTGCTCATGTCGCGCGCGCTCGAGAAGGTAGCGTTCCTGCCGTTCGGGCTGTTGATCGATCAGTGGCGCTGGCAGGTGTTCTCCGGCGCGATCGCGCCCGCCGACTACAACAAGGGCTGGTGGGATCTCCGGCTGAAATACCAGGGTATCGCGCCGCCGACGGCACGAGGCGAGGACCTCTTCGATCCCGGTGCGAAGTATCACGTGCCTGACAACACGTCGTACACGCGCTACTTCCTCGCCGACATCCTTCAGTTTCAGTTCCATCGCGCGCTGTCGAAGACGGCCGGCTGCACGGCGCCGCTCCATCGTTGCTCGGTGTACGAGAGCAAGGAGGCGGGGGCGCGGCTGAACGCGATGCTGTCGATGGGCGTGTCGAAACCGTGGCCCGACGCGCTGGAAGCGCTCACGGGATCGCGCGAGATGGACGCGTCGGCGATTCTCGACTATTTCGCGCCGCTCCAGAAATGGCTCGAGGAGCAGACAAAGGGGCAGCCGATTGGCTGGTAAGCGCAGGCATTCGAGCGGCACACCACTCTCCATTGCGATCGTCGGCGCAGGCCTGGGCGGGCTGACGGCCGCGTCGACGCTGCGCATGGCCGGGCTCGACGTGCACATCTACGAGCAGGCCAGCCGTTTCACGCGGCTCGGCGCCGGCATCCAGATGATGCCCAACTCGATGAAGGTCCTGCGACGGATCGGAATCGAGGAACGCGTGCGGGCCACCTCGTTCGAGCCGTACTCGCATCTCAATCGCCAGTGGGATACCGGTGCCGTGATGCGGGAGCTGCCTATGCCGGAGTCGCTCTTCGACGCGCCGTACCTCTGCATGCACCGCGGCGATCTGCACGAGGCTCTCGCGTCTGTGCTTCCTGCTGACATCATCCATCGGGCCAAGAAACTGGTCGGACTCGATGAGCGCGGCGGTCGGGTGACGCTGACCTTCGAGGATGGCGAACGCGCCGAAGCAGACGCCGTCGTTGGCGCCGACGGCGTGCACTCGATCGTCCGCGACATCATCATTGGCCCGGATACGCCGATCCACAAAGGACGCATCGCGTATCGGGCGATATTTCCCTCCGCGCTCATGAGGGGCACCGACGTGGGTCCGTCACGGACCAAGTGGTGGGGCGTCGACCGGCACATCGTCATCTACTACACGCGGCCCGACCGCAGCGAAATCTACTTCGTCACGAGCGTGCCCGAGCCCGCGGAATGGCTCACACGCGAGTCGTGGTCGGCAATGGGCGACGTGCACGACCTGCGCAAGGCCTACGACGGGTTTCATCCCGATGTGCGCGCCGTGCTCAACGCGTGTCCGGACTGCCACAAGTGGGCGATCCTCGAGCGCGAGCCCCTTCCGCGCTGGAGCGAGGGGCGTGTCGTGCTCCTCGGCGATGCCTGCCATCCGATGACGCCGTACATGGCCCAGGGAGCTGCGACGGCGGTGGAGGACGCGGCCGTCCTCGCGCGTTGCCTGGCCGAGGTCGACGGCGACGACGTTTCGGGTGCGTTCACACGGTATGAAGCGCATCGCAAGCCGCGAACCTCGCGCATTCAGGCCATTTCGAGCGCGAACACGTGGATGAAGGGAGGGAACGACGACACATCGTGGCTGTACGGCTACGACGCCTGGAATGTCCCGCTACTCCCAGAACCCACGCCGATCGCCTGAGATCTGCAGTCATCGGATATGCCACCAGTCGCGCAGAACGACATCTTCACAACGTCCGACGGAGCATCCATCGCATTTACGCGTCGACCGGCGCCGAGCCCGGGGGCTCCGCGCATGGCGTTCGTGCATTCGCTTGCGCTCGATCGCAGCGTCTGGGATGGCGTTGTTCAGCGACTCGAAGGCGAGGCCGAGGTTCTCACCTATGACTGCCGCGGCCACGGCCGGTCAGACCGGCGTGCCGGCGTATACACGGCGCAGCTCTTTGCGCGCGATCTCGCCGAGCTCTTCGATCACGTGGGATGGCAGAGCGCCGCGGTTGCGGGGTGCTCGATGGGCGGCAACGTCGCGCAAGCCTTTGCCGCGGTGTACCCGCAACGGACCGCTGCGCTGGGTCTGATCGACACGACGGCGTGGTACGGCGCGGACGCACCGGCAAAGTTCAAGGAGCGCGCCGACGCTGCGAAGGCCAAGGGCATGAATGGGCTCATCGACTTCCAGCTCACACGATGGTTCTCCGACGAGTTCTGCGCCAGTCACCCAGACGTGCTGAAGCGAACCACGGATATCTTCATCGCCAACGATCTCGACTGCTACGCTGCCAGTTGCGGCCTTCTCGGTGACGTCGACAGCCGGACGCATCTGGGATCGTTCCGCATGCCGGTTGCGATCGTCGTCGGCGAGGACGATCACGCGACGCCGGTTGCCATGGCCCGCCAGCTTCACGACGCGATTCCGCGGTCGACCCTGACCCTCCTTCCCCGCGCGCGGCACCTCACGCCTATCGAGTATCCGGATCCGATCGCCTCGGAGCTTCGCGGACTTCTCTCACGCCAGTGACCTGAGCGTGCCGGACGCCTCAATGCAGGATCTCGTCGCGCGGCTGGAACGACTGCCGTTCTCGCGGTGGCACCTGCGCGCGCGCGTCATCGTCGGCAGCGCGACGTTCTTCGACGCTTTCGATGCGCTGTCGCTCGCGTTCGTGCTGCCGGTGCTGGTGCGCCAATGGCGCATGACCCCGGCCGAGATCGGGTGGCTCATCGCGATCGGATATCTGGGCCAGTTCGTGGGCGCGCTGCTGTTTGGCTGGCTTGCGGAACGCCATGGACGCGTTCGCAGCGTCGCAGGGGCGACGGCGCTGATGTCGGTGATGAGCATTGCGTGCGCGATGTCGGGGAGTTTTGCGTCCCTGCTGACACTGCGACTCGTGCAGGGCATCGGAGTCGGCGGCGAGATGCCGGTCGCCGCGGTCTACATCAACGAGTTGTCGAAGGCGCAGGGACGCGGACGCTTCTTCCTGCTGTACGAACTGATTTTCCCGATCGGGCTGATGATGACGGGCCAGATCGGCGCCGTGCTCGTGCCAACGCTCGGGTGGCAGATCATGTTCTTGATCGGCGGGATTCCGGGCCTGCTTGTCACCGCGCTGCTGCTGCGGCTTCCCGAATCGCCTCGGTGGTTGATTTCGAAGGGACGCCTCGCCGAAGCCGATGCCGTCATTCGCGAAATCGAAGCGAGCATTAAACCGGGATTGGGGATTCGGGATTCGGGATTCGAACCCCGAGTCCCGAGTCCCGAACCCCGAGTCCCGAGTCGCGAATCCCGAGTCCCGAATCCCGAATCCCGAATGAAAGGCGAACGGTGGACGGAGCTCTTTTCCGGCGTCTACCGGAGACGGACGCTCATCGTGTGGACGCTCTGGGCCTGTGCCTACTTCATCACGAATGGGCTGAACAACTGGATGCCGACGCTATACAGCAGCGTGTATCACCTGAGTCTCAGCCAGGCCCTGCGCGCCGGGACCCTGACGAACGTCGCGCAAGTCGTGATCCTCCTCGGCTGCGCATTTACGATCGATCGCATCGGCCGCCGGCGTTGGACGGCTGCCGGTTTCGCGGCAGGCGCTGCGCTGCTCGCACTGCTCGGGACCTTCGCTGCCCAGTCGGTCACCGCCGTCATGGTCCTGGTGACCGTGAGCTACGGGATTGTGGGATCAGTGAACGCGGTGCTGTATCTCTACACGCCGGAAATCTATCCCACTCGCATGCGTGCAATCGGGACCGGCTCGGCGACGTGCTGGCTGCGCCTCGCATCTGCCGCGGGCCCCGTACTGGTGGGATATCTGGTCGCCGCCGAAGGCACCGGTGCCGTGTTCCTGATGTTTGCGGCAGCCGGCGTGATTGGCGCACTCGCGGCAATCGGTATGCTCGAGACGCGCAACCGGCGACTCGAAGATCTCAATCCCTGACGTGCGATCGCACTGACGTCGATCGGCGACGCAGCGCTTTCAAACGGACCCGTGTTGTACGCGTGGCCGGACGCGTGTTCGGCGCTAGAAAAGATGCACGAAGTCCTGTAGCATGCGGTCGCTATGACGACGCTGCTCAAGACCGTGTCGGTCTTAACGCTGGTCGGGCTCGTGACAATTGCTGTTGGTTCCACGGTGTCGGGGCAGGACCAACCTGCGGCACCGGGACGCGGACGAGCCGCGGGCCCTCCGCCAGCTCCACCACCCCCTCAGCAGGGCCACCCGACAGGGAAGCTCGTGATTTGGGGAGATCTCGCGAGCTTCGACAATCCCCCGACTCTGTCGACCCATTGCATTCTCACCAGTCGCTTCAAGCGGGGCCAGCGCGTCGGTATCCGTATGACGGCGATTGATGGCGGTACGGGCGAGGTTGAAAACACGGCCGTCATGACGGCCCATCTAACGGTCGGTGGCAGAACGATCGACGTTCCTATGCGGTGGCGCGGCGTCGGAAACGCCCCGGCGGCGGAATACCCACGACAGCCTTCGGAAATGTGGACCGGCGTGTGGACGGTGCCTGCCGATACGCCGATCGGCGTAATCAACTACACGGTGACCGCGACGGATCGATTCGGCCGAACCGCCACGTTTACACCGTTCATCAACTTGGTGTCGCAACTCACCATCGTCGAATGACACAACCGAAAGCATAGGATTGCTCCGCGGACCCACAGGGTCCGCGCCGCATGCCTGAAGGCCGGTCACAATGACCGGCCATTCTTTTCTACCCGCGCTCCACCCCGGCTGACGGCCGGACGAGCTTGAGCGAGCCGGACTGCGAAGGGGCCGGGCTGGCGTTCGCGACAATCGACAGCGCCGTCTCGTGACGGAGCAGCTCCTCCGCGAAACCCACGAAACGTTGCGCGCCAGCGAACGGGCGCGTCGCGAAGCCGCGGACTGCGCCTACAATGAGGGTCACGAAGCGACCGCGCGCTCGTCCTGCTCAAAAAATTCGCGGTGGCGGCCGGCGCACGGTCGCAGCCTGGGGGAACGATGAATCGATGGACGTTGATAGCGGTCGCGTTATGTGTCTTGGTTGCCGCATGCGGCGATGAGAGCCAGACCACGCCGTCCAATGTGCCGCTGATCTTTTCAGCGATACTCAGTCCAGCCAACGAGGTGCCGCCAGTCGGCAACGCGGAATCCGGCGGCCGCGGCGCAGTACAGGTCCAGTTCGACGTGACACGAGGAGCCGGAGACGCGATTACCTCGGCGACGGCGAGTTTCTACTATCAGCTCAGTGGCTTTCCGGCCGGTACGACGCTGGTCGGGGCCCATATCCATCCCGCGGCAGCCGGTGTCAACGGACCCGTGGTTCTGAGCACCGGGCTCACGGCCACCTCCACCGTGTCGTTGCCCAACGGAACTGGCGAATTCAGGGTGAGCGGCATCGCTGCGGACCCGGCGCTCGTCCAGTCGATCGTCAACAACCCTGCGGCCTTTTACTTCAACGTTCACTCGCCGTTGAACCCTGGCGGCTTCTCGCGCGGACAGCTCACCCGGGTGCAGTAGCTTCCTAAACGAAAAAAAGGCCGGTCGGTCCAGAAGGCCGACTGGCCCGTCGCGGATCACAAGATCGCGCCGGCCCGTGTCGACGCGACATTCGTGAAGCCATGCCCTGACTGCGCACAATTCTGTGCGGCTCAACCCCCGAAATGACGCGCGCGTGCGGCGCGACCGAGCAACCGTCAATCGACAGCGAACACATTTGTTGTGAACTCGCGAGCGTTAAACAAATGTGTCGGACCGCAAGACCCGCGCGCCTCGAGTGACCGCGTATTCACGCGTGTCACAGCGCGCGCGCTCGCGGCAAAGAGGAATCAACATTGCTTGATTGCACCAGAGTCTTTCTAACCACTTTCATGGAATTCAAAAACATATGACGCCCGTAACCGTGTTGCCCCCTCAGCCCGACATTAATTCAGCCGAACCACTCGCGCGTGTCCTTCGCAACGAGTTGTCCTGGCTGTCTCGCGCACATCCGAACATCCTGGTCGTTGGCGAGGGGACGGCAACTGCCGCTGCGCTGAGCGAGTTGCAATCGGTCTATCAATTTCCGGTCATCGTGCGGAACTGCGGCGGCCTGCCGCTCGTACTGCCGCCAACGGAGTCAGCCAACACGCTGATCCTCCACGACGTCGCCGCGTTACCCCCTGGGGAGCAACAGATGCTGAGCGACTGGTTGTCGAGCGAAAATCGCAGAACCCAGGTCGTGACGACCAACCCAGAGGCACTACTCCCGCTCGTCACGAGTGGAGCGTTCCTGGCGACCCTGTACTACCGTTTGAATGTCATCTACGTCGATGTGACGGCATCCTCGGCGGCGATCGAACCGGCGGCTGAGGCACGCTGAGTGTGGCGATGTCGTGTCGCTGGGGCGAAAAAGCGGTTCCTTAGTTCGTCTCCGGAAGTTCGAACACGTACAGCGCGTTGCCGGTTGTTGGATGTTTGACGTCGGGCGCGATCAGCCTTGGCACGTTGCGTGGACTCCCGCCGCCGAGCCCGGTGGACACGGCGATGTACTGCCTGCCTCCAGCGCTGAACGAGATCGGATATCCCTGTACCGAGGTGCCGAGCCGCGTTTGCCAGAGGATCCTGCCGTTCCGCACATCGTGCGCACGGAAGTTGCGGTCCAGATCACCGACGAAGGCGACGTCGCCACCGGTGGTCAGCACGGACGTCAGGTACGACGGCCGCTGGTCGTAAGTCCATACCTGCCGCATGGTACGGACGTCGAACGCGGCAAGCTTGCCAATGTTCCCGTCGCTGCCGGGCATCTCGAAGAACCTTCGATCGGCCTGCGTGCCGCCGGATCCTTCTTTCATGTCCACTTGCCGCCCGCGGATTTCAAAGCAGCTCTGGCTGATTGGAATCACGAGGAGGCCGCTCCCCGGGTGGTAACTCATCGCCTGCCAGTTGTGGCCACCTTCCGTGCTCGGACACGCGCTCACCCAGTCGCCCACCTTGGCTTCCAGAATGTCACCTCGGTAGGTCACCGCACCTGTCTTCGCGTCAATCGTATCGAAGACGTTCTGGAAGATCGTTTCCTTGTGGTTGACGTACTGGCCCGTTTGCCGATCGAGCTTCCACAGGATGCCGGGTTTGCCGATCGTGAACACGAACTTCCGGCCATCGACGTCCACGAGGACGCGCTCGAACACTTCGTCCAGGTCGAGGGCTTCCCCGGGCGCGTGCTGGAAGTACCACGCCAGCTTCCCGGTATCGGGATTCAACGCGAGCGTTGAGCTCGTGTACAACGCCTTGTCGAGTGCCGACATGCCGCGGCTGGCTGGCACCCACGGTTTGGCCTGCGCGGTGCCCCAATAAGTGAGGTTCAGCTCCGGATCGTAGCTGCCGGTGATCCACGTTTCACCGCCGGCGCGGAACATCATCGGCTGCTTGCCCCACGTATCGCCGCCCGGTTCTTCCGGCCTGGCCACCGTGTTAAAGCGCCAGAGCAGCCGCCCCGTGGCCGCGTCAAGAGCGCTGATGTAACAGCCCGACTCCTTGAAGCGATCGCAGGCATTGAGGCCCTGCAGGAGTTTGCCTTTGATCACGATCGGCCCGGTCGCGGCTCTGTACCCTTTCGTCGAGTCCGCAAAGCGCGTGTCCCAGGCGAGCTCTCCGGTGCGGGCATTCAACGCGACCATTCGTGCGTCGCTCGTCGTGACAAAGAGCTTGTCCTGGTAAATTGCCAGGTTGCGCATCGCTCCGCCCACGTCGGGGCCCGCGCGGTACTCCCAGATCAGCTCGCCGGTGCGCCCGTTGAGCGCTTGCACGATGTTGCCCGTGTGCACGAGATAGAGAATCCCGTTGTGCGCGAGGGGCATAGGCTCGTTGACGCCGCCTTCGCTCATGGCCCACACCCATGCGAGGCGCAGGTTCTTCACGTTATCGCGCGTGATCTGGGTGAGCGGACTGTAGCTCCAGCCCTGATAGTTGCGGCGCACCATCAGCCAGTCACCGGCATCCGGGTTGCGCAGCATCTCGTCGGTCACGGGGACATAGTTGGGGATGTCGCCCTTCAGGATGAGGCCCTTGAGAGATTGCGGCGCCGGGGCACCGTCGCCGTCACCTCCCGCGCCTCCCGCACGGCCACCAGCCTGGGCGGGGGCGGCGGCAGGCGCCGCGGGCGGCGCCTGCCGCATCGCCACGGCACGAATAGCGGACGTTGTCTGTGGTGTCAGCGGCTGGGTGCCCGGGACCGCGCCGTTGGCCTGGAGGATGTAGGCCACGATGTTCGTATTAGCAGGCTGTCCGGCGCCGCCGGGGTTGTCCGGCGGCATCGCCTTCGTGATGTACGCAGCCAGGTCGCTCACCGACCTCTCCCCCCACTGGCCGATGAAGCTGGCCCCGGCCAACTGCGGTGCCTCGTTGCTACCACCCAGGTCGACTTGATGGCACGAGGCGCAGGTCGTTTCGTACGCCGTGCGTCCGGCAGCGGCCTGTTGCGCGGTGAATACAGGCGCGGGTGCAGGCTGCTGGGCGAGCGCGACGACGCCACATGCGCACGCTACGGCTGCTGTTGTGAGCCAGAAACGCGAAGTCATCATGACGGGCGCACTCCTACGGCAAGAGCCATCCCCGAAGGTTGCCATCCGGGGCTTTCTCGCTGTGAATCTGGATGTAGAGCCTTCCGCGCTTCAGATGATCCACCTGCGCGGACGTGAGCATCAACTCGCCCTGCACTGTACCCGACGTCGCCTTGGTCACAGTCAGGTCGAGTACCGGAGGGCCCGAAATGCCTTTCGGCCCGACGTGGACCTGGGCGATTGTGGCCGGCGTCTGCAGGCCAGAAAAGGTTCCTGAAATCGCCAGTTTCGTTCCTGTGAGCACAGCGGTAGCCGTACCCAATCCGGTGGTGCCTGCCTGGTTGGTGGCATCGACGGGCATCGGCGAGAGCCGCCCCTTGAACGTCTGGGCGCCCTGCGCATACACGAGCGCGGTGAACGCCAGGATGATCGTGATCGCGAAGCTCGCGGGCCGCGACCGCACCGTCTGCATAGACCCTCCAGTACTCCATGAGGACCGGCGTGTGAGAGGAGATTGGACGGTGATTATAGCCCTAGCGGAGCACGGCGACGACTGTTGCCCCGGTGAGCGCGGCCGCTACGACCTGAATCCACAATTCGGACCGGTCGCGCAGCAACAGAGCACCCATGAGCGCACAACAGCCGGCTGCGATCAGGAACGGCCAGTAAACCTCCCTCATCACCGGCGCCGCCGTTGCGGAGAGGGCGCGGCGCCGCGCCGCGTCGACGAGCACGTTCGCCAGGTTCAGATCACTCTCACGGTCCAACTCGAGGTACTGACCCCCTCCGGCCGTTGCAATGGCCGCGAGCGATGCGCGATCCAGCCTTGAGACGACGGGTGATGTGAGATTCGCCGCCGCCGTGGGATCCGGAATCACGCCGCCCCGAGCGGTACCGACACCAATGACGTAGATCGGAATCCCTCGCGCGCGGGCGGCATTGATGGAATCCCCCACCGCACCGCTCCACGCCTGTCCGTCCGAGAGCAGCACAAGCAGTCGGCCATTCTTCGACGGCCCGTTGATCTGCTCATCCTTCTCGATGACGCGCAGTCCCCACGTGATGCCGAGGGCGATATTCGTATCCCACGTCGCGGCGTCTTCCAGACGAAATGGCGGTCCGGCGTTCAGGTGGTCGAGAAAAAAGAAGAAGGTGTTCGGGTCCCTGGTGAGCCGGATCTGGGGCGCGGCAATGTGCGCGAACAGCGTGAGCGCCACGCGGTCCTCCTGCCAGCTCAGTGAATCGCCGAGCACCCGCAGGAAGCTCAAGGATCGCCGCCACCGATTGGTCGCCACGTCGGAGACGTGCATCGAGGCGGAGCCATCGAGCACGATCACGAGATCAACGCCGCCGGTTCGGACGAGCGACGTGACTACCCGCGGCTGGGCGAGTGCCATCACAAGGAGTCCAGTTGCCACGATCGTACTCAACCAAAAGAGAGCGTCGCCTATGCGCGGAAACCGCTCTTGCACGGGGACGCGACGGCCGGTTGCGAGCCGCCGCGCGTCGCGTCGGTGCAACATGAGCCGACGGGCCCAGAACACCAGCAACAGCGCGGGCACGACCAGCAGCCACAGAAACTGTGGTTCACCAAACTGCATGTCATCCTTTGCGTTGAGGCGGCCCGCTCGATCCGGGATCGGCCTGTTCCTGACGCTCTTCGGGTCGCAGCGGCACGATGATGTTGAACTCTGTTGGCTTCGTCTGGGGCGGCGGAGAGCCCTTTTCGCCGTTCATGTTCGAATTCGTCGGCAGCTTGATACTGTTGACACGCCCTGCGGCGAGGGCGCCGCGCACACGCGACGCGAACTCGAAGTTGTACGCGGCGTCCACGGCGTTCGGGTCGATTTCGAGCACCGAGACGTAGGCTTTGAGCACAGCGTCCAGACCCCGAATCAGCACCTGCCTATTGCCAGACTCCCGCGCCAGGTCGCGAAACATCGCGTTTGCCTCAATGAAGCGAGTGGCGCCGTCGGACAGTTGCTCCTGCTGATCCGATGTCTGCCCGTTCCGTGGACCTGAAAGGTCCGCGCCGGTCAGCGCCGCGTAGTCACCTCGCCAGTAGGCCGCGATCGCACGCTGGCGCCGCAGGTCCGCTCTGATGGATGGACCGACCCAGGGGAGCGACGCCGCAAGCGGTGCGGCGCGTTCATCGTCCTGAGCCGGCGTGTCCGCTGGATTCTGCGTCGTCAGGTGCTCCTGTGTGGACGAGAGCGCATCCTCGAATGTCGCGGTGCGCCGGAGTATCTCGCCGCCGGTCAGTAGCAGAATCACGACAATCAAATAGCCAACGGCCATTCTCACGGAGCAGTCTCCCGGGATTTACTCACCATTGAGCGTTGCACGCGCATTGAGCATTGAGCTTTGGACATTGAGCTTTGGCTGACTAAGGGAACCGCCGAAAGTACGGCACGGTCAGCATCAGCATCGTCGCCAGCGACCACGTGGCGGCCGCCACAAGAGTGAACGGACGGAACCGGGGCCGCTGGCTGACGTACTGCTTAATATCAATCCGGCCCACGGAGACACGGTCGATGTCCTGGATGGCGCGCAGGATCGTCGACTCGTCCGACGCGGCGTAGTACCGGCCGCCGGTCGCCTCGACAGCATCCCTCCACAACGAGTCCGATACGACGCTGCCGAACGTCCGGTCGAATCGCGTCCGGACGAAATAGATGGGGACCTTGGCGGCTTGCGCGGATCGCACCAGGTCGCCCACGCTCCTGCTCCGGCCCAGCACTTCCGAGTCCTCTCCGTCGCTGAAAAGAACCAGGAGGTTGCCCGACGCGTTCAGAAAGTCGAACGTCCTGAACAGTTGCACGCCCTGTTCGATCGCTCGTCCAATCAAGGTGCCCTGGTCCGGAAACCGGATGAATTCGGTGTAGTCGCCTACGAGCGACAGACTCAGGCGGATGTTCTCGTAGTCATTCGTAAAGGGGGTGACGACGTAGGCCTGATCTCCGAACTCGACGAGTGCCATCAGGTCGCGATACTTGCCCTTGATGCGGAGCTGCACGAAGCGATCGGCGGCTGCGACTGCGGTGAGGAACGTTGCCTGTGAGTCATTTCCGGCCTGCCGCAGCGTCGGCGCGGAGAAAGGTCTGACCATGCTCGAAGAGGCATCGATCATCAGACAGATCCGGCGTCCCGGAAAGGTCTCCGTCCGCTGTGTGAGTGACGAATAGGGATCTGCCAACGCGAGGATGAACCACGGAAGGCCGGCCATGAGCAGGAGCAACGGCGTATGCCGGAGAAAACTCCACGAGAACGAACCGTCAGAGGTCAGCAGCGACGGAAGAGCGACGCGGTGACGCCTCGTTCTTCGAATGATCGTCGAGCGCACCACGATCATGGCCAGTGAGACGGCGACCAGCACGACGATCATCAGCCGCGCTGCGTCACCGTGCCAGAACCGGAGGTCTTCGATACGGAGACCACGCCACTCTGTCAAAGACGACTCGAGCAGCCGGCGGATATCGATCAGCGTGCTCACGAAACGCCGCCCGTCGTGTCCGGCTTCAGCCGGACCTTCAACCGGACCAGGGTGGAGGCGATGCCGCGCAGTTTCGTCGTGAGCCAGGTATGCTCGCGCCGCAGGCGACTAAGTGCCCGGACGCCAACGTCGAGTGCTTCGTCCAGCTCCGCATCCTCGACGAGGCGACCGTCGCGTCCGTACGCCCTGCCCGCGAATCGATTCATCGCGGCGTCGAGGCCAGCCAGGTGTTCGGCGCCACTCGTGCCGGCGTCCATGACATTGGATGCGGCGCGGCGAGTCTCGATGCGTCGACCCTCACTCGCCAGTGTCGCGGACGTCACCGAGCTGGACACGAGGACCGCGCTCTGGCCAGGCCATCGCCCTGGTACGACAAGCTGACCCGCGGACGCTCGTGTGCCGTCGTCTCGACTTTGAATCACCGGATGAGAAACGGCATAGGTCGCAACGACCCGGAGCGATACCAGTGCCCGGGCAGCCAATGTGTCGGTCCATCCTTCGATGCCACGCAGGCGCCGCACCTTGCCTAGTTCATCGGACACACGCCGCAAGATCGTGCTGTCGGAGGCAAACCTGATGGCGACCGGAGTCTGTCGCCGGCTTCTTTGAAGGACGCGGGTAAGCCCCGATACGACAACCAGCGCTCCGACCATGTACAAGGATCCAGCAATGACGCGGAGTACGTTCGCGCGGAATCGGCGAGCCTGGATCTGGCCGAATGTTTCGGTGGGCTGGTCCCGGATGTCGGTTGCGATAGCCGGGACAAGGGAAAGAATCCGAATCGTCAGGGCCGGAAGGATGTACTGACGTTCGCGTCCTTCGATCGACGTCTCTTGTGGCGTCTGGCTCTGCACGCGGTACGAGACCGTCACGGAGGGCAGCGTAACGTCCTTACCGAAGTCTTCCCCAACGTAACGCAAGGTGTACTCGTACTGAAAGAAACGGCGGGTGCCCGCCCGTACGTCGGTCGCCTGGGTGCCGCGCACCACCTCAAATGGAGGAATCTGGAAAACACCAGGGTCGAGTCTGGATTGGTCGGGCACGACGGTCGTTGACGCGGTCTCGACGACGG
>Ga0208185_1000084_pt1 | contig 58023 bp, 56 predicted proteins | sample EasRivMeERMLT700_FD_187532 | JGI IMG/M metagenome (GOLD analysis project Ga0208185, IMG submission 187532) | Soil microbial communities from meander-bound floodplain in the East River, Colorado, USA - East River MetaG ERMLT700 (SPAdes) (version 2) | ecosystem: Environmental > Terrestrial > Soil... | reverse complement strand
GTGGTGCCGGACTGGCCGCTCGCGACCATCTTCAAGGGGATGCTGGAGTTCATGGCGATCCAGGTGTTCGCGATCGGCCTGCTGCTGGCATTCCCCGCCATCGCGACCTGGCTGCCCGAGCGGCTCAACCGACCGCCGCCTGCGCTCGACATCTTCGACATCGAGCCCTACCCGGACGAGCACGGGTCATACCAGGCGATGCTTCGCTAGCGGCTGCCGAGGAAAGTGATGCCGCCGATCGACATCATCTCGAGCAGGATGTCGAGAAAGTAGTACTGGCCGACGGCGAGGATCAGCAGGCTGACCAGCACCCAGCGCTTTGCCGCGAACCAGCGCTTCACGCTGGGCAGGTCCTCGGGTTTCGCCGCCTTGAGCTGCTCGATGTAGATCTGCAGCTCGCCCCGGGTGCGCACGTCCTGCAACGTGCGCACGTTGTTGCCGCGGGTGAGGCGGATCAGGTTGCGGATCAGGTGCAGCGACACTTCCGGGTTCTTGCGCAGCACGTCCTTGAAGTCGGTGCTCGACAGGACGGCGAACTCCGAGGGCTCGACGGCCTTGACCGTCGCCGAGCGCGGGCTGTTGTCGAGCATCATCTCGCCGACATAGCCGCCGGCGTTGCGGACATCCACGACGAACTCCTTGCCGTTCGCGTCGTGCAGGCAGATCTTCACCTTGCCGCTCAGGATGAGATAGAGCGAGTCCCCGGGACTCCCCTCGGCCAGGACCACGCTGTCGGCGGGAAACGACCGCAGCGTGACCCGATCGGTCAGCGCCTGCAGCTCCGCCGCCGGCATGCCATCGAACAGCGTTATCCTGCCGAGATCCGCTTTCACACCCGCTAGTTTAGCGCGGGAACGGCCATCCCCTTGGCCACCGCCGGGCGCGCGCCCAGCGCGTCGTACCAGCGCTTCACGTTCGGGAACCCCTGCAGGTCCACCCGGTGCCACTCGTGGCGCGCCACCCACGGATAGATGGCCATGTCGGCGATGGAGTACTCGCCTGCGAAGAACTTCTTGCTCGCAAGATGCTTGTCCATGACCCCGTACAGCCGCTTCGCCTCGTTGCCGTAGCGCTCGCTGCCGTACGGGATCTCGTCCTTCTTCGCGCGCATGAAATGGTGCGCCTGGCCGAACATCGGCCCGACGCCGCCCATCTGGAACATGAGCCACTGCAGGGCTTCGTACTTTCCCCGCACCGAGCGCGGCAGGAACTTTCCCGTCTTGCCGGCAAGGTAGATCAGGATCGCGCCCGACTCCATCATCGCGAGCGCGCTTCCGTCGGGGCCGTCGGGATCGACGATCGAGGGGATCTTGCCGTTCGGGTTGATCTTCAGGTACTCCGGCGCGAACTGCTCGGTGTTGGTGCCGATGTTGATCTTGTGCACGTTGTACGGGAGGCCGCATTCCTCGAGCATGATGGAAACCTTGCGGCCATTAGGGGTGCTCCAGGTATAGAGTTCGATCATGTTGAAGTGGCTGGTGACGGTCCTGGTGGTGTTGATTGTCTTTTCGGTGATCGCGCAGCGTTTCGGTGCGTGGCGCCTTCCCGGGGACTTCAGCGTCCCGGTGCGCGGGCGAATCTACTACATTCCCCTCGCCACCACGCTGGTGTTTACGCTGCTGGTCTGGCTGGTCAGCAAAGTACTCTAATCTCTAGCTAGAGTTCGGGCGGATGTCGAGAGGCACAACCACTCTGCCGCCGTTCATGCGAGCTGTTACGAAGACGTCTAGGGTTGCTCGGGCTGTGGAGTGATGACTACAAACCGGGCGATGTGCGCGAGCTTGGAATACTCGCCGTTCGTCAAACCGCCTTCCAGGTCACCGTTACCGTTCTTGCGCGAGCCCAAGATCAGGGCGTGCGCGGGGTTCGGTGTTGGTCCTTCAACTATTGGACGTGGAACCACACGAAATCCGAGGGCCCTCGCGGCCCCTGCGGTCAGCTGCACCACGTGGAAGTTTCCATCCGTGCCACGATCTCGCGTTTCCTGAGGTGTACAAAGAGAACCGAGGTCGCAGGACTTGGGTTCGTCCATATTCGGGGGCTACATGCTCCCCGAGCGAGGGCGATGCCCTCCACCTTCCACCGGCTGTACTGCATCGCCTGCGGGAGGTATTCGAATGTATAGAAGCTCGTTCTCTGGAACGGAGGCGTCGTCGGCCGGACGTAGATCCGCCATAGCCGGCGCTTCGCCTCAACAGCTATTACGATGCGAGCCAGCCAAAAAGCGCTGACAACTCCTGGGAAACGTTATCGTCAAGAGGGATTCCGTTCTCGACTTTCAGCGTCTCGATGCGGGAATCCGCGTCAATCGATATCTCCAACTCCTTATTACCTAGAGACCACTCGAAATGAAGGCCGCCTCCTGACACTGGAACGATAGCTGGCGCGACTTCACTCGGCACGCTTAGCAGAAGGTCTATCGCGGCTCGCCGTACACCCCAAGTCGGCGCTCCGCTGCCGTAGCTGTCCCAGTTTTGGGCGAGCCCACCGAGCTGAATTACCTTCTTAATCGCCTCGCGCCTCCAAAGCTCCATGCTCCCGACTGGTATCGCGGGATTAACGGCAATTCCACCGTGCTGCGGCGAATGCGCGGGAGCGGTAAATCTATTCGTTGCGGTGGCCGCGGTCATTTTTTCCCCCAAACCTTATGCATTTCTTCCGTGGTGAAATCAGCGAATCCTCGCACGACCCACCGCCTGCCCATATCGAGCCAACGAAAAGCATCTTCAGTCGACGAAGACTGTGGAGCCCCGCGAGCTGTCAAGCTCATCTGCAATACCTCTTTGCCATCTCGACCTCTAATCACCGGCGTGAAAGAGACATACAGTCTGCCGGCGTTCGGCTGATCCAGCCCGTAGGTGACCTGCATCCTGATCAGTTCTGGATCTGGCAGAAATTTCCTCTTGTTTTTCGGTGTGGCCAAAGTAGCCACGACCTTATCGAGCTCGCCATATCCTTTCCAACCTTTTTCGTATTCGATGTTGTTGACATAAGTTACTTCGCATTGATTGATCTTGGGGGGTTCTAGTTTCTCGCTTGCCAGAAACTCGCAGAAGCGACCCCAGTCCCTTTCAAGCGTTTCTCTTACGCTCGGATAGCGTGGATATTCCTCATCACCTTTCAAGCGGCGCCAATTGTGAATGAAGCGATTATGTTGAACTTGGATCAATCGAGTGCCAGGCTTGTCTAAGAACCAGCACCGCAGATCCGAAAACGCGGGAAAACCGATAGGCCCGGTCCGAGGAGCCGGGGCGGGTAGTTCCGTCACGCTTGCAATTGGGTCTTGAATTTGAAATTGCGGATAGTCGCTCCGTATCCTCGCCCAAAAGAGTCCGAAGTGTGGGATGCTGAAACCTGGGATCTGGGCAAATTGAATTGACAGCGCGGTCTCGTCTACCGGCGGGTTTGCGAAATCCGGTAGGCCGCTATCGCCGGCCATGACCGCTTGAGTGCGTGAAGAGTTGGCGGCCATACTGGTCACAAGCGTGCGTTCGGAAACGCTCTCAACGGACCAGAGGCAACGTGATGTGGGCTCGCGCGATCGCGTTCGAAATAGAAGTCGCTGAGTAGTGCCTCATGAGTCCAGTTCAATGCAACAACCGGACCCACGTTGCCGCGCATAAAGGTCGGCGGCGAGTGAGCCCATTGTCGGGTCGCAGTCGTCAGCATGTCAAATTTCTGTTACAGGACAGCATCCTAGCTCAGACCATACAAGCGCATCGACGCAGCCGTCGAGGAAGTGATTATCGCCCATTAACAAAGCAGTAAACCTCTGAGACAGGATGGATTTCGTAAGGGTTTGCGAAGCCTAAAGTTCCAGGCGTTCGGTCAGAGCGTCTGGCCAATAGCCTTCACTCGTGCCTCGTCCACTAATTTGGCAATGGCTGCGGGGGACACGGCGCCTGCCGCAATTGCGCCGGCATCCACTCCAGCTGCTGCGTGCCGCGCGCGCTCGATGCGCGCGCCGTCGATGCCCGGCTCGGCGAGCCGCGCCGCCTCGAGCAGCTCGGCAAAGCGCTCCGGGCGGCGGAACGCGTCGGCGCCCTTGAGCAGTCCGAGCAGCGCCTCCGGGGTTGAGGCTTTCAAGCCCACCTTGCTTCGGCATGCGGTCAGGGTGAGCTCGCGCACCTCGCTCGGCGCCCGCAGCCGCTCGCACCAGGTTTCGATCTCGGATTCCTTCAACGGCCAGGTGAGCAGCGCGAATCGCACCGGCACTGACCCGGAGAAGCGCTTTGGCCAGGTCTTCAGCTCGGGGAAAGCTTTCCTGAGAAGGCCGCAGCGCTCGAGCACTTCGAGCATGAGCTCCGGGCGCTCCTCGGCCAGGCCGCGCGAGAACTCCTGCCATACGCGCTCGGGGACGAGGTAGTCCGCCTCGCCGGAAGCGACCATCTGCTTCATGAGCTTCATGGTTTCGTCGGCGACCTTGAAGCCGAAACGCGCGGCGAAGCGCGCCACGCGCAGGATGCGAACGGGGTCTTCCGCGAAGGCCTCGCTGACGTGGCGCAAAACGCCCGCTTCGAGATCCTTCTTGCCCCCGAAAGGATCGATCAGCGTGCCGTCCTCGGCCTTCGCCATGGCGTTGATCGTCAGGTCGCGGCGCTTCAGGTCCTCTTCCAGCGTCACCTCGGGCGACGCGTAGACCGTGAAGCCCTTATAGCCGTGGCCGCTCTTGCGCTCGGTTCGAGCGAGGGCGTATTCCTCGTGGGTCTTGGGATGCAGAAAAACCGGGAAGTCCTTGCCCACCGGTTTGAAACCGAGGCGCACCATTTCCTCCGGCGTGGCGCCGACCACGACCCAGTCCCTGTCCTTCACGGGAAGCCCGAGCAACTCGTCGCGGACCGCGCCGCCGACGCGGTAGAACTTCACCGAGTTGCGTAGGGCTCGTCGGCGGGCACGAACTCGGTCTCGCGGCGCGCACCCTCGATCCACTCGCGCACCGCGGCGAGCGCCTGCACGGCCTCGCAGTAGGCCAGCGCGACCGGCGGCAGCTTCACGTCGTAGGTCTCGAAACGCATCACCACGGGCGCGTAGAAGGCGTCGGGGATCGAGAAGCGCCCGAACAGGAAGTTGCCGGCGCCGCCGAAGCGCTCGCGGCAGCCGGTCCACAGCGCGACCACCCGGTCGATGTCCTTGCGCGACTCGGGCGTCAGGCCCTTGCCCGGGTGGCTCGAGCGGATGTTCATCGGCATCTTGCCGCGCAGGGCCTGGAAGCCGGAATGCATCTCGGCGCACGCCGAGCGCGCCACGCGGCGGGCGAGCTCGTCGTCGGGCCAGAGGTTCTTCTTCGGGTGAAGCTCGGCCACCGTCTCGCAGATGGCGAGCGTGTCCCACACCGGCTCGCCGTCGATCAGCAGCACCGGCACCTTGCCGGTCGGCGAATACTTCTCGACGCCGATGACGCGGGTGTCTTCGTCGAACTTGAGCTGCACCTCCTCGAACGGGATCTGCGCCTGGCGCAGCAGCACCCAGGGACGCATCGACCAGGAGGAGTAGTTCTTGTTCCCGATCACGAGCTCGAGCTTCATGCCTAAGGCCCCGCGACGACCCGGCCGCCGTCCTTGATCGGGGTGGCGAACTTGTACTCGATGTCCCAGGGGAAGTGGATCCACTTCGTCTGCTTGAACTCCTTGACGAAGGTATCGACGATAGGCCTCCCCGCAGGCTTGGCGTAGAGGCACGCGAAGTGCGCCTTGGGCAAGAGTTGCCGCACCGTCTGCGCGGTCTTGCCGGTATCGACCAGATCGTCGATCAGCAAGTAGCCCTCGCCCTCGCCGCTCACGCCCTTCAGCACCTGTACCTTGCTTTGCTGCTGCGCCGGAGTGCCCGCTTTTCTTCCCTCCTCGCCCGTGTCGTAGCTCGTGACGCAAATCGTGTCGATGAGGCGAATGTCGAGCTCGCGCGCCACCAGCGCCGCGGGCACGAGACCGCCGCGGGTGACCGCGATGATGCCCTTCCAGGGGCCTTTCTGGTGCAGGACTTCGGAGAGGTAGCGCGCGTCGCGGTGCAGCTCGACCCAGGAGATGATGATCTCGTCTTCGTACGGGATGCGCGCCATGAATGATTTTAGCGGTTTGCCTGCCCGCGGAAAGCCCACCCGGTGAAGCGCGCCTCGATCACGGCGGTCGCGGCGTAGAGCGCGATGCCGAGCACCGCCAGAACGATCAGCCCCGCAAACACGATCGGCACCTGGAACGCCGCCTGGGCGTCGAGCATCAGCTTGCCGATGCCCTTGTTCGAGCCGACGGTCTCGGACACCACCGCGCCGACGAAGGCGAGCGTGATCGCCACCTTGAGCGAACCGAAGAAGTACGGCAGCGAGCGCGGGATCCCCACCTTGCGCATGACATCGAATTTGGAGGCGCCCAGCGCCCGCAGCACATCCTCGAGCTCGGGCTCGGTGGTGGCAAGGCCGGTGGCGACGTTCACCACGATCGGGAAAAACGAGATCAGGAAGGCGGTCAGGATCGCCGGGATCTCGCCCAGGCCGAACCACAGGATCAGCACCGGCACGACGGCGACCTTGGGCACCGAGTTGAAGCCGATCAGGACCGGGTAGACGCCGGCGTAGATCGCGCGATGCCAGCCGATCGCGATGCCGAGCGCGAGGCCGAAAGCGGTGGCGATGCCGAACCCGGCGAGCGTGGTCCAGAGCGTGACCCAGGAGTTGTCGAGGATCGGCTTGCGGTACTGCCACAGCGCGCCGAACACCTCCGAGGGCGCCGGCAGGATGGCGAGCGGCACGTTGAAGGCCTTGCAGGCGATCTCCCACGCCACAAAAACAACTATTGTGAAAAGCGCGGGTGAACCCACCCTGATCGCGAGCTCGCGCTGCTCCATCAATGTTTCTGCCCGATCAAGCTGCGCAGCTCGTGCACGATGTCCTGGAAGGGCTGCGTGTAGGTGACCTCGAGCTCGCGCGGCCGCGCCAGCGGCACCGCGCAGCGCCGCACGATGCGGCCCGGACGGCTCGACATCACGTACACGGTGTCGGCGAGGAACACTGCCTCGCGCAGATCGTGGGTGACGAGCATCACCGTCACCTTGCGCGCCTTCTGCAGGTCGCGCAGCACGCACCAGAGCTCTTCGCGCGTGAACGCGTCGAGCGCGCCGAACGGCTCGTCGAGCAGGAGCATCTCGGGCTCGTGGATCAGCGCGCGGCAGATCGAGGTGCGCTGCTGCATGCCTCCCGAGAGCTCCCAGGGGTGCTTTTCCGTGAAGCCGGCGAGCCCGACGGCGTGCAGCAGGTCTTTCGCTTTCTCGGCGAACCGGGGCCGGTCGAAATTCGACCGGTAAGGCTCCACGATCTCCAGCGGAAGAAGAACGTTCTCGATGGCGTTGCGCCAAGGCAGGAGGTTGGAGTTCTGGAACGCCATGCCGACCGACTTGAGCGGCCCCGCCACGGGTTTTCCCTCGACCGTCAAAGTTCCTGATGCTGGAGGATGCAAACCCGAAATCAGCCGCATCAGCGAGCTCTTGCCGCAGCCCGAGGGCCCGACCACCGCGATGAACTCGCCGCGTGCGATGTCGAGCGTGACCTCGTCGATGGCGCGCACCGCGGCGGCGCCGCGGCCGTAAGCCATCGAGACTTGCCGGAGGCTTACCAAAAAAACTACTTCACCAGCCGCTGCTCCCGTGCGGGCAGGTATTGCGCGGTGAAGATGTCCGCCGCCTTGGGCTTGTTGGTATACGGGAAGGTGAGGCCGATCTGCTCGATCGAGCGCTCGAGGCGCTTCATGTCGACCGCGCCGAGGCCGTTCTTCCTCACGTCGGGGGTGACGAAATTTCTCTCGAGCGAGAGCTTGAGCCGCTCGAGCTCGACGTCGCGCTTGGCGATCGGGTTCCTCTTGATCACGGCGTCGACCGCCGCGTCCGGGTCGCGCAGCGTCTCCTGGATGCCGCGGATCGTGCCCTTGACGAAGCCCGCGACCGCCTTGGGCGAGAAGCGCATGAAGTCGGGGTTGACGATGATGCCGTTGCCGTAGAGGTCGAGGCCCCAGTCGCGCATGTGCAGCACCACGATCTCGTTCGCCGGGATGCCCTGCGCCTTGAGGTTCATGAAGGAGGAGAACCAGAACCCGGTGATCGCGTCGACCTTGCCCTGCGCCAGCATCGGCTCGCGCACCGGGAAGCCGATGTTGTCGACCTTCACCTTGGCGGCGTCGATCTTGTTCGCCTGCACGAAGATCGGCCACTGCGCCCAGGCGCCGTCGGCCGCGGGCGCACCGAGCACCTTGCCCTCGAGGTCCTTCGGCTTGGCGATGCCGTTCTTCTTCAGCGTGATGATCGAGAACGCCGGCGTGTCGTAGATCATCATCACCATCTTCACCGGCAGGTTGCGCGGGTTGTCGCGGTACTTGACCAGGATGTTGATGTCGGCGAAGCCGACGTCGTAGGCACCGGAGGCGACGCGGTTGATGCCCTCGACCGAGCCGGTGCCGGGGTCGATGCTCACATCGAGTCCCTCGGCCTTGTAGTAACCCTTGTCGATCGCCACCAGGTACGGCGCGGCCGGGCCCTCGAAGCGCCAGTCGAGCGCGAAGCGCACCGGGGTGGCTTTCTGGGCGAGAGCAACTCCCGAGAAAGCAACGCACAGAAATGCGAAAACCGCTTTCTTCATGATCTATTCCCCCTTGATTCCCGCGGCAGCCATCATCTTACCCAAGCGCTCGACGTCGCTGCGCACCATCTCGGCGAACTCGCGCGGCGAGGTCGAATACGCGTCGGCGCCGACGGCGGTGAAGCGCTCGCGCACGTCGGGCGCGGCGACGGCCTTGGCCGCGGTGTCGTTCAGCTTCTGCACGATCGGGCCCGGCAGCCCCGCCGGGCCGTGCAGCCCGACCCACAGGCGCAGCGTGGCCTCGGGGTAGCCGGCCTCGGCGAAGGTCGGCACCTCGGGCACGAGCGATGCGCGCCGGTCGGACATCATCGCGAGCGGCCGCGCCTTGCCGGCCTTGATGTGCTGGATCGCCGAGGGCAGCGCGTCGAACACCATCGAGACGCTGCCGGCGATCATGTCGGGGTAGGCCTGCGCTGCACTCTTATAGGGAACGTGCACCAATTCGATGCCGGTCGAGGCGCGCAGCATCTCGGCGGAGATGTGCGCCACGCTGCCGATGCCGGAGGAGCCGTAGGTCAGCTTGCCGGGATTGGCCTTGGCGTAGGCGATCATTTCCTTGACGTTCTGGAACGGCAGCGCGGTGTTGATCGTCAGGATGGTCGGCGAGAGCGCGACCGCGGCGATCGGCGTGAAGTCGGCGATCGGGTCGTAGAGCGGCGCCTTCACCAGCTTCGGCCCGATGGCGTAGGCGGAGAGGCTCGAAAGCACGATGGTGTAGCCGTCGGGCGGCGACTTGGCGACCGAGCCCGTGCCAACCATGCCGCCCGCGCCGGCGCGGTTCTCGACCACCATCGGCTGGCCGAGCAGCTCGGTCATCTTGTGCGCCACGATGCGGCCGGTGATATCCGACACGCCGCCCGGCGCGTAGGGCACGACGAGGCGGATCGCGCGCGACGGATAGGCTTCCTGCGAAAAGACCGGAGAACACGCGAGCAGCAAAGGCGCCAAGCCGGTTAGCATGCGGAGTGTTTTCATAGCGATTCACTCTAGCACGCGTGTCCGCACTGCTTCTACGAGGCAAGCCCGCCGACATCCTGATCGGCGAGAACGGCAGGATCGAGCGCGTCGCGCCCGGGATCGCGGTTGGTCCTGGCGTCAAGACGATCGAGCTCAAGGGGCGGCTCGTCGTCCCCGGCCTGGTCGACGCGCATCAGCACCTCGACAAGACGCGGACGCTCCGAAAGATCGCAAACCCGGACGGCACGCTCATGGGTGCGATCGGGGCCTTCCGCGCTTACGCCTCGCGCATGAGCGCCGAGGACGTCGCCGCGCGCGCCGACCGCACCATGGCGGCGTGCCTCGAGCGCGGCACGGTGGCGATCCGCACGCATGCGAACGTCGATCCCGAGTGCGTGCTGCGCGGCGTCGAGGCGCTGGTGGCTTTGCGCGAGCGCTGGCGCGAGCGCCTGCGGTTGCAGGTCGTGGCCTTCCTCACCGGCGGCGGAACCCGAGCGGGCGCACCGGCGCGCGCGTGGCTGGAAGAAGCGATGCGGCTGACGGCCGACGTGATCGGCGCAAATCCCAATCATGCGGATCGCCCGCTGGAAATCCTCGATCTGGTGTTCGAACTCGCCGAGCGCCACGGCAAGCCGATCGACCTGCACCTCGACGAGCACCTCGACGGGGCGCACACGTATTTCGAGGCCGTGATCGAGCGCACGCGCGCGCACGCCATGGCGGGCAAGGTCGTCGCGAGCCACTGCTCGGCGCTCAGCGCGCTCGAGCCGGGCGAGGCGGCTCGCGTGATCGACGGCTTCGCCTCCGCCGGCATCGGCGTGGTGACCCTGCCCGCGGCGAACCTCTTCCTGCAGGGGCGCGCCGCGACCAAGCTCACGCCGCGCGGCCTGACCCGGGTGCTGGAGCTGCAAGCCGCCGGCGTGCCGGTGGCGGCCGCCTCCGACAACATCCAGGACCCCTTCGTCCCCTCGGGCAGCGGCGACCTGCTCGAGATCGCACGCTGGGCGCTGCTCGCCGCGCACCTGGGCTCGAACGACCTCGGCCGCGCGTTCGAGATGGTGTCGAGCGCGCCGGCGCGGCTCCTCGGCCTGGAGCAGGACTACGGCATCCGGCCCGGCGCGCGCGCCGACCTTTTGATCGCACCGGCCGAGGATGCCGCCGACCTCGTCGCGAGCGGGCCGCTTTCGCGCACCGTCCTGGTGAATGGAAAGGTGGTGGCCGGAACACTATGAACATCGTCCAGCTCTGCCAGATCCTGTTCGTCGCCCTGATCGGCGCCTTCGCGCTGCTGGTGGCGTACAACAACCTGCGCGACCCGCAGAGCAACCTGCGCCTCGTCGAGCACGTGCTTGCCATGGACAGCGTGTTCCCCGACACGCGGCTCAGGGACCGCGCCATCACCTCGCCGGCCGCGCACCGCATCGCCTTCTGGCTGATCGTGGCCGCGGAGCTCCTGACCGCTCTCCTGTGCCTGGGGGGTGCGGCGATCCTGCTACGCATGCACGGTTCCGGGGCAGACGTGTTCCATGCCGCCAAGGGCGTCGCCTTCGCCGGCCTCGGCCTGGGATTCGCGCTCTGGTTCGGCGGCTTCATGGTGATCGGCGGCCAGTGGTTCGCGAGCTGGCAGTCGAAGCAGTGGAGCGGGCGCGAGTCGGCGTTCATGTTCTACAGCGCCATCGGCATCGCCTTTCTTGCCTTGCTGCACCAAGCCTGATTTACTCCTGTTGTCCGAACGAGGAGGAAGCGTCATGACATCAGTTCTTCGCATCGCTGCAGTTCTGCTCGTTTTTTGTGCAGAAGCAACCTATGCGCAGCCGGTGAAGCTCACCTTCCAGTCCAACTGGCGCGCGCAGGCCGAGCACGGCGGCTATTACCAGGCCGTCGCCACCGGCATCTATGCCAAGCACGGACTCGACGTCACCGTCAGGCCGGGCGGACCGCAGATCAACAACCCGCAGCTCCTCGTCGCCAGCGCGATCGACTTCAGCATGGGCTCGGACGGCTTCAACGGGCTCAATTTCGTCAAGAACGAGATCCCGCTGGTCGTCGTGGCGTCGATCTTCCAGAAGGACCCGCGCGTGCTGATCGCTCACCCGGGCCAGGGCAACGATTCGCTCGCCGCGATGAAAGGCAAGCCGATCCTGATCGCGTCGGCCTCGCGCAACAACTACTGGCAGTTCCTGCGCGCGAAGTACGGCTACACCGACGACCAGATCCGCCCCTACACCTTCAACATGGCGCCGTTCCTCGCCGACAAGGCGACGATCCAGCAGGGCTTCCTCACCAGCGAGCCCCTCAAGGCGCAGCAGGCCGGCGTGCAGCCGGTGATTCACCTCCTCGCCGACAACGGCTACGTCTCCTATGCCACCACGCTCGAGACCCGCAGCCAGCTGGTGAAGGAAAGGCCCGACGTGGTGCAGCGTTTCGTCAACGCGACGATCGAGGGCTGGTACAGCTACCTGTACGGCGACCGCGCCGCGGCGAACGCGCTCATCAAGAAGGACAACCCGGAGATGAGCGACGACCAGCTCGCCTACAGCCACGCCAAGATGAAGGAGTACGGCATCGTCGACTCGGGCGACGCGGTCAAGCTCGGGATCGGCGCGATGACCGACGCGCGCTGGCGCGAGTTCGCCGACAGCATGGTCAAGGCGGGCGTCTATCCCGCCGACATCGACGTCAGGAAGGCCTACACGCTGCAATTCGTGAACAAGGGCCACGGCATGAGCCTCAAGCGCGGCAATTGATGCGCGAGGCGCAGGCGCTGGTCGCGCTGCGCGGGGTCGACAAGGTCTATTCGAACGGCGTGGTCGCGCTGCAGGGGCTCGACCTCGCGATCGGCGAGGGCGAGTTCGTCAGCCTGCTCGGGCCTTCGGGCTGCGGCAAGAGCACGGTGCTGCGCCTGATCGCCGGGCTCGGCGAGCTCAGCCGCGGCACCCTGGACTGGTCGAGCGTGCAGCACGAGATCGGCTTCGTGTTCCAGGACCCGACGCTCATGCCGTGGGCGACGGTGTTCAACAACATCTACCTGCCGCTGCGGGTCAAAGGCATCGCGCGCGCCGAAGCCGCGCCGCGCGTGGAGCGCGCGATGGAGCAGGTCGGCCTCGCCGGCTTCGGCAAAGCCTATCCGCGCGAGCTCTCGGGCGGCATGCGCATGCGCGTGTCGATCGCGCGCGCGCTGGTCGCAGAGCCGAAGATCCTGCTGATGGACGAGCCTTTCGCCGCGCTCGACGAGATCACCCGCTTTCGTCTGAACGACGACCTGCTCGCGCTCTGGGCGAGCCAGCGCTGGACGGTGGTGTTCGTCACGCACAGCGTGTTCGAGTCGGTGTACCTCTCGACGCGCATCCTCGTGATGAGCACCCGCCCGGGGCGCGTCAGCTCCGAAGTCGTTCTCCAAGCGAAGCGCGATGCGTCTTTCCGCACCTCGGTGGCGTACGCCGAGCAGTGCCGCACCGTGTCGGCCCGGCTGGCGGAGGCGATGCAGGCATGAGAGGTATTCTTGTTCGAGTCTTGCCCCCCGTAGTCATCCTGATCGTAGCGCTCGCCGCGTGGGAGATCGCGGTACGCGCCTACAAGGTGCCGGTGTACATCGTGCCCGGGCCGCTCGTGATCGTGCAGGCGCTGGTGCGCGACTGGACGACGCTCTACCCCTCGCTCATCGTCACCGTGCTGATTACCCTGAGCGCGCTCACCGCGGCGACGATCCTCGGCGTGCTGATCGCGGTGCTGTTCGCGCAGTCGAAATGGATCGAGATGAGCTTCTTCCCCTACGCCGTGATCCTGCAAGTGACGCCGGTGGTGGCGATCGCGCCCCTCATCATCATCTGGGTGAAGGACACCGCCACCGCGCTCCTCATCTGCGCGTGGATCGTGGCCTTCTTCCCGATCGTGTCGAACACCACGCTCGGCCTGAACAGCACCGACCACAACCTCCTCAACCTGCTGCAGCTCTACGGCGCGTCGCGCCGCCAGGTGTTCTGGTACCTGCGCCTGCCGAGCGCGCTGCCGTACTTCCTCGGCGGCCTGCGCATCAGCGGCGGCCTCGCGCTGATCGGTGCGGTGGTCGCCGAATTCGTCGCCGGCTCGGGCGGCATCCAGTCGGGACTCGCCTACCGCATCCTCGAGGCCGGCTACCAGCTGCAGATACCCAGGATGTTCGCCGCGCTCTTCATGATCACCGGCACCGGGATACTCATCTTCGTGATCCTGACGGCGGTGAACCACTTTGCGCTGCGGCGCTGGCATGAAAGCGCGGTACGCCGTGAAGGTTGAAAAGAATTTTCTGGAAAGTCTGAAAGACATCCCTCATTCGCGGGATCCCTCGGCCCTGCGCGTGAAGAGCGCCGACTTCAGCTGGTTCAGCCCGATCATGTCCGCGGCCCTCGCCGGCCGCACCGCCGAAGTCGTCATCTCCCCGAGGAGCGAAGAAGAAGTCGTCCGCACCGCGTCCGCCTGCGCCAAGTACCGCGTGCCGCTGGTGGCGCGCGGCGCCGGCACCGGCAATTTCGGCCAGGCGGTGCCGCTCGCGGGCGGCGCGGTGGTCGAGATGCTCGGCCTCGACCGTATCGTGTGGCGCAAGCCCGGCGTCGTGCGCGCGCAGGCGGGAATAAGGCTGGGTGCATTGGATCAAGAACTCCGCAAGGAAGGCCGCGAGCTGCGCATGCACCCGTCGACCAGGAAGCTCGCCACCCTCGGCGGCTTCGTCGGCGGCGGCCACGCCGGCGTCGGCACGGTGAACTGGGGAATCCTGCGCGACCGGGGAAATATCCTGGGTTTGAAAATCATCACGATCGAAGAGACGCCGCGCGTGCTCGAGCTGCGCGGCGACGACGTGAACCTGGTGCACCACGCCTACGGCGTCAACGGCCTCGTCACCGAGGTCGAGCTGCCGCTCGCGCCGGCTTACGAGTGGCTCGACACCATCGTGGTGTTCGACGACTTCGCGCGCGCCGCCGACTTCGGCATGGCGCTCGCCACCCAGGACGGCATCCTGAAAAAGCTGGTCAGCGTGCACGCCTGGCCCATCCCGGGATTTTTTGTGCCTCTGAAGAAGTATCTGCCCGAGGGCAAGGCCGCCGCGCTGCTGATGATCGGCGCCGAGACGCGCGAGGCCTTCGAGGCACTGGTTCGCGATTTTTCAGGAACAGTTACTTACTCTGTTCCGGAGGCGGGACTCTACGAGTACACCTGGGGGCACACCACGATGCACGCGCTGCGCGCCGACCGCTTGCTGACCTATCTCGTCTGCATCTTCCCGCGCGAGGACACCCTGGGCGCGATCAAGCGCGTGCACGCGAAGCTCGGCGCCGAGGCCTTCCTGCACCTCGAGTTCAAGCGTTTCAACGGCTACATGACCGCCGAGGGCGTGCCGCTCTTCCGCTACCAGGGCTTCGAGCAGATGACGCGCCTCTACAAGAGCTTCGAGGCCGAAGGCGTGCGCATCGCCAACGCGCACACCTTCCTCCTGCAGAATGGCGGCATGAAGGACCTCGACGCGGCGCAGATCGATTTCAAGCGCGCGGTCGACCCGTACCTCCTGATGAACCCGGGCAAGGTCGCCGGCCTCGACGACCTGCCCGGCGGGCTCTCGGGCGCCGCGCTCGAGGCTGCGCAGTTACCTGCTTCCGGTTGGGCCTACTAATGGATTTGCGGGAGTTCCTTCAAAGAGTCAGAGGTTCTGGAGAAATCCACGAGATCAGGCGCGCGGTCGACCCGGTGAAAGAGCTCGGCGCCGTGCTGAACGCATGCGAACGCGCGGGCAAGGCTGCGTATTTTCACAAGGTCGGCAACCACGACATACCGGTCACCGGAGCGCTGTTGAGCTCACCGAGCCGCATTGCGCTCGCGCTGGGATGTGCCGAGTCCGAGGTGCGCGCGCGCATGGCGGCCGCCACGGAGAAGCCCCTCAATTTCGAAATTCAGAAGCAAAAGGCTCAGTGCCAGGAGATCGTGGTGGAGAAGCCCGATCTCTCGAAGTTGCCGATCCCGACGCACTCGCCGCTCGACGCCGGCCCGTTCATCACCGCCGGCGTGGTGATCGCGCGCGACCCGGAAACGGGGCGCCACAACCTCTCCTACAACCGCATGCAGATCTACGGCGCCGACCGCGCGGGGATCAGCATGAACATCTGGCGCCACATCAAGGCGTTCTTCGACAAGATCGAGCCGCAGGGGAAGAACCTGCCCTTCTGCGTCGCGCTCGGCCCGGACCCGGTGGTGATGATGGCGGCGGCGTTCCGCTACGCGGGCGACGAGTACGAAGTCGCAGGGTCCCTCAGGCAGGAACCGATTCCGGTGGTGCGAGCGCTCACGTGCGACGTTCTTGTGCCTTCTTCTGCAGAAATTATTCTCGAGGGAGAAGTCCTCGCAGGGGAACGGCAGATGGAAGGGCCGATGGCGGAGTTCACCGGCCACTACTCCGGCGCCGACCCGAAGCATGTCGCGCGCATCACGCGCATCACGCATCGCAAGAATCCGATCTTCCAGACCATGAACGGCGGCGGCTATGAACATGTGAGCGTAGGCAACATGATCACGCGCGAGCCGCTGCTCGAGCGCTTCGTGAAGCACATCAGCCCGCGCGTGAAGGCGGTGCATCTGCCGCCCTACTCCGGCGGCTTCACGGCGCTGATCGCGCTGGAGGACCCGCAGCCGGGCGAGGCGAAGAACGTGGCGCTCGCCGCGATGGCGGCGCACGTCAACTTCAAGACGGTGATCGTGGTCGACGCCGACGTCGACATCTTCGATCCCGCCGACGTGATGTGGGCGCTCTCCACGCGCGCGCGCTGGGACCGCGGCTTCTCCGCCGTGCACGGCGCGCACACCAACGAGCTCGATCCGAGCTCGGACGAGCACGGCATCGTGGCGAAGGTGATCATCGACGCCACGCTTCCGGCCGACAAGCGCAAGCGCTATCTCAAGGTCGCCTACCCGCCGGTCGACCTCAAGAAATATCTCTAGTGATTGGCCAGCCGGTCCGGCGCAAAGAGGACGACCGGCTCCTGCGCGGCGCCGGCTGCTACGCCGACGACTGGAACCTGCCGGGACAGGTCCATGCGTGCATGGTGCGCTCGCCGCACGCGCATGCACGCATCCGCGGTTTTCACCTTGAAACTGCTCTTGCGGTTCCGGGGGTGCTTTCGATCCTGACTGGCCGCGACGCTGCTGCCGACGGCCTGAAGCCCATTCCCACGCGCCCGGTCACGGTGAACCCGCACGAAGTGAAGCTGAAAAACCGCGACGGCTCGCCATTCCATATCCCGCCGTATCCGGCGCTGCCAGCCGACGAGGTGCGCTTCGTCGGCGAAGCGGTCGCCATGGTGATCGCCGAGACGCCGATGGCGGCAAAGGACGGCGCCGACGCGGTGGAGGTGGAGTACGAGGTCCTTCCTCTGCAGTCCGCTGTCCTCGTCGATGCAGATGTCGGCAGCGCGGTCGACGCGGCGTTCAAGGCCGCCGCGCACGTCGTGCGCCTCGACACCGCGATCAACCGGGTCACCGGCGTGCCGCTCGAGCCACGCGCGGTGCTCGCCGATTTTGACGGCGGGCGCTACACCATCCATGCGCCGACCGGCGGCGCGCAGCGCTTCCGCGCCGACGCGGCGGCGGCGCTCGGCGTGGACGAATCCGCGGTGCGCTTCGTGGCGCGCGATGTCGGCGGCAGCTACGGTACGCGCAACTACGTCTGTCCGGAGATCCCGCTCGTCGCCTGGGCGGCGAAGCGCCTCGGGCGGCCGGTAAAGTGGCGCGCCGAGCGGCACGAGTGCTTCCTCAGCGACGACCACGCGCGCGATCTCTCGGTGCAGGCGGAGCTCGCCCTCGACCGGGAAGGGAACTTCCTCGCCTTCCGCTCGGCGAACACCAGCAACGTAGGCGCGTATCCGTTCTCCTACATCCCGCTCACCAAGGGCGTCGGTGTCGCGACCTCCGTCTACCACCTGCCCAGCGCCGCCTTCCAGGCGCGCGCGGTGACGAGCAACACGATGGCGACGTCGCCCTACCGCGCCGCCGGCCGCCCCGAGGTGATGTTCGTCATCGAGCGGCTCATCGACCTGGCGGCACGCAAGCATGGCTTCGACCGGGCAGAGCTCCGAGCTCGGAATTTGATTCGCTCGTTCCCCTACAAGAACAATCAGGGACTCGTGTACGACAGCGGCGACTATCCCGCGGTGCAGGCTCGCGCCCTTGAGCTTTCCGAATGGAATGATTTTCCGGGCAGAAAGGCCGAGTCACGCTCCCGCGGCAAGCTGCGCGGCATCGGCATGGGCCACTACATCGAGCTCAACACCGGCGCGCCGCGCGAGCGCGCGCAGATCACCGTGCTGCGCGACGGCACCGTCGACGTCGTGCTGGGCACCATCTCGTCCGGGCAAGGCCACGAGACGAGCTTCGCGCAGCTCGTCGCCGAATGGCTGGGGGTGGACTTCTCCAGGGTTCGATTGCTGGCCGGCGACACGGATGTCTCTCCGGTGGGGGGAGGAACGCACTCGGGTCGCTCGATGCGCATGGGCGCGGTCGTCATGGATTTCGCCTGCAGGCAAATCATCGAGAAGGGCAGGCAGGCCGCCTCGGAAAGGCTCGAAGCCGCCGTCGCCGATATTGAATTTTCAAACGCCACTTTTCGTGTCAAGGGCACGGATCGCGCGATCGGCCTGTTCGAGCTCGCGCCGCTCGCCGGCGAGCACGACAACACCGACGCCGTGCCCTCCTATGCCTTCGGCTGCGCGGTGTGCGAGGTCGAGATCGACCCGGAAACGGGCGTCGTGGAGGTCGTGCGCTACACGTCGGTGGACGATGTGGGCCGGGCGGTGAATCCGCTCATCATCCATGGCCAGACGCACGGCGGCATCGTCGCGGGGATCGGCCAGGCACTGATGGAGCGCATCGTCTACGACGCCCACGGGCAGCTCCAGACCGCGAGCTTCATGGATTACGCCATGCCGCGCGCCGACCAGGTCCCGTTTTTCACCACCGATATCAGCGAGGTTCCGGCGGCGAGTCACCCCTTGGGCATGCGCGGCGGCGGCGAGGGCGGCACCACCCCGTCGCTCGCCACGGTGGCCAACGCGATCTGCGACGCGCTCGACATCGACCATATCGAACTGCCCGCTACGCCGGAGCGCGTCTGGCGTAAGATAAAAGCGCGTGAGTAGAAGCGGTCAGCCAGGGTCCTCCTGGTCGGAAATTGCCCACGCCCCCAGCCCATGACCGGAAAAGCGAATGATCATCGACCTTAGCTGCTATCCGACCAAGAAAGTGGACAGCGCCTGGCGCCACGACGGCGACCCGTTCACCGGCGAGCGCCTGCTGAAGATGATGGACGGCCCCTACTACGTGAACGGCAAGCCGCGCCGCATCGACAAGGCGTTCATCCAGCCGCCGCAGGGCAACACGCTGCACAACTTCGACAACGACCACCTCGACCACCGCGAAGGCATCCGCGCCTACATGGCGTACACCGTGGAGCTGGTGCAGAAGTATCCCGACCGCTTCATCGGCTGCTTCGTCTACAACCCGCGCTACGGCGTGCAGGACGGCGTCGCCGAGCTCGAGCGGCACGTGAAGGAATACGGCTTCAAGATGCTGCAGCTCCACGCCAACATGCACGCCTACCGCCCGGATCGCGCCAAGGACTGGGTGCGCCCGGCGCTGCGCAAGGCGGAGGAGCTCGGGCTGCTGGTCAAGCTGCACACCGGCGACGGCCCCTACAGCATCCCGACCGAGTGGGTGCCGCTCATCAAGGAGTTCCCCAGGGTCGACTTCATCATGGCGCACTTCGGCGTGCAGACCGGCGGCGTGTACTGCTTCGAGCCCTTCCAGTGGGCGATGGAGCTTCCCAACGTCTACTGCGAGTCGGGCTGGTGCCTGCAGTCGCGCATCGTGGAGTTCGCCAAGGACCTGCCGAAGCACAAGATTCTCTTCGGCACCGACACGCCGCCGAACGAGCCCGGCATGTGGTTGCGCCATCTGGAAGTGCTCTGCATGGAGCCGCCGCAGGGGATGAACCTGGACGAGGAAACCCTGGAGGGGTATCTGGGCAACAACGTCGCCAAGATGATTGGTCTGAAAACATGATCATCGACACGCATCTGCACCCCACGAACCTGGTCGACGAGGCTTGGCGCCACACCGGCACGCCGTTCAACGGCGAGCGCATGCTGAAGCTCATGGACGGCCCGTACATGATCAACGGCAAGCCGCGGCGCATCGACATGGGATTCGTCCAGCCGCCGCCGGGCAACACCGTGCACCGCATCGGCGGCCGCACCGGCCGCGACGGCATCCGGGACTACATGGCGTATTGCGCCGAACTTACCCAGAAATATCCCGACCGCTTCATCGGCAACTTCAACTTCAATCCGCGCTTCGGCCCGGAGGAAGGCGCGGCTGAGCTCGAGTTCCACGTCAAGGAGTACGGCTTCAAAATGCTCAAGCTGCATTCCAACATGCACAACTACCGCCCCGACCGCGCGCTCGACTGGCTGCGCCCGGCGATGAAGATGTGCGCCAAGCACAACGTGGTGGTGCTGATCCACACCGGCGACGGCCCCTACTCGATCCCGACCCAGTTCTACCCGGTGATCCGCGAGTTCCCGATGGTCAACTTCATCATCGGCCACTTCGGCATCCAGACCGGCGGCAACTACTCGTTCGAGGCGTTCTGGATGGCGATGGACACGAAGAACGTGGTGTGCGAGTCGGGCTGGACCTTCCAGGCGCGCATGGTGGAATTCGCCAGCGAGCTGCCGCGCCACAAGATCGTGTTCGGCACCGACTCGCCGCCGAACGAGCCCGGCATGTGGCTGCGGGAGCTGGAAGTGCTGTGCGGCCCGCCGCCGCAGGGCATGAACCTCGACGAGGACGGGCTCGAGGACTACATGGGCAACAACATGGCGCGCCTGTGCGGCATCAAGACCACGCCGCCGCCGCGCAACATGGACGAAGCCAAGGCGCGCCTGAAGGACACCTACGCGGGAGTGAAGAAATGAGAATCTTCATCGCAGTGCTTGGGCTGTTCACCGCCCTTTCTGCAGCAGCGCAAACCAACGTGCGCTTCCTCCACGAGTGGCGCTTCGAGGGGCACGTCGCGCCGTTCCTCGTCGCGATCGACAAGGGCTACTACCAGGCCGAGGGCATCAACGTCACCATCGATCCGGGCACCGGCTCGCTCGACAGCATCAACCGCGTCGCGACCAGGGCGTACGACATGAGCATCGCCGACATCAACTCGCTCATGCGCTACCGCGACAACCCCGCCAACGCACCGGTCAAGGCGGTGATGATGGTCTACGACTCGCCGCCGTTCGCCATCCTGACGCTCAGGAAGAACAACATCCGCTCGCCGAAGGATCTCGAGGGCAAGGTGCTCGGCGCGCCGGCCGCCGACGGCGCCTGGGCGCAGTTCCCGATCCTCGCCAAAGTGAACAACATCGACGCGTCGAAAGTGCGCGTCGAGAACGTCGGCTTCCCGCTGCGCGAGGCGCTGCTCGCGCAGGGCAAGGTCGACGCGGTGACCGCGTTCGGCAGCAACGCGCTCGGCGTGGTGGCGCAGGGCGTGCCGGAGAGCGAGGTGGTGGTGCTGATGATGCGCCGCTACGGCCTCGACCTCTACGGCAGCGCGATCCTCGCGCATCCGGACTTCATGAAGGCGCAGCCGAAGGCCGTCGCGGGCTTTGTGCGCGCGCTGATCAAGGGCTTCCAGGAGACCTTCCGCGACCCGGACGGCGCGATCGAAAGCGTGATGAAGCGCAACCCGGTGGCGAAGCGCGACATCGAGCTCGCTCGCCTGAAGACCGTGATCGCGCAGAGCTACCTGACCGACGAGGTACGCGCCAACGGCTTCGGCGGCGTCGACATGCGGCGCCTCGACAGCGCGATCGACCAGGTCGGCATCGCGTTCAAGTTCACCCACAAGCCGAAAGCCGCCGACATCTTCACCGACGAGTTCCTGCCGCCGCGCAGCGAGCGGCTGGTGAAGTGAAGCAGGACTTCCACGCCTTTCTCGAGGAGTACCGCAGCCGGTATCCCGAGGATGTGCTCGTCGTAAAGGAGGAAGTCTCCCCGGACCAGGAGGTGACCGCTCTGGTCTGGGCTCTCGCGGCACAAGGTCGCGCACCGATGCTCGCGTTCGAAAGCGTGAACGGGACGAGGGTCGTCACCAACATCTTCGCCTCGCGCGAACGCATTGCCCGGCTGCTGGGTTGCGAGGTCGGCGCGATTCACGGGACCTACCAGGAGAAGGCGCGCCGCGCGGTCGAGCCGAAGGTCGTCGCCAAGGGTCCGATCCTCGACTCGGTGGAAGAACGCGTTGACCTGACGAAGCTGCCGCTGCTCAAGCACTTCGAGACCGACAAGGCGCCCTACATCACGAACGGAATCATCGCTGCGCAGAACAACCTCAGCTATCACCGCGCGATGCTGCACTCGAAGACCGAGCTCGCGACCAGCCTGCATTCGCGCGGCCACCTCTGGCGTCTTCTTGAAAATTCAAAGCCCAAGGCCTTGCCGATGGCAATGGTGATCGGCGCACATCCGCTGTTCATGATGGCGGCGTCGGCGCGCGTCGCGTTCGGCATGGACGAGCGGCGCATCGCCGGCGGCCTTTTCGGCTCGCCTCTGGAAGTCGTCCGCACCCCGAAGCACGGCATGCTGGTCCCCGCCGCGGCGGAGATCGTCCTCGAGGGGACGCTCGACCCGGAAGCGAAAGTCGAGGAAGGGCCGTTCGGCGAATTCACCGGCTACTCGTCGAACCGGACCACGAACACCCTGTTCAAGGTGGAGACCGTTCTCCGGCGGCGTGACGCGATCCTGGTCGACGTGGTCGGGGGCAACTCGCCCGAGCACCTCAACCTCTCGCGCGTGCCGCGCGAGTCGGAGATGGCGGAGAAGCTCGCCGAGCGCTTCCCGAGCGTCACGCGGCTGCACTATCCGAACTCGGGCGTGCACTTCCACGCTTACGTCGCGCTGCGCGCGCGGCGCGAGGGCGAGGCGCGCCAGGTGATGCTCGCGCTGCTCGGTTGGGATCCGTACCTCAAGACGGTAATCGCGGTCGACGAGGACGTCGAGCTCACCGACGACTCGCAGGTGATGTGGGCGCTGGCCGCGCACCTCCAGCCGCACCGCGACGTGCTGATCGTCGACGGCCTGCCCGGCAGCGCGCTCGACCCGTCCGCCTCGGGCGCGGGCACGACCTCGCGCATGGGACTCGACGCGACGCGCGGCCCGGGGTTCGAGGGCGTGCGCGCGCGCATCTCCGATGCCGCGATGGCGCGCGCGGCGAAAATCCTCAAACGCTGAACCCCTTCGTCCGCTTCCTCGTCGTCCTGGTCGCGGGATTCATCTCCGCGGCCTCGCTCGGCAAGCTCGTGCCTCACCTCGGCTGGCTGGTGCAGACCTACGCGGTGCCGCTCGGCGTCGCGGGCTTCGCGGTGTCCTGCGTCATGCTTCCCGGCGCGCTCGCGGGCTGGAGCTTCGGCGCGGCCTCGGACCGCTTCGGGCCGAAGCGCGTGGCGATAGCCGGCCTGCTGGTCGCCGCCGTAGCCAGCGTGCTCTCGGGTTTCTCGGGCAATTTTCTTTTCTTGCTGATCCTGAGAATCGTCGAAGGCGTCGGCTACACGCTTCTGGTCGTCGCGGCGACCGTAATCGCCGCCGGCATCGTCCCCGGCCGCGCCGCGCTTGCGCTCTCGGTATGGTCGAGCTTTGCGCCGATCGGTTTCGCGCTCGGCCAGTGGGCGGCGGCGTTTGCTCCCGATCCTCCCCTTCCGGTCATCGGCGCTGCGCATGCGGCGCTGCTGGTTCTCGCCGCCATCGCGCTTCACTTTTCGATTGATCTGCAGGTCTTTCAGGACAAGCGTGCCCCCAGCGGCGACGCCCTGCGCCACCCGCCGGCGCTGTGGACCGCGGCCGCGTTCGGCGGGGTATGCGCGGTGCTGCTCGCCTCGGTCGCACTGGCACCCGTGGTTCTATCAGGAGCTCTGGGGATTTCCGTTGCCCATGCCGCAAGTCTCACCGCATTGGCCGCGCTGCCGGCGATCGTCGGGCGCATCGCGCCCGGATGGCTGCTCGAGCGCGGCTTCGCCGCGTTCACCGTGTTCGTCGCGGCGAGCGCGCTGGCGGCGCTCAGTCTGGCGGGGGCGCTGCTCGCGCCGCTGCCGCTCGCGGCGGCGCTCGTGCTGTTCTGCGGCTTTCAGATCTTCGCCGGCGCGCTGCCGGGACTGCTCAGCGCGATGCTGCCGCACGTGGCGCCGGCGTCGGCGCAGCTCGGTACCGTGTCGGGCCTGTGCTCGCAAAGCGTCAACATCGGCAACCTGATCGGCCCGCCGCTCGCGCTCGCGGTCTATGCCGCCGCCGGGACGGGCACCGCGGTGCTGATGCTGATCCTGCTGCTGGCCGCCTCGGCGCTGGCGATCGCGCGGCTCGAGGTCTTCCGGCGCGATTTAAGGGGAAGAAGCGGCCAGGCAGCCTGACAGGCCGGCGTCGAGCGCCGCGCGGTCGAGCGCCCGGCCGATGAACACCAGCCGGCTCGCCGGCTTCTCCTCGCCCCAGGCGTCGGCGGGCTTGAGATCGCTGATGCGGTGCACGGCCTGCAGGACGTAGCGGCGGGGCTCGTTCGCGAATGCCACGATGCCCTTCAGGCGGTAGATGTCGTCGCCTTTTTCTGCAAGCAGCCGCTTCACCCAGCTCTGGAACTTCCCGCGGTCCAGGGGTGCGGAAAGCACGAACGATTCGGACTCGAGGTCCGGATCGTGCGAATGCTTCTGAACATCCATCGCCAGCTCGCCGCGCTGCGCGCTGAAGGCGCCGATGCCAAGGATGTTCTCGAGATCGACCTTGGCGTGCGTCGAGCGCAGGATCGGCGCGGTGGCGTTCAGCCGCCGCACCTGGGCCTCGAGCGCGCCGAGCTCGCGCTCGGCGACGAGATCGACCTTGTTCACGATGATGCGGTCCGCGATCACGATCTGGTCGACCGCGTGGTGGTCGAGGTGCGCGGCGGCGTGCTTCGCGTCGATCATGGTGACGATCGCGTCGAGGTGGACCTGCTTCGCCACAGAATCGACGAAAAAGGTCTGCGCCACCGGCGTCGGGTCGGCCGCGCCGCTCGTCTCGACGAGGATATGGTCGTATTTCTCGCGCCGTGCGAGCAGCTTCTCGAGGATGCGCAAGAGGTCCGCGCGCGCCGTGGCGACGCAGCACACACAGCCGTTGGTGAGCTCGAAGATCTCCTCCTTTGAGGATAGAACCAGCGCCGAATCGATGTTGATGTCGCCGAACTCGTTCTCGATCACCGCGATGCGGTGGCCGTGCTTCTCGGTCAGGATGTAGTTGAGGAGCGTGGTCTTGCCCGCGCCCAGAAACCCCGTGAGGATCGTGACAGGGACGGGGTTCAAGAATTCGCCTCCCGTAGCGCTTTCAAGACTTGCTCAGGTGTTATTGGATAGTGGCGGAAGCGCACGCCGATTGCGGCGTAGACCGCGTTCGCGATCGCCGGCCCGATGGCGATGATCGGGTCCTCGCCCACGCCCTTCGCGCCGAACGGCCCGCCGGGATCGGGCGCGGTCTCGAGCAGGATGGTGCGGATCGGCGGCATATCCATTGAAAGCGGCATCTTGTAGTCGACGAAGCCGGCGTTGAGCGAGCGCCCGGTGGCCGGGTCCACTGCGTGGTCCTCGGTGAGCGTGTGGCCGATGCCCTGCTGGATCCCGCCCTCGATCTGGCCCGCCGCCGCCACCGGGTGGATGACTTTTCCGATTTCGTGCACCGGGATTACCTGCAGGACGTCGATCTGCCCGGTCTGCGTGTCGACCTGGACCTCGACGAAATGCGCGGCGAACGAGTACGACTTGGTCGGCTTGTAGGTCGCGGAGGCGACGAGCTGCGCGGACGGAATGCCGCGCTTCGGGCTCACCGCGTCGCGCACGCTCACGCTACGGTCCGAACCCTTGACCGAGATTCTGCCGGCGCGGATCTCCAGATCGGCCGGGGAAACTTCCAGCTCGCCGGCGGTCTGTTCCAGCAGCTTTGCCTTCACCTCCGCCGCCGCCATCTGCGCGGCGCGCCCGCCCATGTAGGTGGTATGGCTCGCGAACGCGCCGATGTCCCAGGGAACCACGTCGGTGTCGCCATGCACGACCGATACGTCCTCGAAGCGCACGCCGAGCTCCTCGGCGACCACCTGGGCGAGCGCGGTGTGCGCGCCGGTGCCTAGTCCGGTGGTGCCGGTGAAGAGCTGCACCGTGCCGTCCTCGTTCATCCGCACCGTGGCGTTGCCCTGCTCCTTGATGCCCGGATAGGCGCTCGAGCCGTGCATCTCGCAGCCCATTCCCCAGCCGCGGCGCAGATGATTTTTTCCATTGGGGGGTTTTCTCGGCCAATTCGTTTCCTGCATGCCCCGACGGATGCAATCTTCGAGGCCGTGCCCGACGATCGGATGCCCGGAGGGCGCGACGTCGCCCTCGCGCACGGCGTTCCGCAGCTTGAGCTCCGCCGGGTCGATGCCGAGCTTCTCGGCGGCCTCGTCCATCTGGATGTCGAGCGCGTAGTAGGTCTGCACCACGCCGTAGCCGCGATAAGCGCCGGCGATCGGCGTGTTGGTGTAGACGCAGCGTCCTTCGAGATGCACGTTGTCGCATCGGTAGAGCGACGTGAGCGCGGTGGTGCCCACGGCCGTGACGCCGGGGCCGTGCGAGCCGTAGGCACCGGAGTTGAACGTGACGCGCGCCTGGCGCGCGGTGATCGTGCCGTCCTGCTTGAAGCCCTGCTTCAGCCACACCGTTCCCGGATGGCGCGAGCGGCCACCGAGGAAGGTCTCTTTGCGTGTGAACTCCAGGCGCACCGGCCGCCGCGTCTCTTTCGCAAGGAGCGCACACAGGAACTCGGTCTGGAAAAGGTCCTGCTTGGCGCCGAAGCCTCCACCCATATGATCGACGAGCACGCGCACTTTCGAGAGCGGAACGCCGAGCACTTCGGCGAGGATGCCGCGCACCATGAACGGCGTCTGGGTCGAGATCCACACCGAGAGCTTGCCCTCCTCGTCCCATTGGCACACGCAGACGTTGGGCTCCATGTACGCCGGCGTCGGCCGGCCCATCTCGTAGGTCCCCTCGACGATCAGTCCGGCTTGCGCGAAGCCGCGCTCGATGTCGCCGCGCTTGACGAGCACCGGATCGGTCACAAGATTGTTTTTTGTTCCATGGATCGAGGGCGCATCGGCCGCGAGCGCCTGCTCGACGCCGATCGCCGCGGGAAGCTCCTCGTACTCGACCTCGATCAGGTCGAGCGCCTCCTCGGCGACCTCCTCGCTCACGGCGGCGACCGCGGCGACCCCTTCGCCCCAGTAGCGCACCTTGCGGTCGAAGATGTACTGGTCCTTCGCGAGGGAGACCGCGCGCGGCTGCGGCGAGCCGTAGTGCAGTACGCGCGGCACGTTCTCGTGCGTGAGGACCGCCTTCACGCCCGGAAACGCGAGCGCCTTCGTAGTATCGATGCGCCTGATATTCGCGTGCGCAACGCTGCAACGCTTGATCTTCGCGTGCAGCATGTCAGGCAGGCTCAGGTCGCCGGCGTAGCGCGCCGCGCCGGTGACCTTGCCCGGCATATCCGGCCGCCTAACGCTTTCGCCGATCACGTCACTCATGGCTCACGGCCTGGATGGCCTCGATGATCTTGGTGTACCCCGTGCAGCGGCAGATATTGCCGGCGATGGCGAAGCGAATCTCGTCCTCAGTGGGACGCGGGTTCTCGTCGAGCAGCGCCTTCGCCATCATGATCATGCCGGGGGTGCAGAAGCCGCACTGCGCACCGCCGTGCCGGATGAAGCTTTCCTGCAGCGGATGCCGCAGTCCTTCGATAGTAAGCACCTCGCAGCCTTGCGCTTCCACGCCTAGCATCAGGCAGGAATTGACCGGCTTGCCGTCGACGATCACGGTGCAGGCGCCACAGTCGCCCACGTCGCAGCCCTTCTTCGTGCCGGTGAGCCCCGCCTCGTTGCGCAGCACGTCGAGCAGGCTGCGGTAAGGCTCGACGGCGAGCTCCCGCGTCTCGCCATTGATCTGGAGCTTCAACAGCATCGTATTGCCTGTTCGAGAGCACGCCGCGTGAGCACGCGGACCATGTCGCGCCGGTAGCCGGCGCTCGCGCGCACGTTGCTGATCGGACGCGACTCGTCCGCCGCCGCCTGCGCCGCCTGTTCAATCAATTCTTCATTCAATTTTTTCCCTTGAAGAACTTTCTCGGCCTTCCTGGCGCGGATCGGCGTCGGCGCCACCGCGCCCAGTACCACTCTGACTTCCGAGTTCAAGGTGAGCGAGACCGCGACGCCGACGGTGGCCAGCTCCATCGCCTTGCGCCGGCCGTGCTTGATGTAGATCTTGCCGGTGCGCGGCGCCGGCGGCGGCACCACGATCGCGGTCACGAGCTCGTCTGCGCCGAGCACGGTCTTTCCGGGACCGGTGAAGAATTCTTCCAGGGGCACCTTGCGCGCGCCGCTTCTTCCATGGATCTCCGCCACCGCAGCGTCGGCGATGAGCGGCGGCAGGGTATCCGCCGACGGTGAGGCGCGGCACACGTTGCCGACGATGGTGGCGCGGTTGCGCACCTGGATCGAGCCCAGCTCCCGTGCAGCCTGCGCGAGCGATGAATAGTGCTGGAGAACGAACGGGGATACTTCGACCTCCCGCGCGGTGACGAGCGCGCCGATCCGCAGCCCCTCGCGTTCGTCGTAGGAAAGCCCGGCCATCCCGGGGATCTTCTTGATGTTGACCACGCAGTCGGCGCGGCGTAGCTGCTCCTTCAGCTCGACCAGCAGGTCGGTGCCGCCGGCGAGCGGCTGGGCGCGGCCCTGGAATCGCGCGAGCAGCGCGACCGCCTCGCCGAGCGTCGCGGGCTCGAAGTACTCGAACCGCCTCATGCGGCCGACTCGAGGCTCAACGCTTCGGCCAGGCTGGCCGGCGCCTTCTGCTCCGGCTGGGCGAGCTGCTTCTCCACGTTCTCGAGGTGCGCCGTCATGCAGCGAGCCGCGGCGGCCGCGTCGCGGCGCGCGAGCGCCTCGACCACCTCGCGGTGCTCGTCCGCGCCGCAGTACGCGATGCGCCCGGTGCGCGCGAGCGCCAGCAGCGGGGTGCGGCAGATGAGGTGCTCCATGAACCGGTCGAGTGTGCGGTTGCCGGCGAGCTCGGATAGCAACTTGTGGAAGCGGATCGACAGGCGCTGGCCGGCCTTGTGGTCGCCCTTGCGGTAGGCGCGGCCCTCCTCGGCGACGAAAGCGCGCAGCTCGGCGACCTGCTTTGCGCTCAGCGAGCGCGCGAGGCGCTGCACGATCGCCGACTCGATCAGGCGCCGCGCCTCGAACATCTCGCGCGTCTCGGCGAGCGAGGGGTTGGCGATGATCGCGCCGCGGTTCGGGCGCAGCTCGACCAGCAGGCTGTGGCCGAGGCGGGTGAGCGCGCCGCGCACCGCGGCGCGGCTCGCGCCGAAGATCTCGGAGAGCTCGCGCTCCTTCAGCTTGGTGCCGGGCGCGAGCCGGTGGTCGAGCACGGCGTCGAGGATCGCGTTGAACACCCGTTCCTCGGCGCGGCCGTTGCGCGTGGCGGAGCGCGGCATGCGTCCGAGGCTATGCGCCGCCTCCCACATTGTCAACAATCCGGCCTCGATTTGGTTGACAATACCCTGAGTGAGAACCACGCTCGACTTCCGCCTGAACGGGGAGGCGCTTTCGCTCGGTAGCAGGGAAAGTGCGGCAGATCCGGCGCGCACGCTCCTCACGTGGCTGCGCGAGACCCGCCGCCTGGTCGGCACCAAGGAAGGCTGCGCCGAGGGCGACTGCGGCGCCTGCACCGTGGTGCTGGCGGAAATCGATCCCTCGGGGGTGCTGCGCTACGAGCCGGCGAACTCCTGCATCCTATGCCTGGGGGCGCTCGACGGTAAGGAAGTACTCACGGTCGAGGCGCTGAAGGATCACCCGGTGCAGCGCGCGATGGTCGACTGCCACGGCTCGCAGTGCGGCTTCTGTACGCCCGGGTTCGTGATGGCGCTGTACGCCGACTTCAAGAAGAACGGCGACATCCCGCTGCCCGACGCGATCGCCGGCAACCTGTGCCGGTGCACCGGCTACCGGCCGATCCTCGAGGCTGGCGCGCGCGCCCGCGCACTGCGCAACCGCGAGGTCGAGCGCACCGAGGACGAAGCTCGCGCCGCGCGCATTTCAGCGCTTCCCCGCGGCTCGACCCTGATCGGAGAGCGCTTCTTTGTTCCAGCAAACCTTAACGAGCTTGCGAGCTTCCTCGTCGAGCATCCTCAGGCCACGATCCTCGCCGGCGGCACCGACGTGGGCCTCTGGATCACCAAGCAGCATCGCGATCTTGGCGCCGTAGCCTTCACCGGCCGCGTGGCCGAACTGAAGGTTCTTCGGGAACAAGAAACCCACCTCGATATCGGCGGTGCCGTGACGTACGCCGAAGCCTACGCGGCGCTCGCCGCGATTCACGCCGACATCGGCGAGCTGCTGCGGCGGCTCGGCGCGGTCCAGGTGCGCGCGGCCGGCACGCTCGCCGGCAACATCGCGAACGGCTCGCCGATCGGCGACTCGATGCCCTTTCTATTGGCTTTAGGCGCCACCGTCGACCTGCAGCGCGGCACCGCGCGCCGAACCGTTTCCCTGGAAGACTTCTACACCGGCTACCGGAAAACCGTGCTCCAGCCGGGCGAGTTCATCCGCTCGGTGCGCGTGCCGAAGCTCGCGCCGGGCGCGCGCTTCGCCGCGTACAAGCTCTCGAAGCGCTTCGACCAGGACATTTCCGCGGTGTGCGCCGCGTTCCACGTGGCGGGCGGCGAGGCGAGGTTCGCCTTCGGCGGCATGGCCGCGACGCCGGCGCGCGCGCGCCGCGCCGAAAGCATGTGGTCTCAGGGCGTGGAAGCCGCCTGTGCTGCGCTGGCGGAGGATTTCAAGCCGATGTCGGACCAGCGCGCGTCGTCCTGGTATCGCCTCCTGGCCGCGCAGAACCTGCTGCGCAAGTTCGATGCGCGCATCGGTCCGCGCGCGCTGCTCGAGGTCGGCGTATGAAGGCCGAGCGGCCGTTCCTCGGCGGCGTGCACGCGGCGCTGCCGCACGACAGCGCCGAGCTCCACGTCTCGGGCGAGGCGCGCTACGTCGACGACCTGCCCGAGCCGCCGGGCATTCTTTTCGGTGCAATGGGCACGTCGGACTGCACCCACGGCCGTATCCTTTCCTTGGACCTCGACCCGGTGCGGCGTGCGCCCGGCGTCATCGCCGTGGTCGCGGCAGAAGATATTCCGGGCAGGAACAATATCGGTCCGGTCGTGGCGGACGAGCCGGTGTTCGCCGCCCAGACCGTCGAGTTCCGCGGCCAGCCGTTCTTCGCCGTGGCGGCGACGAGCGTCGAGCTCGCGCGGCGCGCGGCGCGCCTCGCGCACGTCGACTACGCGCCGCTCGAGCCGGAGGTCACGATCGAGCAGGCGCTCGAAAGACAGCAATTCGTTCTGCCCACGCTCAAGGTGCAGCGCGGCGACCCCGGGGCGCGCACCGAGCACAGGATCAAAGGCAGGCTGCGCTGCGGCAGCCAGGAGCACTTCTATCTCGAAGGCCAGATCGCGCTTGCCATTCCTGGCGAGCGGGGCGAGATGCTGGTCCATTCCTCGACGCAGCACCCGACCGAGGTGCAGCACCTCGTGGCGGCCGCGCTCGGCCTGCCTGACGCCGCGGTGACGGTGGAGCTGCGGCGCCTGGGCGGCGGCTTCGGCGGCAAGGAGACTCAGGCCGCTGCGTACGCGATAGCGGCGGCGCTGCTCGCGCGCGCCACCGGCCGGCCGGTAAAGCTGCGCGCCGACCGCGACGACGACATGATCGGCACCGGCAAGCGCCACGACTTCCTCTACGAGTACGAGGCCGGCTTCGACGCGGCCGGATCGATCCAGACGCTGGATCTAATGCTCGCCTCGCGCTGCGGCATCTCTGCCGACCTTTCCGGCGCGGTGAACGACCGCGCGGTATTCCACGTCGACAACGCCTATTACCTGCCGAACCTGCGCGTGGTTTCGCACCGCTGCAAGACCAACACGGTGTCGAACACCGCGTTCCGCGGCTTCGGCGGCCCGCAGGGGATGTTCGCGATCGAGGGCGTGATCGCGGCAGTCGCGCGCCGGCTCGGCCTCGACCCGCTCGACGTGAGGAAGCGCAACCTCTACGGCCCGGCGCCGCGCAACGTCACGCACTACGGCATGACGCTCAAGGACAACGTGGCTCCGGAGCTCATCGCCGAACTCGAGCAGCGTTCCGCCTACCGGGCGCGCCGCGCGCAGGTTGCGCAGTTCAATGCTTCGAACAAACTGTTCAAGAAAGGCCTGGCGCTCACGCCGGTGAAGTTCGGCATCGCCTATACCGCGACGCCGATGAACCAGGGCGGCGCGCTCGTGCACCTCTATACCGACGGCAGCGTGCACCTGAACCACGGCGGCACCGAGATGGGCCAGGGGCTTTTCATCAAGGTGGCGCAGATGGTGGCCGACGAGTTCCAGATCCCGCTCGAGCGGGTGCGCGTCAGCGCGACCTCGACCGGCAAAGTGCCGAACACTTCGCCGACCGCAGCCTCGAGCGGCACCGACATCAACGGCGAAGCTGCGCGCGCTGCGTGCCGGGTGCTGAAGGAGCGGCTCGCGCCCTTCCGCGAGAAGTTCCCCGACTACAGCTTCGCCCAGCTCGTGCGCCAGGCGTACCTCGCGCGCGTGCAGCTTTCGGCCACCGGCTACTGGCGCACGCCCGAGATCCATTTCGACCGCGACCGCTTCACCGGCCAGCCTTTCTACTACTTCGCCTACGGAGCCGCCGTCTCCGAGGTCGTCGTCGATACGCTCACCGGCGAATCGCGCCTGCTGCGCGCCGATCTCCTGCACGACGTCGGCCGCTCGGTGAACCCGGCGATCGACCGCGGCCAGGTCGAAGGCGGCTTCATCCAGGGGATGGGCTGGCTCACGATGGAGGAGGTGGTCTGGGACGAGAAAGGCGCGCTCCTCACCCATGCGCCCTCGACCTACAAGATCCCGGTGGCGAGCGATTGCCCGCCGCAGCTCAACGCGTGGCTGTGGGAACGCGGCGAGAACGTGCGCGATGTCGTCTACCGGTCCAAGGCGGTGGGCGAGCCGCCGCTGATGCTCGCGCTCTCGGTGTTTCATGCCATCTCCGACGCCGTCGGCGCCACCAGCGCTTCGCGCGAGCCGGTGCCGCTCGAGGCCCCGGCCACTCCCGAAAACATCCTGAGGGCGATATGCCGATTGAAATCCTGATCGTCGAGACCCGCGGCTCGGCGCCGCGCGAAGCCGGCACACGCATGTGGGTCGGCGCGACCGAGGTCGCCGGCTCGATCGGCGGCGGCAACCTCGAATACACCGCGCTCAAGATCGCCCGCGAGATGCTGCTTTCTTCAGAGACGCAGAAAGAACGCAAATTCGCGCTCGGCGACAGCCTCGGCCAATGCTGCGGCGGCAGCGTAACGCTTCTGTTCACGAAAAAAACTCCAGAGGAGGCGGAGAGCGACACCCGTTTCCACGTCGTCCTCTTCGGCGCCGGGCACGTCGGCAAGGAAGTCGCGCGCATCCTTGGGCGCCTCCCCTGCCGGCTGACTTGGATCGATCCCCGCCCCGAGGTTTTTCCTGAAAAAATTGCTTCTAATACCAGGGTCGTCATCGAGGAAGAACCTTCGTGGATGGTCGACGAAGCGCCGCCGGGGGCGCTCTATCTCGTGATGACCCACAGCCACGCGCTCGATCTCGAGATCGTCGAGCGCGTTCTCAAGCGCAAGGACGTCGCGTTTCTCGGCCTGATCGGCTCCGAGACCAAGGCCGCGAAGTTTCGCCTTCGTCTTCAACAAAAAGGAATTTCTCCGGAACGGCTGGTGTGCCCCATCGGCCTGATCAAGGCCGGAAAGCACCCTGCCGAAGTAGCGGTGTCGGCGGTAGCTCAGCTCCTAGAGCGGCGAGCGCAGATGCCAGTCGGTGGCGCGCTGGAAGGCGTGACCCGCGCGTAGCGCGGTCGCCTCGTCGAGCGGCGGGGCGATGAGCTGCATGCCGATCGGCATGCCGGCCTTGGTGAATCCCGCGTTGGCGCACACCACCGGCAGCCCGAGGTAGCTGATCGGCCGCGTCAGGCGAACGAACCGCCCCAGCATCTGCGCGGCGGCCTCGCCGGTGGAGATGTCGGTCTCGGCGATCGTCGGCGTCGGAAACGACACCACCGGCCCGTGCACCAGATCCACCTTCGAAAACACCGCGTCGCAGAAAGCGGCAATCGCAGGTCCACGCGCCTGCAGCGCCTTGACGTAGTCGAGCGCCAGCACCGGGCGGCCCTTCTCCAGCCGCTCGCGCACCTGGGCCGAGTAATCCTGCGGCCGGGTCCGGAACCATTCGTCGTGGAACGGGTTCGCTTCGGCGGCATGCAGGACCGCTGCGGCTGCGCTCAAAGCCGAAAAATCCGGCAGATCGACGTCGACCACGGACGCGCCGAGGCGGCGAAAAACCTCGAGCGACGTCTCCATCGCCGCTGCGATTTCGGGATCGCAGCCGTCGTAGAAGAGCTGCCGCGGCCGGCCGATGCGCAGCCCTGCAATGGGTTTATCCAGGTCGAATGAAAACCCCGGGGCAATGACGCTGAGAACAACGGCCGCATCCTCGACAGTGCGAGTGAGCGGACCGACGGTGTCGAGCGACGGGCAGAGCGGAAGGATGTTCTCGACCGACACCCGGCCATGCGTGGGCCGCACGCCCGAAATCCCGCAGAACGCCGCGGGCAGGCGCACCGAGCCGCCGGTGTCGGAGCCGAGCGCGGCGGACGCGGCGCGCGCCGCCACCGCGGCGCCCGAGCCCGAAGATGAGCCGCCGGTGATGCGCTCGGGGTCCCAGGGATTGCGGCAATGGCCGTAGTGCCAGTTGTGGCCGGTGGGCCCCATGGCGAACTCCGCCATGTTGAGCACGCCGAACTGGATCGCGCCTGCGGCGTCGAGGTGCTCGAGCACCTTCGCCGTCGCCCTGGCGGGCGTGTCGCGCAGGATCTTCGAGCCGCAGGTCGAGACGACGCCGCGACGGTAGTACATGTCCTTGTGCGCCATCGGCACGCCGTGCAGCGGCCCGCGCACGTAGCCGCGCGCGATCTCGCGGTCGGCAAGATGCGCCGCCGCCAGCGCCGCGTCCGCGTCGATGCGCAGGAAGCAATTGAGCCGCGGCTGCACCGCGCGGGCGCGCTCGAGCACCGCTTCCATCGCCGCAACGCAGGTCGTGCGCCGCTCGCGGATCGCCGCGGCGAGCTGCACGCAGGAAAGCTCGGTCAGATCGTTTCGGTCAGCGCGGTCCACGCCCAAAGCGCCTCGCGCGCCGAGCGGCGCGCCTCGAACACCGTGTAGGGATCGGCGCTCGCGACGTACTTGTCGACGAGGTGCCCGACCCACTTCTCGACCTTGGCGGCGCGGCCCGCCTCGAAGCGCAGATGCTCGAGCGCGCCGGCTTTCACGCCGTAGTGCTTCTGCAGGGTCTCGGCGAGCGCGCCCCACAGCCTCGGCAGGTGCTGCTCGAGCATGTACGCGATCACCGAGGCGTGCACCGGGCCCGATCGCAGCCCGTGCTCGCGCAGTACGTCGACCAGGTCGGCAGCCTCCGCCGAAGGCTCGGCCCCGAGCTCGCGCTCGCTCGGGCCGAGCGCGAGCAGCACCTTCTTCCACCCGGCATCGGCGTCGGCCGCAGGGTTCTTCAACGATTCGTGCAACTGGAGGAAGAGTTCTTTTCCGTCCTGCGCGTCGATCTGCGACACCTTGGCGGCGAAGGCGTAACGGCCAGGCCCGGCGACCACCGGGTAGAACGCCAGCAACAGCTTCTTGAGTCGCGCCTTGGGCAAGCTTCCGTCGAGCGCGGCTTTCCACACCGGGTGCTCGAGGATTTGATTCTCTTCCTTCCCTGAATCAAGAACCAAAAGTTGCTTGGGCGACGCGCTCGCCTGGACGTCGAGCTTCATTTCATGTCCTTCAGCGATGCGTAGCCGCTCTTCTTCACCACCCAGATTTGGATCTCGCCGTCCGGCAATTTGGTGAAATTCAGGACGTCGCCGGGCCCGGCTTTGAGGTCGGCGGCGACCTGCGGCGGCAGCTCGACCGCGAGCTTCTTGCCGTCCTTGCGGACCAGCACGGGAGCGGACCAGGGCATTCCCTTCGGCGGCATGGTTTTCTTCATTGGATGGAGTCCCAGAAATCGAGCACTGCGGAAGCGACGGCGGCCGGCTGCTCCTCCGGCACGTAGTGATCGGCGCCGGCGATCTCCTGCGCCGGGATGTCCGGCCGCAGCGCGCGCGTCTTCGTCCACGCCTCGCGCGACACGAGCTTGCTGTCTTCGCCCCGCAACAGCAGGACCGGGACGCGGATCTGTTTCAACGTGGAGGAAAGATCCTGGCGTAAGCCAAAGCATGTTTCCCGCATAGCCGCAGGTGCCGCAAGCGGCCGCCATCTGCCATCGACACTTTCGTACCCGTGGCGCGCGCGACGCTCGATCGCGTCGCCCGGGAGGAGCGGATAGCGCTCCTTCAGGTACTTCCTGATGTCCTCCACCGAGCCGAAATCGCGCGCCCCGCCGCCGACTCTCGCGTCGAGACCGTCGAACACCTCGGGCTCGATGTAGGGCGTGAAGTCGATCGCGACCACTGCGGCGACCTTGTCGGGATAGCTCGCGCCGGCCACGAGCGCATTTCTCGCCCCGAGAGAGTGGCCGATCAACAAGGTTTTTTGAGTAAGCCGCTCATTGATATCTCGAGCATAGTCCTCGGCCGCATAGCCGCTCGCCGGCTTCGGCGCGCGGCCGTGCCCGCGCTGGTCGATGCTGGTGATGCGAAAGCGCGCGGCGAGGAGCTCGGCCATCGGCTCGAACACGTGCGCATTCGCCGTGATGCCGTGCAGGCACAGGGCGGCGGGCCTAGAAGTCGTACTTCTGTCTCAGATAACGAAGAATGCCGTCGTGCATCTCGCGCCACGCCCAGAGCGTGACGGCGGCCGCGCGCCGGCCGCGCACGACGTCGCCGCGGTCCTTGACGTAGCCGTCGAACAGGCTGAACGAGTGCTCGGTGTGCTCGAGGTCGGCGCGCACGTGCTCGTAGAAGTACTCGACGGTCTCGTCCGAGAGCCCGTAGTACTTGGTCAGCGCGAGCGCGGTGGCGCCGTGCGCCTCCGGCAGCTGCTTCTCGTCGCCCCACCAGGTGGCGAGGCCTTCGGCCGCGCTCTTGCGGCAATAGTGCGTCATGGTGCGCGGAAAGCCGATCACCTCGGCGAGCGGCTGGCGCGCCACCTCGTCGAGCTCGGCGTCGGTCGCGCCGAGAAGCTTGGCGAACTGCACCCACAGTCCCGGGTGGTCGCCCTCGCCCGCCAGCCGGAAGATTTCGTCGTAGGCGTTTTCGAGGAGGTGCTCGACGTCTTCGCCCTCGAGGAAGGCGGCGTGCGACAGCATCATCGCGGGGTTGGCGTGCGCCTGGAACGCCCAGCGCAGCACGGCGTAGTCCTTGAGCGCCTCCCTGGGCAGCTTGCCGCTGGTGAGATAGAGCAGCAGCTCCGAGCCGAGGTAGCGGTGCTCCGGCCGGTCCGCGTCAGCGATGAGATGCTGCGGGAGCTCCCGCGCGGGGGTTGCTTTACTTGGTTCTTTCCGCAACGCGGAGTAGCTCATCGTATTCGGCCTTGATCTGCGGGTTGGTGGAAAGAAGCTGGGTGCCGATCGCCTTAAGGTCGACCATCAGCTTCGCCTGCTCCGCCGCGGGAAGCTTGAGGAGCTGCCCGCCGTTCGCGCGCCAGTCGCTGTTCGCCTTGTCGATGAGCGCGGTGGCGAACGAGAAGGCTTCCTTGTCGACCCGCTCGCCCGCGGCAAGCATTGCTGCCTGAATTTCCGGAGGTAAACCCTCGAACCATCGCTTGTTCACCACCTGGATCGAGGTGACGATCGACGGGTGGATCTCGGTGACGTTCTTCGCGACGTCGTAGAACTTCATCGGCGTGAGCACCGGCATGCCCGCGAGCATGCCGTCGATGGTGCCGTTCTGCAGCGCCGCGATCACTTCGCCGAAGGCCATCGGCACCGGCGACGCTCCGAGCTTCTTCATCGGCTCGATCTGCAGCGGCGTGCCGAAGACGCGGATCTTCTTGCCGTTGAAGTCGGCGAGGCTCTGGATCGGCCGCCGCGCGAGCACGATGATCGGGCTGTTGAAGAAGATGCCGATGCCCTTCAGGCCTTTTTCCTCGCCGAGCGCCAGGGCGCGCTTCCTGAAGCCCGCGTCCTGCAGCACGCGGTTCAGGTGCTCGGGCGAGCCGAACACGCCGATGGCGTCGAACACCTGGAAGCGCGGCTCAACGCTCACCAGGAACGTGGTCGGCGTGACGAACGACTCGATCGTGCCCACCGCCACGCCCTCCACCATGCGCGGGATCTGGCCGAGCTGGCTCGCGGGGTAGATCTCGATCTTCAGCTGCGCCGCCTGCGGTTTCAGGGCGGCGTCGAAGCGCTTGAGCCACTCGTGCTGCACGTCGTTGATGGTCGCGGTGGCCATCTTCATGGTGGACGTTTGTGCAATCGCAGCAACCGAGAAAAGTAGCAATGGAATTGAAAGCCAGCGCATGACGTTCCCCTTCCTCAAGATTGCATCGCCTTTCTTACCGCCAGCAATTTGGCGCCCCGCTCCGAGCGCAGCTGCTGGGTCCGTTCCGGCGTGTAGTCGAAGATGCCCTTGCCGGTCTTCATTCCGAGATTTTTCTCCCGCGTCAGCTTGGTCACGTACGGCGCCACGCTCGTCCTGTTCTCCAGGTCGGCGTTCAGGTAGCCCGCCACCGCCTCGTAAATGTCGAGGCCGGCGACGTCGAGGAGCTCCATCGGCCCGATCACCGCGAGCTTGAGGCCGAGGCCCCACTTGAAGCACTTGTCGAGCTCTTCGGGCGAGACCACGCCTTTCTCCACCAGCGACACCGCCTCGCGCAGGATGGCGTAGAGCAGGCGGTTATGCACGAACCCGGGCACGTCCTTCTCCACCACGATGGGGATCAGGCCGCAGTCCGTGAGCAGCTTCCTGGCCGTCTGGATGACGGAAGGATCGGTGTGAGCGCCCGCGATCACCTCGACCACCGGGATGATGTGCGGCGGATTGGACCAGTGCATGCCGACCACGCGACCCTTGTTCTCGACCGCCTGCTGCAGCCGGGTGATCGGGATGCCCGAGGTGTTGCTCGCGAGAATGGCCGTCGCAGGCACCAGCTTTTCCAGCTCTCTGAATACCTGCTGCTTCAGCTCGAGGCGTTCCGGCACCGCTTCGACGACGAGGTCGGCTCCCGCCACGGCGCGCGCGAGGTCGGCCTCGAAAGCGACCTTCACTTGCAGCACCCGCATTTCGGCCTCGGCCTTGCGCAGCTGCTCTGCGTTCACATCGAAACACGTCACCTCCAGGCCACCGCGCGCCAGCGTCGCCGCGATCCCCGGGCCCATCGTGCCGACACCGATCAGCGTGCCTTTCATCGCACTTCACCCCTGGTTTGTTCCCCGTCTGGGCTTTCTCCCTCTATTCGATCCAGCCGCCGGTTGTAGTAGTCCCAGAAGTTGTCGACGGCGCGCTTGGGATAGATGTTCTTGCGCTTCTTCTCGACCTCCTCGGGAGGGGGCGGGCTGTATTTGAATCCGCTCGCGCCGAGGCGCAGCTGCGCGCGGCAGGCCTTCTCGAGGAAGATGGCGCACAGCGTCATCTCCTTCACGGTGCGCCCCACGGAAAGGATGCCGTGGTTGCGCAGGAACGCGCCTTCGCCTCGGCCGAGGCACTCGGCGAGGTCCTTGCCAAGCTGCGGCGTGTCGATGAGGTCGCTGGTCGTGAGGTAGTGCGGCGGCGGCGCGGTGAACCAGCAGCCTTCGTTGGTGAGCGGCGCGAGCTTCTCCCGCGTGCATGAGAAGAGCGTGGCCCAGTGCGGATGGGTGTGGCAGACGAAGTTCAGGTCGGCGCGCGCGCGCAGCACCTCGGTGTGGATCGGCCATTCGAGATGGCGCACGCCCTCGCCGGCGAGGATGTTGCCCTCGAAGTCGAGCAGGATGAAGTCGTCCTCGCGCACCTCCTCGAGGCCGATGTTGCCGCGCTTCAGCCACACGCCGCGCTCCCAGGGGTCGCGCATCGAGCAGTGGCCGAGCGACATGTCGTTGTGCCCCTCGAAGTCGAGAATGCGGTGCGCGCGCGACAGGTCCCACAGGCCGCGCCGCGTCTCGTCGTTCTTCGCCATGATGGGCATGTTGCGGCTGGCGCGTTCGGTTGCCATGGGATTTCCTCGCGGGACTATTTTATGCGCACCCAGCGATCGAGAAGGCCACGCTCCTCATCCGTCATGGCGGTGACGTTGCCGGGCGGCATCGCCCGCGACAGCACGGTCTGCTGGTGGATCTGCGGCCGCAGCGCCAGGATGCGCTCGGGCGTGTCGAGTTTCACGCCCTTCGGCGCCTCGGCGAGGCCCGGGAAGCTCGGCTTTTCGGCGTGGCAGCCGAGACACCTCGCGTCGAGCACCTGTTGCACCTCGGAGAACTTGGCTGCTGCCAGGGTGGCTTGCGGGCGCGGCGACAGCATCACGATCACGACCCCGACCAGCAGCAGGCCGAGAACCAGCGTCCACGCCGGCGCCGGCCCCTTGTGCCGCGCGACGAACCACAGGCGCACCAGCGCGCCGGCGAGCGCCATGGCGATGAGCACCAGCCAGTTCCACGAATGGCCGAAGGTCATCGCGTGGTGCCCGGCGATCATGGTGAAGATCACCGGCAGCGTGAAGTACGTGTTGTGCACGCTGCGCTGCTTTCCGACAAGCCCGTATTTCGGGTCCGGCTCGCGCCTTTCCTGCTTCGCGCGCACCAACTCGCGCTGGCCGGGGATGATCACGTGGGCGACGTTGGCCGCCATGATCGTGCCGAGGATGGCGCCGAAGTGGATGAACGCGCCCCGCCCGCTGAAGACTTGTGTGAGCCCCCAGGCCGCAAGCGCGAACAGCACAAGAAGCACCACTGAAAAAAACAGTTCGTGATCTGCGAGCGGTGAGCGGCAAAGGCCCTCATACACCGCGAGCCCCAGCACCAGGCTGCCGAGGCCGATGCCGATCGCCGCGCTGGTCGTGAGCTTCATCACCGCGGGATCGATCAGGTAAAAATCGGCATTGACGTAGTAGACGAGGACGAGCAGCGCGAAGCCGGTGATCCAGGTCCAGTACGCCTCCCACTTGAACCAGTGCAGCGTCTTCGGCAGCTCGCTCGGAGCGAGCTGGTATTTCTGCGCGCGGTAGAAGCCGCCGCCGTGGATGGCGTACAGCTCGCCCGCGAACGAAGCGTCCTTCGCGGGTTCCAGGTGATTGTCGAGCCAGATGAAGTAGAACGAGGCGCCGATCCAGGCAATGCCGACCACGATATGCGCCCAGCGCGCGAGCAGGGTCAGCCAATCGAGAAGATATGCTTCCAACTAGAAGCAGCTCATGCTCCGCCGCGGAAGCAGGAGTAGCCCCATGGCGTGCACTTGAAGGGAAGGTGATAGTGCTGGCTCGGTTCCGAGATTCCGAACCCGTATCGCACCTCGTCGAGGAACGGCACCTTGGGGAGGGACACGCGCTGCTCGCGATACCAGGATGCGACGTGAAACACAGCTTCGTATGCACCAGCCGGGACGGTCGAGTCTATCTCCAGAAGTCCCTTGGCGTTGGTGACACCCGAGACGATCAAACGTCGCTCCGGGCCGTAGAGCTCGACCTTCATTCCAGCCGCAACAAGGCCGCGCGATACATCGACAACGTGGATTGAGATTCCAGGCACTAATTTAGTTTGGCGCCGGAGTCCTTGACGGGTTGATACCACTCCTTCACCTGGTTTGCGACGAAGGCGGTGAATTCCTCCGGCGTCATGTCGCGGCCCTGGACGCCGAGGTCGGCGAGGCGCTGCTGCACGGTGGGATTGGCGAGCGATTTCTTCATCGCCGCGTGCAGCCGCTCGACCACCGGCCGCGGCAGCCCGGCGGGGCCGGAGACGCCGAGGAAGTTCTCGGCCACCAGCTTCTTCTGCCCGAGCTCGAGCACGCTCGGCACGCCCGGCGCCATCGGCGCGCGCGCCGGGGAGGTGACCGCGAGCGCGCGCAGCCTGCCGTCCTTCATGAACGGCACGTTCTGCGGCAGCGTGTCGATCGCGAGCTTGATCGTACCGGCGAGAAGGTCGTTGTGCATCGGCGAGGAGCCCTTGTAGCCGACGTGCTCCATCTGCAGCCCCTGGTCGTTCTTCAGCGTTTCGCCCACGATGTGGCCGATGGAGCCGATCCCGCCCGAGCCGTAGTTCACCGGATTGGGCTGCGCCTTGATCCAGCCGACGAGCTCGCGCAGCGACGTCGCCGGCACCGACGGATGAACCACGAACACGTTGGCGACGGAGCCGATGTACGAGACGTGCGTAAAGCCCGCCACCGGGTCGTAGCGCGGCTGGTCCTGCATCGCCGGCGAGATGCTGATCGGCGCGCTGTTGGAGAGCAGCAGCGTATAGCCGTCGGGCGCGGCGCGCGTCGCTTCGAGCGCGCCGATGGTGCCGCCCGCGCCGGGCTTGTTGTCCACGATCACGGATTGACCCAGCTCGGCCTGCAGCGGCGCAGCCATCAGGCGCGCGACGATGTCGGAGGAGCCGCCGGGCGAGAACGTCACGATGACGCGCACCGGTTTCGCGGGCCAAGCCTGTGCATTGAGAATTCCGGGAAAGCACAGCACGACGAGCCAAACGAGTCGAACAATCATGACTAGCTCCCTCTATACGTGGTGTAGCCCCAGGGCGAGCACAGGAGCGGCACATGGTAATGCCCGTTCGCATCCGTGATCACGAAGCGCACCGGGACCAGGTCGAGAAAGCCCTGGGCCTTGAAATAGCTCCCGAGATGAAACGCCAGCTCGTACGCGCCGGGGCGGAAATCGTCGCCCTCGAGCAGCGGGGCGTCGGTGCGGCCCTCGGCATTGGTCCGCACGGTCTTGAGAACCTTCCATTCCCCCGCCTTGAGCATGGACAGGTCGATCGCGATCCCGGCGCCGGGCCGGCCGTTCGCGGTGTCCAGCACGTGCGTCGTGAGCTTACCCATTCAGGAGCTTCTCCAGCCGCCCGCGGGTGATGTGGGCGATCTGCTCGAGCGCATTCGCGAGCTCGGTGGCTTCATCGTTCGCCAGGCGCCGCTGCATCTCGGCCATCACGCTCGCGCGATTGGCATGCAACCGCAGCGCCACGATGCACGGGAAGCCGAACTTCTCGCGGTAGCTGCGGTTGAGCCTGGTCATTTCGGCCAGCTCGGCTTTCGAAAGCGCGTTGAAGCCCAGCCGCGCCTGCTCGCTGGTCGAATCCACGGTCAGGGCTTCGCCGCAGGCAAGCTCGGGATGCGCGCGCGCGAGTCTCAGCTTCTCTTCCTTGGAGGCAACGGCATCGAGCATCGCCCGGTGCAAATCCTCGAGTGAACGAAACGGCCGCTTCGGCCACGCGCGCTCCGCGATCCAGGGCGAATGCTCGAACACGCCGCTGAGCCGCGCGACGAAATCCGATTTGCCGAGCGCGTTCACCTCCTCGAGCGCCACGCACCCTAGTGTACACTCGACGCATGCTCGACCCCGCGCGCATCATGGAGCGCTGCGATGCGCTGGCGCGGCATTCCGAGCTTCCCGGAGGACTCACCCGCGTGTTCCTGTCGTCGCAGGCGCGCGCCGCGACCGACAAGGTGCTCGGCTGGATGCGCGAGGCCGGCATGCAGGCGAAGCTCGACGCGATCGGCAACGCCGCCGCCCGCTACGAAGGCGAGCGGCCCGGCGCGCCGTGCCTGATGCTCGGCTCGCATCTCGATACGGTGCGCGATGCCGGCCGCTACGACGGCATGCTCGGCGTCATCAGCGCGCTGGAATGCGTTCACGCGCTGAGCTCGAGAAAGAAGCGGCTGCCGTTCGCGATCGAGATCATCGGCTTCGGCGACGAGGAGGGCGTGCGCTTCGGCACCACGCTCCTCGGCAGCCGGGCCGTGGCCGGGATCTTCGATGAAAAATCCCTGGAAGCGAAAGATCAGGCGGGCAAGGCCATGCGCGATGCGCTGAGCGAGTTCGGCCTGGATCCGCGGCGCATTCCCGCAGTGGCGAGAAAGAAGGGCGACGTGCTCGCCTATGCCGAGCTGCACATCGAACAGGGGCCGGTGCTCGAAGCCGAGGGCCTGCCGGTCGGCGTGGTGACGGCGATCAACGGCTTTTCGCGCCTGCGCGTCACGCTGCGCGGCGTGGCCGGGCACGCGGGCACCGTGCCGATGAACCTGCGGCGCGACGCGCTCGCCGGTGCCGCGGAATGTGTTCTGGCGACAGAAAGAATTGCCAAAGGGCATGCCGAGCTGGTCGCCACGGTGGGCCGCATCGAGGCAAAACCCGGGGCGATCAACGTAATTCCGGGAGAGGTGATCTTCACGGTCGATGTGCGCGCACCCCAGGATCCGCTCAGGAAGCACGCGGTGGCCGCGGTTCGCAGCGAGATCGAGGCCATTTCCAGGAACAGAAGCCTGACGAGCGAGATCGAGCTGCTGCAGGAATTCGGCGTCACCGCCTGCGCGCCGTGGCTCATGGAGCAGATGGACAAGGCGGTGGCGCGCCAGGGGTTCCGCGTGCGGCGCCTGCCCTCCGGCGCCGGCCACGACGGCATGGCGCTCGGCGCGATCAGCGACATCTGCATGCTGTTCGTGCGCTGCAAGGACGGCATCAGCCATAGTCCGCTTGAATCCATCACCGAGGCAGACGCCGCCGCCGGCGCGCGAGTGCTGCTCGACTTCATTGAGCACTTCCAGCTACCCGCGTGATCTCGTGGGCTACGGGCCCAAGCCGCCGAAGCCGAAATGGCCCGGCAGCGCGCGCGTCGCGCTGCAGTTCGTCCTCAACTACGAGGAAGGCGGCGAGAACTCGATCCTGCACGGCGACAAGGCCTCGGAGGCGTTCCTCTCCGAGATCGTCGGCGCACAGCCGCTGGAAGGCGCGCGCCACATGTCGATGGAATCGATCTACGAGTATGGCTCGCGCGTGGGCGTGTGGCGGCTGCTCGAGCTTTTCAAGCACTACGATCTGCCCCTCACGGTGTTCGGCGTGGCCATGGCGATGGAGCGCAATCCCGCCGCGGTCGACGCCTTCCTCAAGGCCGAGCACGAGGTCGCGAGCCACGGCTGGCGCTGGATCAACTATCAAGACGTGCCGCTCGACGTCGAGCGCAGCCACATGCAGCGCGCGATCGAGATCCACCGCGCGCTCACCGGCGAGCGCCCGCTCGGCTGGTACACCGGCCGCACCAGCCCGAATACGCGCCGCCTGGTGGTCGAGGACGGCGGCTTCGTCTACGACGCCGACGACTACAACGACGATCTGCCCTGGTACGACCTGCGCCACGGCAAGCCGCAGCTCGTCGTCCCCTATACGCTGGACGCGAACGACATGCGCTTCGCCACCGCACAGGGCTTCAACTCCGGGGACGATTTCTTCAATTACCTGAAGGACGCCCTGGATGTCCTCTATGCCGAGGGGGGCCGCATGATGTCGGTCGGGCTGCACTGCCGGCTGGTGGGCCGGCCTGGACGCCTGGCGTCACTCGAACGGTTCCTGAAGTACGTGAGAACGAAGAAGGTCTGGGTCGCGCGACGCATCGACATTGCCCGCCACTGGCTGAAGATCCACCCGCATGAGTGAGGGTCCGATTCGCGAAATCAACCCGGCCCCCAGACTGCTGATGGGCCCGGGCCCGATCAACGCCGATCCGCGCGTGCTGCGCGCGATGAGCGCTCAGCTCCTCGGCCAGTTCGACCCGCAGTTCCGCCAGTACATGAAGGAAGTCTCCGAGCTCTACCGCGGCGTGTTCCAGACGCAGAACCGCTGGACGCTCCTCATCGACGGCACCGCACGCTCCGCGATCGAGGCCGCGCTCGCGTCGCTGATCGAGCCCGGCGACCGCGTCCTGGTGCCGATCTTCGGCCGCTTCGGCCACCTCAAGGTGGAGATTGCGACGCGCTGCGGCGCCGAGGTGCGTGCCCTGGAAGCGGAATGGGGAACCGTGTTTTCACCTGAGGAGCTGGAGCGGGAAATTCGCTCCTACAAACCCCGCATCGTCGCGGTGTCGCATGGCGACACCTCGACCACCATGGCGCAACCGCTCTCCGAGCTCGGAAAGCTTTGCAGAAAGCATGAAGCGATCCTCTATGTCGACGCTACCGCCACGCTCGGCGGCATGGACCTGCCGGCCGACGCCTGGCAGCTCGACGTAGTGAGCGCCGGGCTGCAGAAGTGCCTGGGCGGCCCGTCGGGCAGCGCGCCGCTCACTTTCAACGAGCGCGCCGAAAAGCGGATCGTTCGCCGAAAACACACCGAGCAGGGGCTGAGACAGAAAGACGAAAAACCGGGCGAGGGCCCGGTCATCCGCTCGAACTACTTCGATCTTGCGATGATCATGGACTACTGGTCGGACAAGGCGCTCAACCACCACACCGAAGCCACCAGCATGCTGTACGCGGCGCGCGAGTGCGCACGCATCCTCCTGCAGGAAGGTCTATCCGCCTCCTTTGCCCGGCACGAACGCGCGTCGCAGGCCCTCGTCGCCGGCTTGCACGCAATGGGCTTGAAGCTCTTCGGCGACCTGAAGCACAAGATGCCCAACGTCACCGGGGTGCACATCCCGCAAGGGGTCGACGGCGAAAAGGTGCGGCGCGCAATGCTCGCGCATTTCAACATCGAGATCGGAACCTCGTTCGGCCCGCTCCACGGCCGCATCTGGCGCATCGGCACCATGGGGTACAACGCGCGCCAGGACGCCGTGCTCGTCACGCTCGGTGCGCTCGATGCGGTCCTTTCCCAAGAGAAGGTCAAGGTGCCGCGCGGCGCCGCCGTCGATGCCGCACTATCGGTTTACCGCTGAGGTCGTGGGGCGCACGGCGCACGCCGCGCTCGCCGCGGGCGAAGGCGAGGTGTGCGCCGTGTTCCGCCGCAGCTTTTACCTTCGTTTCGGCAGGAGCTATGCGTGCATCGGGGAGGCGTCGCTCGGCCGCGGGCCGCTCAACGCCCTCGTATCGGCCTTCAGGGAACCAGCGATCGGCGAGACCGTGAGTGTCTCCGTGGAGAATTCCCAGGTGTGGGAGCCGCCGCCGCTTCGCGGCGACGCGCGCCCGCAACTCGATGCGCTGCGCGCCTGCCTCGATGGCCACGTCCCGCAGGAGGGCCTGGGCTGCACGATCCTCGGCGTGCACAACGCGCTCAGCGTTCATGCGCAGCCCGCGCTCGAGGCGATCGACCGCTGGCTCGCCGGCAACGCGCTCGGCAACGAAGCGGCGCAGCTCATCGGCCTCGGGCCGGGACTGACGCCCTCGGGCGACGACTACCTCGGCGGCGTGCTGGTCGCACTGCGATGGCTCGGCCGCGGCGCGCAGGCCGATTCCCTCTGGCGCTGGCTCGAGCCGCGCCTCGCCGAGCGGACCAGCGCGATCAGCGCCGCGCACCTCGCCGCCGCCGCGTCGGGCCAGGTTCACGAGGCGCTGCACGAAATGCTGGAGAGTCTGTCCGCGTGGCAGGCGCCCGACCTGCATCCCGGCCTCGCCAGGCTCGACGCGGTGGGCCACACCTCGGGCTGGGACGCGCTCGCCGGAATAGTCGCCGTCGCGAAAACTGCTCAGTAGATGCGAGCATTGGCCTGCTATGGACGATCCGAGCCCACGCGGCGTTCAGGCGTGATCCGGGTCGGCAATGAGGAGATGGTGATTCCGCCAACGAAGGCGGTTTCAACTTCGCTTGTTCTCTCCTCGTAAATTACTGCGTTACCCCCACCGAGTGCTAGATGATTCCCACGTCATGCAATCGTGCAAACAACGTGGCGCGTCACATTGAAACTCAGATGCGTAAGGAATAACATTTCGAGCGCCTTGTGGAGACAACGAGGGCGAGACAAGCTGCATTAACCGCCCGCGCCATAGAGCGTGCCCTGTTTGATGTACTCGTCAATTTCCTCTTCAGAGTACCCCAGCAACGCACCCGTTATCCGGTCTATACCTTCCTGACCAGCCTTTCCCGTTCGCTTCATCTCTCGTAGGACTAACTTCAGAGCTGAAATTCGCCACTCCTCACCCTTGAGCGCGTATAGGACGTAGCGCACCGAAACCTCGGGTGCCACATCAAATGTCATCTCTTCTTTTACGAACCGCCCCGACTCTACGTAGGCATCAAATCTCTGTTCCGGTATTTGCTCGTAGGACACGCCTTTCGAGGTTGAGCAATAGAACATCGCGAGAGGCTTTTCCCCCGCGAGCATTAGCTCTAGTTCCATACCCTCGTGATTCACGTCCCCCATTATCGGCTCGATACCCGGCGGCTTAGGAGCCATTGGGTACGGCCAGACCTTGTTTCTCATCAAGCATGTATAGCAAACGCCGGGGTACTGAGGGTTGAGGCCTCCATATTGAACTGGTGCTCCGCAACTTTGGCCGGCCATGCCCGGACAAGGCATGGCGGGAGCAGGTTGCTTGGGACATAACCCCGAGAAGTCGGCATAAATCAGAGGAGAGCCATCAACGTAGGCATAAGTGTTCATGCCACCGTTAAGGCCTATCGGGTCGCTCTGAACATACCTGCCCAGAATTGAGTCGTAATCTCTGAAGTAGTTATAGTGGAGATTGGTCTCCTTGTCGGCGTACTGCCCCGGGAAACCGCATCGGGAGCTCGAACGCTCCGAGCCCTGACGGATTCTCATCCGGCGCGTTGACGCCGAACGGCTCCTGCTGATCCCATGGCGCCATCCCGGCTCATCCCGCCTAGTCCCACTTAAATCGTGCCGAAGCGCGTCGGCCTTATGTGAGGCGCGGCCGTTCCGTCACTTTTCATCTGGCGCGCACAGCGCTACGGTCGCGCCGCGGCATGCAAGACGGTCATGACCACCACGCCCTGGAACTTCCAAGGCGTGAGGGTCATGACCGTATAGGGTGGGGGCATCGCCTGTTGGAAGCAGGACGGCGGCGCGTACATGGCGCTCAAGCACCGCGACACGGTGCGCGGCATGCAAGGCGAGGTCATCATCCCGCCTGTCGAGGTCCCCGCCGTCGTCAAGGCAATCATCGAAAGCACCGAGATCCTGACCTCGCGCGGCTTCTACCTCGACGGCATCGAGGACGGCCAGCGCGAACTGGCCGATGCGCTCAAGAAGAAGCTCTGATCAGGACGGCGCGGAAGGCGCCGACGAGAGCGCCGCGTTGATCAGCGCTCCAGCAGCGGCCTTGATCGAATCGAAGGTGAGATCCAGGCTCTTCTCCTTCACTTTCGCTTTGATCTTTCCCCACATGCTCGGGTCGCGGATCTTGTCCAGGAACTCGTGACCTTGCCAGGTGAGCCGGCGCGCGAGCACCATCGCAACCGCGCCGTCGCCGCTGCTCGACTTGAGGATCTTCGCCTCGATCAGCCCCGCCTCGTTGAGCAGCATCATGTGATAGCCGACTTCCTGCGGGTCGATGCCGTCGACCTGGTCAAGCGTGAGCGTCGTGTGCGCCGTCTCCGCCGCCTCGAGCTTCAGCAGAATCGCGCGGACCGTGTCCCAATTGCGGACCATCTCACGCTTTAGCGGTACCGCGCTTTCGCTCGATCAATACGAACGACTTCTCCGGGCGGATGTAGTGGATCAGCCCCGCCTTGTCGGAGCTGATCAGCACGCCGTTCTTTAAGTAAGACCAATCAGCTTTTGAGTATTCCGACGAGTACTCGTCGTCATCCATGGAGGCCACCACGGTTCCATGGCAGCCCTCCCAGAGCTTCACCTGGTCTCCGACCATCACCTTCTTGCCGTCAGGGTAGTTCATATCGCTCCGTCAATTTGCGAACGGCTGAATCGGGATCCAGTCGGGCTGTGGCGGGGGCGGCACAGCTCCGATCGGCTGCCAGAAGCACTGACAGTTGTTCAGGTTCTGATTCGCCTTGTACAGATTGTAGTGCGGCCCTGAGATGCCATGTTCCACCTTACCTTGTGGCGGAACATCGTAGCGATAGCCGATCGTCCCAATCGGGACGATTGTTCCGTCAACAAGCTTGCATGGAGGACATTTTTTATCGTCTGGCTTGCAGAACTCAATGATCTTGTTGATCAGGTTTGTAAGACCCTGAGCAATATTCTTGTTTGAGCCGACTCCGCCAGCTCCTGCAGATCCGCCAAGAATGCCACCACCCGCAGCACCGGACCCTCCGAGCAATCCACCAGCCGCACCACCACCAGGTGGCGCAGTTTGAAGCCCGAATGGATCGATGTAGCTCAGCGGATTGTTGCCCCTCAGCACGTAGAGCGAGAGATCGCCGCCGTACAGGCCCAGCAGATCGGCTTGGATGAATCGCCCATCGTTCGGATCGCGATAGCGATTCCAGTTGTAGACGAGGTTCGTTTCCTTGTCGAAGTAGGTTCCCTCGTCTCGCAATGGAAATTCGAACGCACCAAGGCTTGACGGGTTTTCGTCTGGCGGCGAATTTCCGAACGGTTCGGCGTTGTCGTGCCTCCAGACCGTCTGCCCTTGCTGATTGGCAACAAGTCTTGGCGTGTTGAGGTGATCGGTGTGGATGAAGAAGAGGTGCGCCGCGGTGGTCACGGTTGCCGCGAAATCCTGAGCCGTCTGGTTGGCGGTGACGTTGCTGTAGCTGCGCGAAGGAGGGGCGAAGGTGTAGCCGCTGAGCGCCGGCGTCACGCTCCCGGACCAGCCTGGCAGTACGGTGCAGACATATTGGCCCGAGGCGTTTGAGGCCGTGCAGACGCCGCCGTTGCTCGCCGTGAAGCCTGCACCCGCGAGCGGCAAGCCGCCTGCCGTCACCGTCCCGCTGACGTCATAGGTCACGACCGCGTAGTCCTGGGCCGTCTGATCCGCCGTGACATTGCTGTAGCTGCGCGAGGCCGGTGTGAAGCTGTAGCCGCTCATCGAGGGGGTTACGCTCCCCGACCAGCCCGGCGGTACGCTGCAGCTATATAGGCCCGAGGCGTTCGAGGCCGCGCACGTGCCGCCGTTACTCGCGGCGAAGGCCACGCCGGCGAGCGGCGAGCCGCGCAGGGTCACGGTGCCGCTCACCTTCGGGTTCACGACCGCTCTGTAGTTCTGCGCTGTCTGGTTGGCGGTCACATTCGTGTAGCTGCGTGAGGCGGGAGTGAAGCTGTGGCCGGCGAGCGAGGGCGTGACGCTCCCCGACCAGCCGGTCGGCACGCTGCAGCTGTACTGGCCCGAGGCGTTCGATGCCGTGCAGCTAGCGCCGTTGGTCCCCGCGAAGGCCACGCCCGCGAGCGGCGAGCCGTTCAGCGTGACCGTACCGCTCACTGATGGGCCGACCGCGAGGCTGTTGCTCGTGGCGAGGTGCAGATAGCCGTTGTTCGAGAAGAGCCGAAGCTGGTAGGTCCCGAAGGCGACGCCCGCCGGGATGGCGAAGGGAGCGCTGCCGCTCGCCGCCCCGTTCGTGTACTGCCAGCGGATCGGCGATGTATTGGCGCCGGCGGGTGTGTACAGACCAACCCAGTCGGTCCCGGTCGGCGCGGGGATCGCGCTCCAGCCAGCCGTCACGCTCCCGCCGGGGGCCACGCCGGCAGGACTCGCCGTCAGGTTTCCACCCGTCACGGTGAACGTGTTGCTGGTGGCGAGGCGCGTATAGCCGTCGTTGGCGAAGAGCCGCAGCTCGTAGGTTCCGAGCGGGATCGACGAAGGGATGCTGAACGGGACGCTGCCGCTCGCCGCTCCTGTCGTGTAGCGCCAGCTCAGAGACGGCGAGTCGGGGCTCCGGGCGTGTACAACCCGATCCAGTCGGTCGCCGTGGGCGTCGAAATCCCACCCCAGGCCGCGGTCACGGTGCTGCCGCCTGGCGGCACGCTCGTGGGAGTTGCGCTCAGCGTCGCAGCCTTCGCTGCCGCGCAGCCGAGCGAGAGCGCGAATGCGACGAGCCACCAGCCGAGGGCGCGAGCGGCGCTCATTGCGCCACCGCCACCGGAATGTCGCCGAGGTAGATGAATTCGCGCTTGAGGGTGCCGCTCGGGCCGGTCTCGGCGATGAGCCGCCCTCCCGTGTCGTAGTGAAAGACGGTATCGCCCAGGCTGTTGGTCTTGCGGATCCGCTGGCCCAGCGCGTTGACCTGGTAGCTCGTCGCGCCGATCGAGCTCGTTGCCTGCACCATGCGGCCGCGCACGTCGTAGAGGTAGGTGTTCAGACCATCGGCCGTGGTCGAGCCGTTGGCGTCGAACACGAAGTTGCGCACCGGCCCGCTCGGCGGGGTGATCGACGCGATGCGGTTGCTGGTCGCGGCGTACGCGTAGTTGTCCGTCGAAGAGCCCGCGGTGCGCGAGGTGCGGTTGCCGACCGCGTCGTAGCTGTAGGCATAGGGCGTCGTCGGCAGCACCGCGGAGGTGAGCCGGTCCAGTGCGTCGTAACCGTAGCCATTGATGTTCGCGGGATTGCCGAACTGGGCGATGAACTCGATACGGCTCGCGGCGTCGTAACCGATCGAGAAGGACTGGTTGCCCAGAGTGTAGGAGGCCACACGGCCGTCGAGGTCGATGCCGCGCGTGTACACCTGCGCGTTGCCGAGCGTGTAGCTCTTGACACCGCCGAAGGGATGGTAGGCGACGCCGGAAACGACGCCCTGCGCCTGCTCGCCCGGCTTGGTGGTTGTTACAGCGCTCACGCGTCCGAGGCCGTCGAAGGCGTAGCTCACGATGCGGCCCGACGGATAGGTGAGCTGGTCGAGCCTGCCCGGGCTGTCGTAGCGATAGCTCGTGGTATAGGCGACGCTGTTGATCGTGCGCGCCTCGGAGACGACGCGGCCTCGCTGATCGTAGCCGTAGGCAACCTGCGCGATTACAACGAGCGAGGGGTTCAGCTCGGCGATGCCCGTGAGGTGCCCGATGCCGTTGGTTCCCGAGTCGTAGGTGTAGTTGTGCTTCGAGCCATCCTGGAAGGTGATCGAGCTGACCCGGTTCAGCGCATCGTAGGTGTAGGTGGTGGTCTGGCTCTTGGCATCGATCTGCGTGAGCAGGTTGCCGGCGGCATCGTAGGTGCTCGTCGTCGTGCCGGTGTCGGGACTCGATTGCTGAGTCAGGTTTCCGAGGCCGTTAATGCTGTAGCCGGTGACGAGGCTGCGCGGATCGGTGACCTGGGTGAGCGCATCGAGACCGTTGTAGCCGTACTGAGTCACCGCCGAGATCGGCGCGGGCGAGGTCACCTGCTTCAGGCGGTTCAGCGCGTCGTACTGGTTGGAGGTGATGCGGTTGAGCGGGTCCTTGACCGAGATTACGTTCCCTTGGTTGTCGTAGGCGTACTCCGTGGTCTGGCTCTGCGCGCCGAGCTCCCTGAACAGGCGGTTCAGGTTGTTGATCACGCGGCTTCGGGTCTGCGCGAGCTGGTTGGCGGGATCGCGGACTTGCTCCTGCGTGCGGTTTCCGATCACGTCGAGCGTGTAGACGATTCGGTTCCCGAGGTTGTCTTCCATCCCCGTCAACCGGTGCGCGCTGTCGTAGCTATAGGAAAGGAACGAGCCGTCGGGCAGCGTTACCTTGGTGAGGCTCCCGACGCCGTCATAGTCGTAGCTCGTGGTCTCGCCGCCCGTGGTGCGCGTATCCAAGCGCTGGCGCGCGTCGTAGGAGAGCGTCGCGGTAAGCCCGTTCTGGTCCAGGATCGTGAGCGGCTGGCCGTGGGCGTTGTAGGAGGTGATGCTGGTGGTGTGGCCGGCCGCGTTGACGATCGTGGCGACCCTGCCGCGCTTGGCGAGATCGGCGTCGTTATTGGCGTAGTACGTGTACGTGGTGACGTCGGATACGTCGGTACGCGGCCCGTTGATCGTCAGCACATCGCCATTGGCGTTGTACGTGTAGGTCCACGTCCGCGCGGTTCCGCTCGGCGTGGCAGAGAAACCCTGGGAGCCGTTCGCGTCTGTCGTGGCCTGGATGCTCTTCGAGCAGAGCGCGCCGCGAGCGCCGCATTGCGTTCCGTCCGCGTCGTAGGCGAACGTGGTGACCTTGAGAGGCTCAGCAATGCCGGTGGGCAGGCGGAAGGTCGAATGCCACTGCGTGCTGATCGTCCGAGTCTGCGGGGTCGTTGCACTGCCCGAAGTCAGCGCCTCCGTGCGCGAGGTTTCGAGGTTGCGCGCAAGGTCGTAGCTGTAGTTCGTTCGGTTGCCGTTGAAGTCGGTGCGGGAGGCGACGTTGCCGTTCGCGTCGTAGGTGGCGGCGTTCGCCGTAGTTCCGCTGCCGCTCGCCGCGGGCTGCGTAGTGCCGAGATTCTTCACGATGCCGTTCACGTTCGCGGCCGCGAAGCTGCGCGAGGTATTCAGCGGATCGACGAACGTCCTGTCGCTCGCTCCGTAGGTGAACGTGTACCTGTCCACGGCCCCCGCGTGCTCCGAGCTGGTCACGCGCCCGTCGCACTGGTAGGTCCACGTGGAGTATTGGACCTCGTTTTCGTCAGTGAGCCCGGTGAGCGCGTTCGGCAATACGGGCGACGGATCGGAGCACGTCGCGCCGCCGTTGATGTTCGCCGCCTCGCCGTAGTGGTACACCCGGGTCCTGGTGTCCGGGAAAGTCACCTTGGTGAGGTTCTTCGCCCCAGCCGGTCCGCTCGCGCCGTCGTACTCGAAGAGCGTCTCGCCGGCGCCGGGGTCGATCAACTTTGCGACGCGCTTCTGCGCGTTGTAGGTGAAGTTGAGCTGGCGGCCGAAATGGTCGGTCACCGTGATGAGCAGCCCCGGGGCTGGCGCCACGGCCGGCGGCGTGGCTGCGGTGCTGTAGGTCATGTTGAGTTGCCGGCCGGCGCGATCGCGGGCAAGGAGCAGCTTCCCGGCCGCGTCGAACTCCTCGAGCTCGTCGGTCCGCGGATCGACGAGCCGCCAGCCGATGGTCGCCCCGCCGCCGCCGACCAGCCGCTCGAGCGTCTCGTTCACGTCCGCGTCCTTGAGATAGAACGTCCCCGACGGGGGCGCGCGGAATTCGAGCTCGCGGCCGTCGGGCCGGTTCACCGCGATGATTCCCTGCAGGGAGTCTTTGACGCTCACAAAGTAGCGCGAGGTCCACTTCGTCCCGAACGCGCCGCCTTCGAAGTAGTGAACGCCTCGCTGGCTGTTGTACCAGAGCACGAGGTCCAGCCCGTCCGCGCCGGAACCGTACACCCTCTCGCTTTGAAACTTGTTGCCGCTGGCCATGTTCACGGGATTGGCTTCGCAAACGTCTCCGGGACACGGCCCCTTGCCCTTCGCTTTCTCGGGCGTGCAGCTGGCGAAATCCTTGTCCGGGCAAGTCATCGCCTGGCCGTACGCGTTCGTTTGGCTGACCGAGATCTTGTTGAAGTTCCTCGGATCGCTGGGCTCGCCGATCTGGCAGGTGCCGCACGTGCAATCCCAGTTGTAGACGCACGTGCTGGGCTGCGTTGGATGCGGGCCGAGGAAGCTCCTCAGCGTGTCCGGATGATTGTTCTCGCATGCGGTGTCCGGAGGCACTTGCATTTCCATCTGGCAGCCCGAGTTGGCGTCCAGGTACTTGTAGGCCGAGTCGGGAATGCCGCCCGGCATGTCGCCGCCGATGATTGCGTAGCGCTTGACCTGCGCCTCGGCCGCCGACGCGAAGACGAACAGCAGGCTGACGAGCAGCCGGAGAAAGAACTTCACAGCGGGCTCCCTTGCGATGCGTTGTCCGACGTCTTCTGCTTTTGGACTTCTCTTGTGAGTTTGTCATGACGTCGCAGCGCGGATCTCTGTAGGACTTACACATCTTGCGAAATGCTGTGCGTAAACGCACAGTCTTCACGCGAAAGACAAATGCACACCGAAAAGGCCGGCGAGCGCAGGCCCTTCCTTTACGACCTACCCTGTATGAGTCTCAGTTTGAGACGAGAGAGGCCGCCCACTCGGCGGCATGGGCGTTCGAAGGCGCGACCAGCACGCCCGCTTCGCGCAGCCGCGCCACCTGCCGCGAACGGATCTGGGGATCGGCTTCCGTGCCTGTGACGGACGCGACGACCGTCTTCTCGAGTCGATTCCTGACCAGGACCCCGGCGGGGTCGGGGTGCGAGCCGTAGCCAAGCACGATGTCGACCAGGATCGCTCCGACCGCAGGATCCGCGAGCGCGGCAGCCACGTGATCGTTGCGGCTGTCGGGATCGATCATCGGGTGCGGCCGGCCGCGCGTGTAGCGCTCGTCGCCCAGGTCGACGAAGCGGTGGCCGCTCAGGCCGAGGCGGCGGAAGACGAGCTCGGCCTCGCTGCAGAGCGTGCCGCCGCAATAGAGGGCTTCGACACGACCTTTGATTTTTCCCTTGTCGAATTTCTCGTCCGGGATCTTGTTCCCGGTCGCGAGCTCCGCGGCCTCGCGCAGCGTGCGGGCCAGGCCCGGCTTGTCCAGGCCGAGAAAGCAGACGACGCTGCGTTTCGCGGACTGCGACAAGCGCGCGAGAACCTGCTCGGCGACGCGCGGCGCGGGCGGCTTGGAAATGAGGACGATGGTCTTCGTGCCGGGGTCGGCGTCAAGGGCGTCGATGGCGGCGAGCGTTCCGAGCGCGCCCACTTGCTCGTCGAGGTCCCGGCCGCCGACGCCGATGCCGTGCGACACGCCGCGGCCCATGCGCGCGATCAGGCAGGACACTTCCTGCAGCCCGGTGCCGGAAGCCGAGACGATGCCGATATCGCCGCGCGGCACGGCGTTGGCGAAGGCGATCGGTGTGCCGCCGATGAGCGCGGTGCCGCAGTCCGGCCCCATGAGAAGCAGTCCCTTCTCCTTCGCCAGGCGCTTGAGCGCGCGCTCCTCCGCGAGCGTCACGCCCGACGAAAACACGAGAGCGTGCAGGCCCGCGTCGAGCGCCTTGCGCGCCTCGCGCGCGGCGAAATCGCCCGGCACCGAGATCAGCGCGAGGTTGGCCTGCGGCAGAAGCTCGAGCGCCCCGCCGAGGGTTCGGGCATGCGGCAGGCCGTCGCTCTTCTCCGGCTCCAGGTTCAGCGCAGAGTCGAGCGCGCGGCGGCCCGCACCTTCATCCGAGGCCCGCACCGCGATCACGAGATCGTTGGCGCCGGCCGCCTCGCCGTCGCCCCCGAGCAGGCCGGCGTCGCGCAGCAGGGCCTTGTTCGAAGGGCTGCCGATCATCAGGGCGGCGCCTTCGATCCCCGGAAGCGCTGCCAGGCGCCGCGACAGGCGCATGGCCGCGACCGAGTCGAGGTAGCGGCCGCGCTCGACGCGGTTAAGAACCACCGAGGGCACGAAGCGCTTTCTGGAAGCACGCGAGCGGCGCGCGCGCGACGCCGGCGCCGACCTGGCCGACGCCCGCGCGGCGGTGCGCGATGCCGGTGTTGATCGCAGGCTGGATGCCGGTCTCGACCACGCGGCGCGCGTCGATGCCGACCGGCACGCCGCGAAACTCCAGCGCCGGAATGGACCATTTGCTGTTCTGACCAATCGTAAGTTCGCTCATCGCGCGCGTGATGGCGACGGCGCTGGCGAAGCCGCCCGCGCCGACGAAGCCTGCCACCGCGGGCGCGGCCGCCATCGAGAACGCGCCCAGCCCGATCGCCTCCAGGATCGCCGAGTCGCCAATGTCGGGATTCGCGTCGGCCTCGCTGAAACCAGGGAAGTACAGGCCTTTCGGCATCTCCACCGGCGCCGTGAACCATTCGTCGCCCCTTCCGGCGACGCGAATGCCGAACTCGGTGCCATTGCGCGCCATGGCGGTGACGACGCTCGAACCTTCGATGCCGCGCGCCGGATCGAGGATGCTCTTCGCCATCGCCATCGCGACGTTGAGGAAGAATTGATCGTTCGCGCCGATGAACTCGAGCGCCTTGACGCTGCGAGCCAGGCGCGGCGCCAGAGTCCTCAGCAAGAGCGAGGTGCAAGCCACGTTGCGCTGATGCATCTCGTCGCCCATCGCGAGCCCGCGGGCGATGAGCGGGTTCAGTTGGACCGGGGAAGCGCGCAGGGCTTCTCCAAAAAGAGAGCCGAATTCGTCGCGAAGCCACACGAGGCGGGCGAGCACCTCGGCATCGTTGCCGCCGAAGCGCATCACCTTGCCCAGTCCTTCGTTGAACGTGCAGCAGGCCCAGTTGCCGAAGGTGCGGTTCTCGACCACGAGGAGCGGCATGCTGCGCGTGGTGATGCCGGTCATCGGGCCGACCGCGCCGAAGTGGTGATTCGGCGCGAACTCAACGGCGCCGGAGGCCGCGAGCTTTTCGGCCGCGGCGAGATCGTCCGCCCAGCCTTCGAACACGATCGCGCCGCAGATCGCGCCGCGCAGCGGTCCGCACATGCGCTCCCAGCCGATCGGCGGCCCGGCGTGAAGGATCAGGCGCTCGGCGTCGAGCCGCGGGATCAGCTCTCCCGCGCGGCGCACATCGGCGAGGACCGGCTCGGCGGCGAGGATGCGGCGCAGGGCTTCGGCATTGCCGGGGTTG
>Ga0208185_1000083_pt1 | contig 58700 bp, 52 predicted proteins | sample EasRivMeERMLT700_FD_187532 | JGI IMG/M metagenome (GOLD analysis project Ga0208185, IMG submission 187532) | Soil microbial communities from meander-bound floodplain in the East River, Colorado, USA - East River MetaG ERMLT700 (SPAdes) (version 2) | ecosystem: Environmental > Terrestrial > Soil... | reverse complement strand
GCGAGACGATGCTCGGCGGGTTGCCCAGCGCACCAACGATCTGCTTCGCGTCGAACCCCGCGCCGAGCGTGAACACCCGGAAGAACCCCCAGGGACTCTCCAGCGCGTCTTTGCCTCCCGTATGGCCCCGCGCGGCCAGTTCCGCGGCCATCACGCCGTTCTGCGCGGCGCGCCCCACGTGCAGCGGCTTGGTCATGGTGCCGAAGTTCAAGCGGATACCGGAGCTCATGCTCGAGGTCATGGCGAGCGCGTTGGCCAGCGCGTCGGCGTTCAGGCCAAGGAGTTTCGCGGCGGTCACCATGGCGCCGAAGATGCCGAAGGTGCCGGAGGAGTGGAAGCCGTTCTCGTAGTGGCTCGGGTGAATCGCCTCCGCCATCTTGCATTCGACCTCCAAGCCCATGAGATACGCCTCGAGGAAATGGCGGCCTGATACGCCAAGCCGCTCGCCGATCGCGAGGCTTGCGGCCAGCGGCGGAATCGTCGGATGCGTGAGCAAGCCGAAAATGCGATCGGGCGACGACGAGAGCTGCGTGTCGTCGAAATCCAGCGCGTGCCCGGCGGTTCCATTCACGAGCGCCGCGGACGCGGCGCGGCACGAAAACGTTTCGGCGCCGAGGACCGTCGCTTCGCCCACCTCTCTGCCGGCTCGAACGTAGTCTCTGACGATGGCGGTGCCATGCGCCGTGGAGCCCGCGAGGATCACGCCGAGCCCATCGACAACGCACTGTTTGGCAAGGGAGATCGCCTCCCGGGGAAAGCGATCGAGATTCCATTGCGTGACGAAATCAATGACGGCGGCGGTCGCGCGGGTGTCGTTGGTCATGATGGTTGGTGCCGCCAAGGCTACATCGCTCGCCGATTCCGCCGCAAGCGTGACAAGATAGACGCACTCAGTGGCGCGTCTCTTCGAAATTACTGCCGGGCCGCGCCGTAGTCGCGGCCCGCAGCCCGCGCTTCAAGGTTCGTTGTGACTATTGCGCAATCAGTTCCGCCGGTCCACTCGATGAGAGATCTCCCGCTGATCGGTTTGATGCTCGGCGATGCAACGGGCATCGGGCCGGAGATTTCGGTGAAAGTGCTGTCTTCCGGGGCGATCGCGGCGTCGGCGCGCCTGGCGGTGATCGGAGACGCACGCGTGCTGGAACTCGGCATGCGCGATGCCGGCATCACGATCCCCTATCAAGTATTCGCACGGTTGGACGACGTGCGGTGGCCCTGCGCGTCGGTTCCCGTGATTGACCTCGCCAATCTCGATCCGTCGCGCCTCCGGCGCGGCGAGATTTCCGAAGAATCCGGGCGCGTGTGCGGCGACACGCTGAAGCACATGATTGACTTCGCGCTCACCGGGACGCTCGATGGCATCTGTTTCGCGCCGCTCAACAAGGCGGCGCTGCAGAGAGGCGGCTGGAAGTTTCCTGACGAGCACCAGATGTTTGCGAAATTGACCAATCACGCCGGGTTTTTTGGCGAGATGAACGTCATTCCCGAATTTGCGACCTTCCGTGTCACGTCACACGTCGCGCTGCGCGACGCCGTCAATATGATCACGCCCGAGCGCATCTCGTCCGCGCTCCGCTTGGCCGATGCGACGCTCCGCGCCATGGGGTACGACCCTCCGCGGATCGGCGTGGCCGCGCTGAATCCCCATTGCGGAGAAAACGGGCTGTTTGGTGACGAGGAAATCCGCATCATCCGTCCGGCGGTCGAGAGGCTGCGTGCCGAAGGGATCGATGCGACAGGTCCGATCTCGTCGGACACGATCTTTCTCAAGGCGAAGCGGGGTGACTTCCACGGCGTGGTGATGATGTACCACGACCAGGGGCAGATCGCGACCAAGCTGCTCGGCTTCAACAAGGGGGTTACCGTGACCGCCGGGTTGAAGACGGTCTTTACGACGCCCGCTCACGGCACCGCGTTCGACATTCTTGGGCAGGGGAAAGCCGATCCAGGCGCCCTCGAATATGCCCTGCGGCTCGCGGCAACCCTTGCAGGGGCCAGAGCAATCACATCGCGGCAGTAACCGCCGATCAGGTTGGCGACGGACTAGCGCCCCAGCCCGGCAGCGGACATGCGCGTGAATCAGGTTGCCGAGGGCTCGAACGTCAGCGCCACGCCGTTGATGCAGTAGCGCAACCCGGTCGGCGGCGGTCCATCCTCGAATACGTGCCCGAGGTGCCCGCCGCAATTATTGCAATGGACCTCGACCCGCTTCATCCCGAAAGTGCGATCCTCAGTCGTGCCAATGGCGCCCTCGAGCGGGGCGAAGAAACTCGGCCAGCCCGTGCCGCTCTCGAACTTCCGGTCCGCGACAAACAGCCGCTGGCCGCATGCCGCGCAGGTGAAGGTACCGGCCCGGTGTTCCTGGAGCAGCGCGCACGATCCGGGCCGCTCGGTTCCATGGCCGCGGAGCACGGAGTACTGCTCCGGCGTCAGAATCCGCCTCCATTCTTCGTCTGACTTCTCAACGGGAAAGCGTTCTGTACTCATAGGACGCGATCGATCCTACCGTGAATTGCGCGCCACCTCGGGCTCGTGGGCGGCGGCCTGACAATCCGCCCAACCAGGATTGTTTGGCGCATCGAGCGGGACCGGGCCGGGCGCAGCGGGCGACCCGTCGCTCATGCCGATTCTCTTACTGACAAGCAGTGCCTCGAACGCCCACGACGGGAACGGCGTCATGGTCGGGTCGCAGCTGAAGTTGTTGTAGTGGACGTGCGCGATGTAGAAGAACTGTTTCAGCCGCTGCATCGCCGCAACGTATCGCCGGTCGTCCACGTGGTGAAACTCCACCTGCAGTTGATCGATGTGATCGAACACCGAGTCGGGCGCGAGCAGGAACGAATCCCATTCCGCGCCCTCGACATCCATCTTCACAACGAGACGCCTGTCATCGTCGCCGTTCTTCGCGAACTGCGCCCGCATCGTGTCGAAAAGCCGTCCGTCCTCGACGCTGCGCGTGCCCGCCACGCACTCCCCGTGAAACATCGTGCTGCCGTCCGGGCACGATGGTTCGCGCAGATCAAAACAGTCGTATTGATGCACGGTCACGCGAAGCCTGCGGGAAACGTCGCAGCCCCACCCGTCATAGCCGGAGACACCGTATGAATACCCCGCCGTGACCGAGCCAAGGAGATTTCCGCACAACAGGTATCCGCCGTCGTGCGCTTCGCCAAATCGCTGCAGTTGGCAGTTGGTGACCTTCACCGGCTGCACTTCGGTGAAGAGCTCCTGCCTGAGTGCCGCCGTGTACGACACGGGCTGAGCCCGCCGAAGTGCGGGACGCGCCCTCCACCACGTCGTCGCTGCGACGGCCGCAATCGCGATAAGCGAGAGCGCGGTGATTGTCACGAATGCGCGTCGAGTCGCCACGTCAGAGGAGTCTAGATCAGGTGGCGCACGAAGGGCCGGGCCGGTGCATAAAAGTAAAGGTGAAGCGTTCGAGCATCCGTGCCCTCGCAATGGTCCTTGGCGTCGTGCTGTCGGCTGCTCCGCTGCACGCGCATCATTCGTTTGCCGCGGAGTACGACGCGAAGAAGCCCACCACGCTCACGGGAAGCGTGACGAAGGTCGAGTGGAGCAATCCGCACGTCCGTTTCTACATCGACGTGAAGGACCAGGCCGGCACGGTCACCAACTGGGAATTCACCATGGGCGCGGTCAACGGACTGCTCCGGCGCGGGTGGACGATGAACCTGCTCAAGGCTGGCGACACGGTGACGGTGGACGGGTACCTGGCGAGGGACGGCTCGCATCTCGCCAACGCGCGGGTTGTCACGCTGAGCGACGGCCGAAAGATGTCCGGCGGCACGGCTGCGGACGCACCGGGGAATTGATGAGGATAGCGCCCTCCCTTTCGCGGGTCCGCGCCGCTCTCACAAGCGCAGCTCTCGCGGCGCTCCTGCTTGCCCCAGCGCCGCTGGGGGCACAAGGCTCGACTATCCGACGGCAGGGGCTCCGAAGAATCGCGACGGCTCTCCGAATCTCAACGCGCCGGTGTCGCGCACGGCGGACGGCAAACCGGATCTCTCCGGCATCTGGCGGCCCGAACGAAATCAAGTGTGCCCTCCTGATGGCTGCCCGGACAATCAGATGAGCGAGCAGTTTCTCGACATCGGATGGGGCCTCAAAGGGGGTATTCCCTATCAGCCGTGGGCTGCGGCACTCGTCAAGGAGCGATCCGAGCAGTTTGGCAAGGACGATCCGACGTCGCACTGCTTCCCCGGCGGGATCGGGAGGCTGCACACCTATCCGGCTTTCAACAAGATCATCCAGACCCCCACCCTCATCGTCATCCTGAGCGAACGAGAAGTCACATACCGGCAGATCTTCATGGATGGCCGCCCGTTTCCGGCGAACCCGCTGCCGACGTGGAAGGGCTACTCCGTCGGGCATTGGGAGGGCGACACCCTTGTCGTCGAATCAACTGGCTTCCGCAGCGAGGGCATCTGGCTGGATCGAAAAGGGAGCCCGCTGACCGACGCGGCGAGGATCACCGAACGATTCCGGCGAATGAACTACGGGCGAATGGAAGTGCAGGTCACGGTGAATGATCCGAAGGCGTACACGGCGCCCTGGACTGTGACGCTCAACGAGTTCATCGCGCCGAACACGGAGCTGCTCGATTTCGTCTGCCTCGAGAACAACACCGACGCGCCCCACCTTGTCGGAAAGTAAACCCAACCACGAAGAACACGAAACGCGAAGGCCACGAATTCCCAAAAGAAATTTCGTGATCTTCGTTTCGTTCGTGATCTTCGTGGTTCAGACTGTCACCCTTTCAGGCAACTGTTGAAGTGCGCGATCGTGTCGCTGACGATCTGCTTTTGCGCCGGATCCGGTTCGTACACACCCTTTGCGTTCCGCGTGACGAAGATGAAGCCGTGCTCGGGATGTTCGTACTGCTTCCACTCGACCTGCTTGCCGGCTTCCTTCGCCAGCTCATAGCTCAAACGGAACTGCGGCATGTTGTTGTCGTTCACGCGGCCCATGACCAGGATCGGCGTCTTGATCCTGTTAATGCGTTCCATCGCCACGTTCATGTCGATGCGCGCGCGCGTGGCCGCCTTCTCTTCGTCGAGCATCTGTTGCGTGACGTTCATCCGCGTCTCTGGGATCTGCGGTGAGCCCGCGGGACGGCGCCCGACCGCCAGGTACTCGCCCGACGCCGGTTCGACCGCGATCATGCACCGCAGACCGTCGTACTCGGACGCGATCTTGAATGCCATCTCCCCGCCGTGGCTCAGGCCGAGGTAACCGACTCTGTTCGCATCGATGTACGGCAGCGTCTTCGCGTATTTGACGATCGCAATCGCATCGTCGTACTCGTACGGGCCATGGTTGAACAACTGGCGCCCCTGTCGTGACGTTTCCTTGAGGGCGGGACCATACGTGTTGTTGACTTCAGCGCGGTAGCGCATCCACGCCACCGCGTAGCCCGCTTTCACCAGCTGCTCGGGCGTCCAGTTGCCGTACTGCAGCCATTCGCGCAGCCATTCGGTCCCGCCGCCGCCGTTCATGTGCGCCAGCACGACGAGCGGAAACCGCCCGTTGCCCGACGGCTTCATCATCGCAATCGGCGAATACGTCCCGTCGTTCATCTCGACGTAGATGATTTCCGTCGCCAGATCCGATCCCGGGATCTTCTCGACAACGCTCGTGACCGGATTGGCGATTGGCTTGGGCACGTTGAGGTGCCACGGGTCGATGCTGAAGTTCTTCGGGTCGGTCTGGGCGGTCTGCGCGGACGCGACCGCTCCGGCGATGCCGGCAAGGATGGCAAGAACAACGAGGCGCAGTTTCATGGGGTCTCTCCTGTTCGGCCTTGACGGCCCTTCTGCCCGACGATCGCTGATGGGGTCCATGGCGCCAGAATCGGGCGCACGCACCGACGAACGGCGCCAAGCCAGCCGGATCTTGGGCACAATTTACCCCCGGCCGAGAGTATATGGCCGGGCCTCGACTCCAGTGCGCCGGAGGGTCGATTTTGGCGTATAGTTTCCCATCTGAAAGAATCGTTGGCTCGAGTGGAGGCCATTTATGCGTAAATTCGCTGCCTTGGTTGTTGTTGCGGCGCTGCCTTTCGCCGCCGCCGTCGGGATTCGAGCGGCCGCAGATATTCCCGCGTGGGCGTACGCCATCGCGCCGCCGCCGACGCCGGGTGCTCCCGCGGTCCCGCCAGACACCTCGTTGAAGACGCTCCCCGGCGCGACCGGGAAGCAGTTCACTCGGCAGCAGATCGCCGACGGCTTCGGGCCCGCCGACTGGTACCCCGAAGATCACCCGGTCATGCCCGAGATCGTCGCCAAGGGCAAGCGGCCCGACGCGCGTGCGTGCGGTCTCTGCCACATGCCGAACGGCAAGGGACGACAGGAGAACGCCGGCGTGTCCGGTCTTCCGGTGTCCTACTTCATCCAGACGATGGAGGACTTCCGCAACGACCTCCGCAAGAGCGCGGAGCCGAGGAAGGCGAATACGGTCGCGATGGCCATGATCGCGAAAGCGTTGACGCCAGCGGAGATCAAGGAAGCCGCTGAGTACTTCGGCAAGATGAAATGGACGCCATGGATTCGCGTCGTCGAAACCAATACCGTGCCGAAGGTGAGAAGCGCCGGCGGCATCTGGATTCCACTCGAAGGCGCCGAGGCCGGCAAAGAGCCGATTGGCGTGCGCATCCTCGAGACGCCGGAAAAGCCGGAGAACACTGAAATTCTGCGAGACCCGCGCTCGGGCTTCATCGCCTACGTCCCCGTTGGATCGATCAAGAAGGGCGAGACGATGGTGAAGACGGGCGGCAACGGCAGGACGATCGAATGCGGCGCATGCCACGGGGCGGATCTGATGGGCCTCGGCCCCGTCCCCGGCATCGCCGGACGTTCACCGAGCTACTTGGCGCGCCAGATGTACGACATGCAGATGGGTGCCCGGAACGGCGAGTGGACGCAGCTGATGAAGCCGGTGGTCGCGAAGCTGACGAGCGAGGATCTCGTCAATATCGCCGCGTACGTGTCGAGCCGCCCTGTGAGCGGGACGAACGCGACCAAGTAATTCACTCGCGGACCCAAGGGACAAACAAAAGGCCGGGTTTCCTTTCGGGACCCGGCCTTATGCTTGTACGAAACTCGAATTGCGACTGAACTCAATTCAGCATTCGCAATTCATCGTTCAGCACTTACTTCGCGTCCTTCATCTTGACGATGATTTTCTTCAAGGCGTCCGCATCAGTCGGCAGATCGCCGGTGAGCGGCACCTCGTTGAAGCCCAGGATATAGGCGACGATATCGACGTATTCCTGCCGCATGAGGCTGCCGGGGTTGTCCTCGGGCATCGTCGTGCGGATCTGCTCGAGCAGGTTGTTCGCGGTGTAGGTCTCCCAATTCATCCAGAACATGTCGCCGGTAAGCGGCGGAGAATCGTTCGTGCCCTTGAGACTCTCCTGGTGGCACTCGCTGCACTTGGCGACATAGATCGCCTTGCCGCGCGCCTGCTGATCGCCGCCGGCCGGCGCCGGCGCCGCCCCTTGCGCAGTAAGTACGACGAGAGCCGAACACCAACCGAGGAAGGCTACGAGTGCGACGTTGCGATATGCGTTCATGGCTCCTGATCCACCTCGATAAACCGCGGTTATGACCCCGCGGAAGTTAAGCTGAACGTGAACACGTAGACCGCGCCGGCTTCCTTGACCGAGTTGTCGGCCTGGTTGCCGTTGATGCCCCTGGCGCCGCTGTCTTCCCCGCGCGCGCCGACCGCTAGCGTACGGCCGTCGCGGCTCAACGCCGCCGAGCTGCCGAATTCGTCGAACGCTTCGTTGTTAGACCCCTTGATGTACGCCTTCTGCGCCCACGTTGCGCCGGTGCGGGAGAAGAGGTAGACGGCCCCCGCTTCCTGCGCGGAATCATCGTCCTGCTTGCCGTTGATCCCCTGCGCGGCGCTGTCCTCGAGCTGAGCGGACGCGGCGAGTGTGTTGCCGTCGCCACTGAGTTGCAGACGCGACCCGAACCAGTCGTCCTGGCCGGTGTTCGAGGCCTTGATGAACGCCTGCTGGGTCCAGTTTGTCCCGGATCGCACAAATACGTACGCCGCGCCAGTGGATGTGTCGGTTTTCATTTCGTTGTCGCATGGCTGCGTCGGATTGACACCGGTGGCCGTGCAGTCTTCATCGAGCGAGGCGGACGCAACCGTATTCCCATCGTCGCTGATGGAAACGATCACGCCAAGCGAGTCGTTCGCCTCCGCGTTCGACGCCTTGAGGTATCCCTGCTGGGTCCAGGTCGCCGCGGATCGCGTGAACACGTACACGGCGCCGGATCCGTTCCGTCCCCTCTCATACGGGCCGTTGATCGCCCTCGAGGCGCCGCCTTCGTCGAAGGCGCTCGCAGCCAGCGTATTGCCGTCGGCACTGAGCGCGACCGAATATCCGAACTGAATGTTGCCGAAGGTGTTTGCCGGCTTCACGTAGGCCTGCTGCGCCCAGGTCGCACCGGTTCGCGTGAACACGTAGACAGCGCCCGCCGACTGCATCGAGTTGTCAGCCTGGTTGCCATTGATCCCCATGGCGTTGCTGTCCTCGGTGTTTGCGCCAACCGCGATGGTATTGCCATCGTCGCTCAGCGACAAGGCGAAGCCGAACTGGTCGCCGTCGCCAAAATTCCCGTCGGTACCCGCTTCGCCGGTGTTTGATGCCTTGATGTATGCCTGCTGGGACCATGTCGTGCCCCGACGGGTGAACACGTACACGGCGCCTGCCTGCGGTATCGAATCGTCCGCCTGATTGCCGTTGATCCCCTTCGCGCCGCTGGACTCGAAGTAGGCCGAAACCGCCATCGTGTTGCCGTCGGCGCTCAACGTCACGACATGGCCGAACTCGTCACCCACGCCCGGATTCGACGCCTTCACGTACGCTTGTTGGGTCCACGGACTCGTGGCATCGCGACGCGAATACACGTATACCGCGCCCGCGCTGTACACCGAGGTGTCAGCCTGGTTGCCGTTGATCCCTTTGGCGCCGCCGCTCTCGTTCGGGGCGCCCACCGCCATGGTGTTGCCGTCGCCGCTCAGTGCGACCGAGTCACCCAGTAAGGTGCCGCCATTGCCAAAATGATCGCCAGCATGCGGATTCGACGCCTTGATATACGCCGTCTGTCGCAGCATTCCCAGCACCGACTGCGCTTCGACGCCGACGATCGCCGCAAAGGCTGCTAGCGATGCGACGAAGACAGCCGACAGCTTTCCGCCCCTCATGAGTCCTCCGAATATGACCACATCAATTCCCAACTTCCAACTCCCAACCTCCAAGAAACCCCGTGTCGCGAGGTCGGGCGCCTTGGGAGTTGGGAATTGGGCGTTGGAGGTTTCCCTCTACCGCCCAGCGGGCCGCGGCGGTGTCGACGGCGCCGGCCTGGCAAACTTCACGGCATCGATCGCGACGTTTGGACGCACCTGAGACATCTCGAACGTGTCGCGTCCATTCAACCACGTCATCGTGAACTTGTAGGGCACTTTGACGCCGGCGACGTCGCGATAGTCCGAGTAGTCGACCTGCACGGGTATCTTGCCCACGGGCGAATCCGTGTAGCGCATGGATCGCGTCAGGAGTCCCGACTGCTGATCAAAGTACAGCGTGACGATGATTCCCGTGGGGGTATTTCCCTGGACGACGTCGACGTCCTTGTCGTCGATCGTCGATGCGACACCGACGCGCCATCTCGCCGCGAGCTGCTTGAGCTGCGAGGGAAACCACATCATGGCATCGAGCTTCGCGCCCTCGAGCTCCTGACCGGCGAGCTGCAGCACGTTGACCGGTCTGAGCGGCGCCGCGATCCAGCCGTTGCGACCATCGTATGTCGCAGTGTTGTCGCCGTTGCTCGTGCGGATGATCACCGTCCGCTGCGCGGGTGTCTTTGCGTAAATTTCGACCGCGCGCTTGTCCGCCGATTCCGGTCCATATCCGACGTTGGTGCCCGTGGCCACGAAGCTCGTCATGCTGGCCGCGCGCTGCGCTCCGCCGATCGCCTGGAGGTATTTGTTGAACACGTCATCGGCCGTCGGCGCGAGCGGTGCCTGGGTGATGAGGGCGTTGGGATCGGCAGGAATCAGGGGGCCGTACTGCACGGCGAAATCGGGAACGACGCGCGGCGAATCCGCGCCGCGATGGCAGGAGTAGCAGGTGACCATCTGACGCCCGCCGAAGTTGTCGTCGTTGATCTTCTGCATCATCGAGATCATCCGGCGCGCCGTCCGCTTTCGCGTGTTGTCGGCAGCGAAGCCGTCCCAGTTCCGGTCATCGGCGGAGTGGCAGTCCTCGCACGACATGCCGAGCGACGCGGAGAAGAACCCCATTGTCGCCATGAACTGATCGACCGGAATGCCTTTGAGCACCAGGACGTTTTTGAAGACCTCATCCGACATGGGCGCCTTCTCGGCCGGCGCCTGCGCGCGCACAAACGCGGCGCCCAGCAGGCAGGTGAAGAGTGCCGCGGTCGCCAGAAACGTCGTCTTGCTCGATCCGAGCGTCATGCCATGTCTCCCCGTGTGCGCTCAAAAAAATGGGCCGCGCGTTGCGGCCCATCGTTCCTTCCCGGCGTCGAGTCCGTTACTTCGCTGGCTCGACCGGCTGGCCGTAGTTCGCCGTCCGGTAGATTTCCTTGCCGGAATCGCTCAGCGTGATCTGCGCGCGCTCGGTCAGATTCATGTACGGGTCGCCGCTCTTCACGACGCGGCCGATGAGCGTGATGCCGGTGCCACTCTTGATTGTCGTGGGACTCCAGCCATACTGCTTAATGAGCTGCTGCGGCCCGCCGAGTTCCGCCGTCCACCTCGTGGTCTTGCCGCCCTCGTTGACGTCGAACACGACGAGCGCGTGCGGATTCACCATCACCAGTTGCACAACCGTGCCTTTGAGCGTGACGGTTTCTTCGTTGTAGCGCCCCGCATCACCGTGATGCGCCCACGCCGAGCCCGGCAGCAGGCCAGCGGCAAGGGCAACCGCGCACAGAAAAATCTTCTTCATGGCGACGACACCTCTCTAGAAAGGCAGAAAGCGAGAAGACGTAAATGTCTCATCTTATTGAGGGCATGTCAATTAGGGGCGCGTAACCAGAGACCACCACGAAGTCCCCGCCACATCTGCAGTTACGCGGACGAGTGCCGGGAAGTTCCCACTTACGTCCCTGACCCAGACCGCTGGGGTGTCCGCGGCCGGCGCGAAGCCGGGAGCCATGCGACACTCGCCACGCCCATGACTGCACTGGAGATCGTTCAGCGGCGCCTTCGCAATCAGAAGCTCACGCGGTCCGAGTTTCGTAGAGCCGCAGACGTTGTCGCCTGGTTGGGTGCTGTCCAGGCTCAGGAGTACTCGCCCGCAAAGTGGGCAATCGGTCTGCGCGCGAACGGCATTACAGACGCCGATGTCGAGCACGCTTTCAATGATGGCGCCCTTCTCCGGACGCATTTTCTTCGGCCGACATGGCACTTCGTCGCTCGGGCCGACATCCGCTGGATGCTCGCCCTCAGTGCCCCTCGCCTCCATGCCGTCAATGCGTACTACTATCGAAAATTCGAGGTGGATAGTCGGCTCGCAGCCCGCAGCCGGATCGTGCTGGAGCGTGCGCTTCGGGACGGTCACGAGCGGACGCGTGCAGAGCTTGCGTCGATGCTTCGGCGCGGTGGTATTGCGGCCGACGGCATACGACTCGCCTATCTCATGATGCGCGCCGAGTTGGACGCTGTCATTTGCAGCGGTCCGAGACGCGGTAATCAATTCACCTATGCCCTGTTCGAGGAACGCGTTCCTCCCGCCCCGACACTGAAGCGTAACGATGCACTGGCCGAGCTCACGCGGCGCTATTTTTCGAGCCGCGGCCCCGCGACCATCCACGACTTCGTATGGTGGTCCGGCTTGACCGTACGTGAAGCGAAGGTCGGGCTCGAGGAGGTGAAGGCCGGACTCGAGGAAGACAGAATCGATGGCCGGAGCTATTGGTTCGTCGAGTCGAGCGCTCCTCATCGAGCCGTATCGGGATCGGTGTACTTCCTGCCAACCTACGATGAGTTTGGTATCGGGTACAAGGACCGTAGTGCTCTGGCGTCGATCCCGCGCCCGCGAGGGATTGCCGCCGCTCGTGAGTTCGCGCATCTGTTGCTGGTCGATGGGCAGCTGGTGGGCCGTTGGAAGCGAACAGTCAAGCCGACTACCATGCTCATCGAGGTCCAGCCCTTCAGATCACTCAAGCGACATGAAGAACGCGCTCTTGCGGCCGAGGCCGAGCGCCAGGGCCGGTTCATGAACGTATCGGTGAAGCTCTCCCGCGTTTAAACGTCGGATCTGCCCTCTCCGAAAGCCGTATTATTCTTGGGTCCGCATTAGAGCTCGCATTAGAGCTATTGAGGGGAGAGGATCCAGATTCCGCCGAGTGCATACCGCACGAGGTGAGCTGCTTTCCAGAGAAGAGGGGCGCGTGAGCGACAATCGCAACGGTATACCCGCCGGCGCAGCCGACCCCGCCCTGACACGGCGTCGCGTGTTGCAAAGCGCGGGCGGACTCTTCGCCGCAGCGGCGTTCCCCACGACGGCATCGGCCGCGCCCGGTCGCTCTCAAGCGGCCCCCGCGGCGCGTTCGGCCGACGTCACCGGTCGGCTGGCGCGTTACATGGTTGAATCCAGGGATCGAAGCCTCCCGCCAGACGTCGCGCGGGAAGCGAAGCACAGGATTCTCGATACCCTCGGAGCGATTGTGTCGGGCGCCCACCTCAAGCCCGGAGAGATGGCGATCCGGTATGTGCGAGGACAGGGCGGCACTCCTGAGGCGTCGGTTTTCACCACCAACATCCGGACATCAGCGGTCAATGCCGCGCTGGCCAATGGAATGTTCGGGCATGCCGACGAAACGGACGATTTCGAACCTGACACCAAAGCGCATCCGGGCTGCGTGGTGGTCCCGGCCGCGATAGCGATGGCCGAGCGGGAGAACAGGTCTGGCATGGAGCTGCTCAAGGCGGTCGTGCTTGGATACGACCTTTGCTGTCGCTTTCTGCTCGCGCTCGGAGCCGACCACGTGCGCGCGACGCACCGCAGCGCGGAGGGTACCAGCGCCACCATGGGCAGCGTAGCAGCTGCGGCGGCTCTGGCCCGCCTGAACGAGCAGGGGATGCGTTACGCACTCTCGTATGCGGCGCAGCAGGTGTCCGGTCTCTGGAGCTGGACGCGGGATACCGAGCACGTCGAGAAGGCGTTCGACTTTGCGGGGATGGGGGCGCGAAACGGCGTCACCGCGGCCATCATGGTCCAAACCGGGTTCACGGGCGTACCGGAGGTCTTCGAGGGCGAGCACAACGTCCTCGACGCGCTTTCCACGCAGCCAAAGCCCGAAGAGATGGTCGCCGGCCTGGGCACGCGGTTCTTCGTCAAGGAGACCGCCATCAAGGTTTTCTCGGTGGGCTACCCGATTCAGGCGCCGCTCGACGCCTTTCTCACATTGCGCCGGCTGCACGGTCTCACCGCGGAGAACGTCGATCGCATCATCGTCAGGCTGCCGGCGGATGGCGCGGGTATCGTCAACGACAGCGCCATGCCGGACGTCAACTGCCAGCATCTCATCGCGGTGGCCCTCATCGACGGTACCGTGTCGTTCTCAGACAGCCATTCACGCGAGCGCATGGGCGACCCCAAGGTCCTTGCCGTGAAGCAGCGTGTCCAGTTGATCGCCGATCGAGCGCTGATGGTTCCGGATGCACCGCGGAGCGGTTTCGTCGAGGTGCACCTTCGTGATGGCCGGACGGTGAATCATTTCACCCGTCATCCTCCTGGAACGAAGGAAAACCCGCTGGATACCGAGCGGGTCAATGGGAAAGCGCGGGGGCTGATGACGCCCGTCCTTGGCGCTGAACGCACGGAGGCGATCATCAGGCGCGTGAATTCTCTGGAGGAGGTGGCCACGGTGCGCGAGCTGCTGCCTTTCCTCGCGGGCTAAGCGGTCACCGATCAAGGAATATTGACGCTTTGGAGTACCCTCGGCCTACAATACCGGGCCGTGGAGGCACATATGAGTGCATTGCTAAAACGACTGTTCCTCGCGTTGTCGATTGTCCTTGCCACCGGCGTGCTGCCACAGGCGCAGGCCACCGATACCTACAAACCGCAGGTGGGCCAGGCCGGCAAAGATGTCGTCTGGGTGCCTTCACCGCAGGCGCTGGTCGACACCATGCTCGACATGGCCAAGGTGACGCCACAGGACCTCGTGATGGATCTCGGATCAGGTGACGGCCGCACCGTCATTACGGCGGCCAAGCGCGGCGTCCGCGCCATCGGTGTCGAATACAACCCCGACATGGTGAACTTGTCGAAGAATGCCGCTGCGACCGCAGGCGTCACCGACAGAGCGTCGTTCGTGCAGGCGGACCTGTTCAAGACCGACCTTTCGAAGGCCACGGTCATCACAATGTTTCTGCTGCCAACCATCAACCTGCAGCTGCGGCCCACCCTGCTGAATCTGAAGCCCGGCACTCGCGTGGTGTCGAACACGTTCCACATGGACGAGTGGGAACCGGACGCAAAGACTACGCTCGGCCCAGAGGGATGCACCAGCTGGTGCACCGCGATGCTCTGGATCATCCCGGCCAAGGCCCAGGGCACCTGGAAGACGCCACAGGGCAATCTCACGATCACCCAGACGTTCCAGATGATCTCCGGAACACTCGGATCGACCCCGATAACCGGAAAACTGACCGGCGATCAGATCACCTTCACCGCAGCCGCCACGAAGTACACAGGGCGCGTGAATGGCGACACGATACAGGGCTCGAATTGGACGGCCTCGCGCATCAACTAGAAACGACCGGCGGGTAGCCATCGCCCGCCGCTTCGTGTAGCCGATGCGCGCCAAAATCCGGGCCGACGTCATCGTCGTCGGAGCTGCCACAACGGGCTGGTGGCCGCGTTGCTGCTGGCCCGGCGTCGGCTCGACGTGCTCGTTCTCGAGGCCCAAGGTGTGATTGGAGGAGCCGCGCGCTCGGAGCGACCGTTGCGAGGGCTCCCGACCTCACAGCGTCGACGGGCGCGTATCTCCTGGGCTTGATGCCCGCCGGAGCTGCTGCAGGCAACCGATGTCGAGCTTCCCCCGAGGCGCCGCGACCCGTCGCCGTCGGCGTCCTGGCCTGGGGCTGTCTTGAAGAGCCCTGAAGCCCTGGGATGCGTCCCGCATCCGCTCGTGCGCGCAACTGAGCGCGGAGTTCATTTGCTGTCTTGGACACGGTCGCATCGTACCGCGGCGGTCGTCCCCGACCACGGCACCCGCTGAGATCGTTTCACGTGTTCTGAAGTGAACAGCCGCCCCTCGCTTACGGGTGGTACGGTCGATTGCGCCTCGGGGACGAGCCGTGCACAAAGTTGATCGGCCGATCGGGCGTCCAAGTGAGGGAGCTCATGCGAAAGTTGTGGATTGCGTTCACGGCCGTGATCGTACTTTCGTTTGCCGTGCTTGGCTGGACTGGCGTCCGCATTTATCAGGAGGCGCCACCAGTGCCGATGCGCGTCGTCACGACAGACGGCCAGCAAGTGATCGGCCCGAATGACATTTACGCTGGTCAGAACGTCTGGCAGTCGATGGGCGGAATGGAAGTGGGGTCGGTCTGGGGCCATGGAAGCTACGTGGCGCCGGATTGGACGGCTGACTGGCTACATCGTGAGGCGACGTTCATCCTCGATCGTTGGAGCGGTGCCGGACAGGGGTTCGCCAGCCTTCCGCTGGAGCGCCAGGCAGAGCTCCAGAGCCGCCTGCAACAACTCATGAGGATGAACACCTACGACGCACGGTCGGAGACGCTGACACTCGAGCCGGTCCGCGCAGAGGCCTTTGCCGCCAACCTCTCGCATTACACCGACGTGTTCGCGCGCGGGCGCGATGAATACGCCATTCCGCCGCGCACGCTTACAGATGCTGAAGATCTGCGAACACTGGCGGCCTTCCTTTTCTGGACGTCGTGGGCCGCGTCGACCAACCGTCCAGACGACACCGTCACCTACACGAGCAACTGGCCTCATGAGCCGCTGGTCGGGAACCGTCCGACTGCAGACGCGATCGTCTGGACGGGCGTCAGCATCATCGTGCTGCTCGCTGGAATTGGCGCAATGGCGTCGTACTACGCTTCGATTCGCGAGCATGGGTTACCGACCGAGGCCCCCAACGACGACCCGCTCCTCGCGTCCGTGGCAACGCCGTCCCAGCGCGCTGTCGTCAAGTACTTCTGGGTCGTGGCGGCGCTGATCCTCGCGCAGATTCTGCTCGGTGTCGTCGTGGCCCATTACAGCGTCGAAGGGAATGCGTTCTATGGGATTCCGATTGCGGAGTTCCTGCCGTATTCGATCGCACGTACGTGGCACGTCCAGCTCGGCATCTTCTGGATCGCCACGGCGTGGCTGGCCGCCGGTCTCTTCATCAGCCCGGCGGTGAGCGGCGTCGAGCCAAAGTGGCAGCGCCTGGGGGTAAACGTCCTGTTCGCCGCGCTCCTGCTGGTCGTCGTCGGGTCGATGACAGGTGAGTGGCTGAGCGTGAAGCAGATGCTGGGCACTGGCGCTGCGTGGTTCTATCTGGGTCATAGCGGCTACGAATACATCGACCTCGGGCGCCTCTGGCAGATCGCGCTGCTCGGCGGGCTCTTCCTCTGGTTGACCCTGATGGTGCGGGCTATTCGACCCGCGCTCCGCCAGCCCGGCGATCAGCGTCCGCTCCTGATCATGTTCGTGATATCCGCCGCCGCCATCGCCATGTTCTACATGGCGGCGCTCGGGTACGGGCGGCGAACGAATCTCGCCGTCGCCGAATACTGGCGATGGTGGGTCGTCCATCTCTGGGTGGAAGGTTTCTTTGAGGTCTTCGCAACGGTCGTCATTGCGTTCCTTTTCGCGCGCCTGAAGCTCGTCGCGATGCGTACGGCGGCGCAGGCAAGCGTCCTCTCTGCCACGATTTTCCTGTCTGGCGGCATCGTCGGTACTTTGCACCACCTGTACTTCAGTGGCACGCCGACCGTCGTACTCGCTCTCGGCTCTATCTTCAGTGCGCTCGAGGTCGTGCCGCTCTTGTTCGTGGGCTTCGAGGCATGGGAGAACCTTCGACTGTCGCGGAGCCGACCGTGGGTGCAGAAGTACCGCTGGCCTATCTACTTCTTTGTGTCGGTCGCTTTCTGGAACCTGGTCGGTGCCGGCTTATTCGGGTTCATGATCAATCCCCCGATCGCGCTGTACTACATGCAGGGCCTGAACACGACGCCGGTGCATGCCCATGCGGCGTTGTTCGGTGTGTATGGGATGCTCGGGATCGGGTTGATGCTCTTTTCGCTGCGCGCGCTCGACCCGGTGGCGCACTGGAACGAGGGCCTGGTCAAGTTCGGGTTCTGGGCCACGAACATCGGTCTCTTCGCGATGGTAACGTTCAGCTTGTTGCCAGTCGGCCTGATGCAGACGTGGGCTTCTGTCGAACACGGCTATTGGTATGCCCGCAGTCCTGAATTCCTGCAGACGGGCGCAATCGAGACGTTTCGTTGGCTGCGCGTCGTGGGCGACACGATATTCGCGGCAGGCGCCGTGGCGCTGGCGATCTTCGTCATTCGCTTGCGCACCGGGGGATCAACGGGGCCTGCGCCATTTCATGTGGGCGAACCCGTATCGGCGAGAGGCCAATCGTAGCTACGCAGGTCCGCCATGAGTCAGATGATTGCGTCGGGAGAGGCACTGTCGCTGAATTCGCTCGTCACGCCGACTGCAGACGGAATTGCGAGCCGCATACTCGCCAAGACGTCGGGTGGCAATCTGACGCTATTTGCGTTTGACGCCGGTCAGGGACTCACAGAGCACACGTCGCCTTTTGAAGCGCTGGTCATGGTGCTCGAGGGATCGTGCACGCTCACCATCGGCGGAACTCCGGTTCTGGCGACGCCGGGCACGATCGTCCGGATGCCCGCCGACGTTTCGCACGCAGTCGACGCCGTTGAGGCCACGCGGTTCCTTCTGGTCATGCTGCGCGATCAGGCGCGCGAATGAGAAGCTCCTAACGGGCTGCCGTGCTTGACCGTCAATGGGTCAGTGCGTACAGCAGCACGTTAATGCCCAGGGCGTAGCCATCCGGTGAGAACTGGTGGAAGAACGCCGGGTCGTCACCTTCCCGCTCCCACGAGTCCGACACGTCGGTGTTGTGCGTCATCACCGCAACGATGCGTCCGTGCTTGTCACGGACGGCGCGAAAATGCGGGATTGCGGATTCCGCGCCGCGCTCCGATGTGTTCTGCCCGCGGCTCCCTCGCCAGAACCGGATATTCGTCACCTGAGGGACCTTCTTCACTTCGAACATCGAGTGGAAGATTGGATCGTTCAGCGGCACATCCTTGATCGCGTACTCAGCACTCGGCATCGCCTTCGCGAATTCCCTCGTCCACTGCTCCCATGCGGCATCTCCCCAAAAATCGTCGACCCAGAGAAAGCCGCCCTTCTCGAGATAGAGCCTCAAGCGCGACGCTTCCTCTTCCGACAGCCCGATCGTGCCAACGTCGGACGCCATGAGGAACGAACAGCCGAACAATGCATCGTCAGTGAGCCGGACGAGCCATGAATGCGGGACATCGGGCGCGAGCCGACTGATGCGCGTCTTCGTCAGCTCTGAGAGTCGCAGCAACAGATGACGCTCGCCCCACGGATAGTCCGTGCGCCATCCCGCGCCGCTTGGCTCACGCCGGGTGCTCGTATAGAGCATGTGACATGCGGTGAGGTTGCGATCGGGCCACTGGCCCGGCGGGAGTTCCGCAGGATCGCCCTGTTCACCCCGCAGACCACGGAAATCGTCAAAAGCACCTCGCCTGAACTGTGCGTAGCTGTACCCGCCCGACGCAGCGAGTACTGCCACGAGCAGGAACGGGATGAGGTGCGTTCTATTTCTTCGGGGCGGCATAACCAGTCTGGTTCGAACGATAGCATCAGGACGACTCACGCACACGGCTATCTGTCGAAGTCGTTCTTGAAGGGCGCGCCGCTCCATCGCCGGAACGCGGACAATGGTTAGGAATGTGAAGAAACTCAGATGGGCCCGGGAGTTGCGGATTACGGACGCGGACCCTCTCGCGGGGCGCCGGTGCCTGACGAGCCGAGAAACAGCCTGCGCCCATCTGGGAACGTCAGATCCGTCCCGTTGCCTCTCAATGAGCCATCCTTCGCCTGAAAACCATCAACGAGAATCTCTATTCCCGTGGGTAGGGAGTCCTTCGTAAATCCCCGCCTGTATAGGGCATTCGGTGGACCTCCTTCGATCATCCAGCGTTCCACCCTGCCGTTGGGCTTCTTCACGTCGATGTGGATCCAGGTGTGGGGATTGATCCATTCCATCTTCATGACCGTTCCCCGCAATTTGATTGGCCGTTTGGCATCGAATTCCGCCGCAAACGCGTGATGACCAGACACCGGCACAGCGGCGATCACGATGCCTAGACCGGCGAGCAGAATGGCCAGGTCGGTGCGCATGAGAGCTACCTCACCTTGACGATGCCTTCTTCTTCGCCGCGTCCATGCGAGCGCCGCTCAGGAGATTCGGCATCGCGTAGTTTCCTTCGTGACAGGCGTACTCATAGATCTGCGTGTCGTCCGCAAGCCTGGAGATGGGAATGGTTGCCGTCCAGGGCTTCGAAAACGTCATCGGATCCTCGACGGTGATCTTGTATTCGAGTGTGTCCGCGTTGCTTCTCGTGAAGCGTTCGACCAGGTGGAGAGCTTCGGACGGCCGTGTCCAGATGCTCGCCCACTCGTAGTTGGTCTTGTCGAGAAAGTTCGTGGTATCCACGACCAGCGTATCGCCCTCCCAATGGCCAACCGCATCCCCGAACCACTGGCGGATGTTTCTGTGCGGACGCCCGTCTACGGGGATGATACGGCGATCGCGGTACTCCTCGTGAAGAATGGTCACGTATCCCGGACTCTGCACGATCCGGTTGTGGCCGCCGTTGGGACCTTGCCACATCATTCCTGTGACGCCGTCAGTGAGACACCGTTCTCCGGTATCCGGGTCCAGATATGATTCGAACGGCCCGACTCCATATCGGGCTGTCGTGCGCGCATCCGCTTTCTGCGCGTCCGGCGTGTAAGGAATCCGTCCGTCGCGCGGATCCACAATCAGCGACGTCTGCTTGTAGACTTTTCTTGGTCTTCCGTGGTCCTGCCAGAAGCTGTTGTACTCGTTCCCGCGAATGGGTGATTCAGAAAGACTGCGGCGGCCTACGTCCACGCCTTCGAAGCCAGCGAGCCTTTTCGCCTCCTGCTCCGTTTCTATCTTTTCTTTCTGAGCCACTTCCTCATCGGTCAGGGACTCCCGTCCGTCAAATTGGGCGGGCCGTTCCAAAGCAATAGCCGCTTCATATCTCCAGACGCCCTGGAGATCCGGGTCGCCCCATGCCGTACGGGGATGCGTCCACGTGCCCGCCCCCACCCGTTCGGCAGTCGAATTCCCGGTCGCGCCAGATCCCAACGCAAACGCCGCGATCCCGCTGGCGGCTGCCAGCGTCACTGCCGCCGCGATATACCGGTACTTCATCTCACAGCTCCGTCACTTGTTCACCTGTCCGGTCGCAGGGTCGATGACGCCAAGGTGGCCATACATCGTCTCTTCGACGAACTCCACGCATTTGTATTCCAGGATCTGCTTGTCTTTTTCGACACGCCGATAGAGCGGCATGCTCATCTTCCACGGTCGCGTAAACACTTTGGGGTCTTCAATGGTGACTTCGTACATGAGGTGGTACGGACTCACCGGAGTATAGCGCTCGACGACATGCAGCGCGTCGCTATGGAAATTCCCGGCCCTGTCGAACCAGGTCTGGTCGTTGAAATCGGTCACGTCGACCACCAGCGTATCTCCATCCCAGCGGCCGCGCGAAAAGCCCATCCACGTTGTGCTGGGACTGTCGGCAACTTTATCCATGTAAATGGTGCGCGTTGCTCCCGCAAATTCATATGCGATCAGAATCGTGTTTTTCCCCTGAAGAATCTGAAATGGATAGGGCATATACGTGGCGCGAGGTACACCCGGCATAAAGCACTTGATTTCCGGATCACGCTCCAGCCAGTGTTCGAAGTTCTCCTTTTTTTTCGCGGCCGCCGCCGGTTGGTACGGAATCTCGTTCCCCTCCACCACGCCTTCGCCCGCCGGAACGCCGCCGACCGCGCCGAGCGCACGCACTGGCGGTGCCGGGAGTTCCGTCGGCGTGGCTCTGGCGAGTCCAGGGACACCTGTACGGGGTGGCGCCGGTGTCAGCGCCAAGGCTGGTCGCGCTGCATGGGCCTGAATGTCGTAGTTTGCAGTGTTGAGGGCTTGCCAGATCCCGTTCAGGTCTGGCGTGCCGTCAGCGGTACGTGGAGCTCGATAGGGGTCGGTCTGACTCGCGCTCGGCGCCACTTGCGTGCACTGCGCGGCCACGACTGCGGTGGCAACGGCGGCCACAATCATCGCGCTTCTGAACCCGGTTCGCATGTCGCCGACTCCTCTTCACGAGACGCACATAACCACGTCCTTACTCGCGGACCCACAGGGTCCGCGCCGCGTGGTGTCCTCGCTCTACTCGACTCGTCGCGTGTCGAAGTTCGAGATTATGGGACGGTTCGTGCCTCGACACAACAGATCTTGCGGCCGCCGCCCGGCACGACTTGATTTACACTCCCCGGCATGACAAGGGCTTCTTTGTTTGTCGGGATCGCCATCGTCGCGGGCGTTGCAGCGCTGTCTGGTTCCGGGATTCTGGCGGGCCAGCAGCCACCAGCGTCGGACAGGTGGATCACCGCCTGGAGCACTTCGCAGAATGAACTCAGCATGAACGCGGTGTCGAACACCACGGTACGCATGATCGCGCGTGTCACCATTTCCGGCGATGCCGTTCGCATTCGGCTGGACAACACCTTCGGCGGCGTCCCGCTTTCGATTGGGAAGGCGTATGTCGGACAGCGGATTCAAGGAGCTGCGCTCGCGCCAGGTTCAAATCGGCAGGTGTCGTTCAACACGTCCGCAAGTGTGATCGTTCCTGCCGGCGGCAGTGTGACGAGCGACCCAATGCGGATGAATGTGCTGGCGCAGCAGGACCTGGCGGTGAGTCTGCACATTCCTGACGCCGGCGTGCGGCCCAGCCAACATGGGGGCGCGCAAGTGACGTCCTATGTCGCGACGAATGGCTCCGGCGATGTGGCGGGCGATGAAACGGCGACACGCTTTACTGGCACGACGTCTTCGACGCTCTGGTTGAAGGCGATCGATGTTTCCTCTTCGTCATCCATCGGATCGATTGTCGCGTTCGGCGATTCAATTACCGACGGTACGTGCTCGACCATTGATGCCCACGACCGGTGGGAAGACGTGCTCGCCGTGCGTTTGGCTCTTGATGCGGCCGGTCGAGGAAGAAAGGAAGCGCACAAGGCCATCGTCAACGAGGGCATCGGAGGCAATACCATCACGCGTGAGAAGACTCAACCGCCGCCCGACAGTCCTCCCGGCCTCGAGCGGCTCGAACGTGACGTTCTGACCCATCATGGTGTCACGCACGTCATTCTGTTCATGGGAACCAACGACATTCGTCGGGAGGTCCCTGCCGGAGACGTCATCGCCGGAATGCAGGACATCGCCAAGCGCGTGAAGGCGCGTGGTCTGAAGATCATCGGCGTCACGATCATCCCGCGGCACAACCGTCCTGCCGTGGAGAACAACACGGGATGGAACGTGGCGAAGACAAAGGCCCGCAACGAAGTGAATCAATGGATCCGCACGAAAGCCTCGTTCGATGCGGTCATTGACTTCGACAAGGTTGTGCAGGATCCGAAGAACGCTGACCTGATATATCCGCCGTTCAACTGCGGGGATGGCATCCATCCCAGCCCGCGCGGTTATTACGAAATGGGAAGTTCGGTGCGGCTCGATCTTTTTCAATGAGAGGCACGAGGCCTCTCCTCCTGTGATCTGGAACACCGCGGCTCACGACGAAAAGGCGGCGGCTCGGCGCGTGGACTATCGCGATGGTGCGGCACCGTTTTGAGTGAGGTTGGGGATGACGAGTCCCCGCTGTGCGACGCGGCGCAGCGCTTCGTCGGACGAAATGAACTGGACAAACCTCGGTCCAGGGACCCATCGTCATTTCACCTGAACGCGCTGCAGATCGGCGAACCAATTGAGGACGACATTCACCTGACCCTGCCCGGACTCGCCATCGGCCTGGGGCGGCAATAGCAGGGTCACGAACTGTTTCCCATCAGGCGCCAAGTCAACAATATTGCCCGGGCCGCTGCCCTGGATGAAGAGCCCGTCGACCGAAAACAGCTCGCTTGGCTTTCCGTTCTCGAAGCTCGCGCCCGTTCCGAGGAGCTCGACCGAGTAGAACGTTGCTCTCGCCATTCGCGCCGGGCGCCCCGCCTCGCGCACAAAGAACAACCGCCTGCCATCCCGAGACCACATGGGATTTTGGCCGCCGTCGGTCGTAACTGGATGGTGGACACCTGTCGGGGGAAAAGGATCGACGTAGATATTGCTGTTGTTCTCATGTCTCCATTCAAATGCGAGCCAACGGCCATCTGGGGAGAGGGTTGGACTGAACACTGCATCGCCCTTGGCTCCTTGAAACACAGTCTTCGGTGTCGGATCTCCATTCATGGATAACGTGACTATTGCTTGGCCGAGCGCAGCGCGCTCGCCACCTAAGACAAGGGTCTTCCCGTCGGGGGAAACAGAATACGGAAAATACGAAGGCGCCCCCGGTTCCGTCAGTCGTTCGGCCAGAGCGCTGCCGTCCGCGCGCTGCCAGAAGAGACCTTCCTGAGCTCCTACGGTGGACCGAAACACCACGCGTCCATCCCGCGTCCACATGGGCAAAAGATTTCCGCCCTCGAGGGTGAGTCTCCGGATCGGTTTCAAGCCGCTGATATCGTGTATCCAAATGACACCGTCAGTCGTGTATAGCGCGACCCGTTTTCCGTCAGGGAGGGAAAATCTGGGACTGTGATAGCGTCCGGCCGGAAGATCTAACGGCGTGACTTTACCGATCAGGTCGATGAGCGCCAGAGATCGTGTTGGAATTGTTTCGCGCGCGGCCACTGGGACGTAGGTCATTGCTCCACTGCCGGAGAAACTGAACTCGGCGGCCCCCGTGGAATATCTACCCAGCCCTTGGGTGCTCACCGCTTCAGCGACGGATGCCGGCTCGCCAATGACTTGAAGCCGTGACAGGTCGAGCGGCCTCGCCCACAGTATCGAAGCGAGTGCGTAAACAATATGACCGGTGGGCGAATAGCGCGCGTCGTAGCCACCGTCAATGAGCACCTTGCGGTCGCCCGATTTCAGCGATTGGACAACGATCTTGGCCTGATCCCAATTCCGTTGGCGGGTGATGTCTGCATCCCGGCCTTCATCTCCTGAGGTGAAGAGAACATGTTCACCATCCGGCAAGATCTGCGGACTACTCGCTAACTCCCCTGCGTTCACACTGATGATGGTCTCTGGATGCCCACCCTCGGCGGAAACCCGCTGGATTCCGTTGGGCCCCTGTCCAATAAGGATCTGATTGTCCGGGCCCCAGCTTGCGCCAAAGGGATTTCTCGTCTCGCAGATCGCGACGGCCGCTCCTCCCGTCACCGCGATTCTCTTGAGCGTCCCACCACCGGACGATGTCCAAAAGGCCACCCACCCGCCATCGGGCGAGAAGAACGGCAATCTGGGATCCTGGTCGGTACCGGCTATCGGATGAAACTCATCGTCGGCCATGTTCCGGAGATAGAGCTGACCATTCGCGACGAGCACGATGCGTGAGCCGTCCGGGGAGATCGCAACGTGACGGCCGGGGCCTTCAGGAAAGCGGACGTCTTCCGGAAGAGTGACGTTGAAACGTGTGACCGGCTCAGACCGTGAGGGCGCCGGCTTGAGTGTCCAGGCTGCATAACCCGTGAGCGCAGCCAGAACAACTACGGCGACTCCAACGAGAAATCTATTCCGCACAACCGAACGTCGTGCCATGGGAGCCGTCACGGTCGGCTCGTGACCAACCCACTCGAGCTCCCGCGACAGGTCGCGCGCGCTCTCCCAGCGATCGTCCGGGTCTTTCGCCAGACAGATCTTGACGATGCGGTCGAGAGCGGACGGCGTTAATGGCTGGAGCGTCGCAATCGACGGCGGCTCGGCGTGCATGATCGCGCCGATCAAGCTCGCCTGGCTCTTGCTCTCGAACGCCTTCTTCCCCGTCACCATCTCGTAGACGACCGCGCCGAACGCAAAGATGTCGGTGCGCGCGTCAGCCTCTTTCCCTTCGAGCTGCTCGGGCGCCATGTATTGAAACGTGCCAAGGATCGTGCCCTGCGCGGTGAGGCCCGGAGGCGTCGTGGGCATGAGGGAGGCGCCACCGGCGATGAGCGACGGCGTGGGCTTGGCCAGGCCGAAGTCGAGCAGCTTCGCGCCGCCGCACTTGGTCAGGATGATGTTGCTCGGCTTGAGATCGCGATGGATGATTCCGTGGCGATGCGCGGCGGCCAGGGCGTCCGCAATTTCGATGCTGTACCTCAGAGCTTGATTCAGAGGCAGCGGCCCCTGTTCGAGCCGCGCGGCGAGCGTTTCGCCTTCCAGATACTCCATCACCAGAAAGTCGACGCCATCCTGGTGGCCAACGTCGTGCAGCGTGCAGATGTGAGGGTGGGTCAGCCCCGCAATCGCCCTGGCTTCGCGGTCGAAGCGGGCGCGGGACCGCGCGGCGGTGGCGAGCGTCGGCGGCAGCACTTTGATCGCCACTGTGCGATCGAGACGCGTATCGGTCCCGCGGTACACCTGGCCCATGCCCCCGGCGCCGAGGAATCGGTCGATGCGGTAAGGTCCGAACTGTCGGCCGACCGCCAGGGTGTCACCGAGGATCGTCGCGGCCGCTTCGAGCATAGGCCGATCGATCAGCACCGGCGTGCTGTCGTGCGCGAGGAGCGATTCGACCTCGCGCCGGAGCTCGTCATCGCCGCCACTGGCCTCGGCCAGAAAAGCGCCGCGCGCAGCCGGCTCTCGCTCGAGAGCCGACTCATACATGCGAGCGACACGTTGCCAGCGCTCGGGATCCATGTCAGCCTTCTCCGCGTTCAGGCGGAGTCCACGCGCATGCGCGCGAACAATCCAGCGGCTGATCGACCGCTGTTCGGCCACCGATTCAGAATCCTACAGCAACCTCAGGTATGCAAGGATGTCAGCGAGGTCCTGGTCGGAAGCCGGGAGCTTGCGCAGAATGAAGAACTGTTTGTAATGTGCCATCACGTCTTCGAGCGTCTTCGCCGAGTTGTCGTGGAAGTACGGCGCGGTGTTCTTCACGTTCCAGAGCGATCTGGTTGTGAACTTGCCGAGATCCTGGCGGTTGCAGGTGATCAACATTCGACCGGGATCGGCAAAGGCTGTGAACACGGCATGCGTGCCATCTGCATTTATGACGTGCCATTTCACGAACGGATTGATCCGCTGGTCGGGAACGAGCTCTCCAGTACGGATGTTGTTGAATCGTTTGCCGGGGCCATTCAGCGAAATGGCAGATGTCGTATTCAACATGGCACCGCTATGGCACCTGCCGCACAATCCATTGGGCAAGTAGTGCGAGCGCCCGCGGATCTCTTCCGGTGTGTTCCCGGGCGGCAGCTCCGGAGCTGGGCCGCCCCTGGCGAACTCGCGCAGGATGCCGGACGAGAAGAACGGGTCGGTCAGCTGATGCTGCGCAATCCGCTGCAGATCTGCTGCTTGGGGTTTCACCGTGGACGCGAAGTGATCGTGGATTGCGTTGAGGGCCTGTTGCTCCAGGTCGGGCGCACGTCCGTCGGACATCAGCATCGGGTCGAGCGCCGGAGTGTTCAGGAGCTCGGGGATGCCCCGATTCACCACGACGCTCTTCGCGTCCGGATCGTCTTCTAGCCAGATGTTCGGGCACGTGAGCGGTATCTCGACCCGGATCGTGGCATGTGTGAGGAGCCGCGTAAACCGATCGCCTACCCCGTCGTCGCTGTCGACAGGCCGGAACAACGGATCCTTCGGATCGGCTGCGTACCGCTTCTGAGCACTCGCCGGGGTCGTGGAGAACCCATCCTCCTCCCGGTGGCAGGTGGCACACGTGCGGCCGTTGCCGCCGAACGTCTCCTTTTCGAACAGGCGCGCCCCGTCGAGGACCCGGGTGCCATTTACGACGCTCGCCACGCCGCTCCTGTCCAGTGGCGGGAGCAACGGTTCGGAGGTGGACGATGTTGACATCGGGGCGCCGCCTGCCACGGCGAATCCGAGTGCGATGAACGCCGACGCCATCCTTGGTCGGAGACGAAAGTTGCCGCGGTGGGACATAGACACCTCCTTACTCGCTTGGGTAAGCGGATAAAAGGAGCAAGAACTACAATCGCCGAGGGCGGTTTCTGGAGGTGTCGTGGGACCGACAAACTCGGCCGAAATCACGACTCTGCTAAAGGCGTGGGGGCAAGGCGACGCGGCCGCGCTGGACCGCCTCACGCCCCTTCTCTACGACGAGCTTCGACACCAGGCTCGCGGCTACATGCGCCACGAGCGTCCTGGGCATACGCTGCAGACCACCGCGCTGGTCAACGAAGCGTATCTGCGACTGGTGGACGTCAAGGGTGTCGATTGGCAGGACCGCGTGCATTTCCTGGCGGTAGCGGCCCGCATCATGCGTCGGATTCTGGTCGATGCCGCGCGGGCGCGCGCGTCAGTGAAGCGTGGCGGCGAGATGGAGCGTGTCGATCATTCGACGGCCGTCGACTTCGACCAATTGCCAGCAGGCCATACCGACCGCGCAGCGGAACTGGTCGCTCTGGACGTCGCCCTGAGCAGCTTGAGTCAGATGGATCCGCGACGAGGGCAGGTCATCGAGCTGCGTTTCTTCGGAGGACTGACGGTTGAGGAAACCGCTGAGGTCCTGAACATTTCGCCTCAGAGCGTCATGCGCGACTGGAAGCTCGCGAGAGCCTGGCTCGCGCGCGAGCTGCGCCGCTGACGTCCAGAGTTCGTCAACACTTTTTACGTCCTCACCACCCGCTCGATCCGCACAACAACTGAGATAGAGACACGTATTGAGTACGCCGCGAGCGTCGACACGGAGTCGGCGTGCATCCGAAGAACGCTGACCTGATATATCCGCCGTTCAACTGCGGGGATGGCATCCATCCCAGCCCGCGCGGTTATTACGAAATGGGAAGTTCGGTGCGGCTCGATCTCTTTTTCAATGAGAGAGGCATGAGACCTCTCCTGCTGCGGCCGCATTCGGGCTTCAGACGTGACTGGGCCGCTGCCCGGTGATTCCCCAAATCAACTGTGCGAGCGGGTCGGGGTCGGCGGCGCGGAAGTCCACCCATGTCATGCCCCGGAGAAACAACGGCAGCTCCGGCTCTCCACCGGCGCCGGGGAGCATCACCGGTATGACGGGGCAGCCGCGCTTGTTGAACTCCCGCAGAAAACCATCGAGCTCCTGGCGTTGCCAAGGCCCGATCCCCTCGTGGCTCACAAACACGGCCGCCGCACGGATGTTGGCGATCTGCTCTTCCAGGACGCGCTGCCAGGGCGTCCCCGGCCGCAGTTCCCACTGATCGAGCCACGGCAAAACACCGCGACCCATGAGCCTGCGCCCGATCTCCATGACCGCTGGCTTGTCCCCAACGTTGTGACAGAGAAACACGTCGAACGCTCCGGCCGCCCTCTTGCGTTCGACCTCCCGCTGAGCGTCTCTCGCGTGGTTCTCAGCTGGAACACCCATGGGTGTGGGTGGTTCGATGCGCTCCTGGCCGTGCCGGCCTGAAACTGTCGGCGCGACCTCTCGACGCGGCCGCTCATCGACGGCACGTCGTGTAGTCTGCTGTTGACGAATCAGCAGCGTCGCCTGCCCTGGGCGGGGGGAAGGTCCGGAGGACGCGGGGAGGGCGGAGGGATTCCGAATCGCAGTCGCGAATGCCTCCTCGATTGATTGCCCTGATACCAAGCCCGTGTAGAAGGCGCGCGCGAAATCCGCGGGTTCCCGCGAACCGCCCACCGCGTCCGGCGCACACACGACCGACGCCGCAAGTTGCACGACCGTATCACGAAGGACGGCAAGCTCCGTTGATGGTCCGCCGACCCCTTGGAGGACGACGAGCTCGAGGTCCGGGATCCGGGCGCACAGCTTCGCAAAATTCTGTGCGTTGAGGTCCCGGGCGCGCGCGTCGCTCCCCTCCATCGTTACCGTCCCGTATCGAGCCGCCGGTCTCGATGTGCCGTGCGCCACCACATGAACGACGTTGAACGAATCGCGCTCGAGCAGCTCCTCGAGGGCGGTCGCTGTCGCAGGCTTCAAGCGCACGATCTCTACGCCGCCACCTTCAACCGGCGCGCGCAGGGCTGATTCGAGCGAGGTCCAGACGGCCGCGGCGACGGAAGACCACGACGCGTCGATTGGTTCGGGGACGATCGCAAGGATCCTGATGGGTGGTTCCATCACATGACACGTCCGCCGGCTACGGCGCGACCCGTGTCCCGCACTTCGAGCAGAACACGCCAGCGGTCGGCGACCCGCAATTGGTGCAGAACTTTCGCGGTGGCTCGGACGCGCGTCCACTGGTTGGATCGGCGAGGAGTTTTTCGTAGGACGTGGAATCAACCCATCGCAGCAGCTCGCTGGCGCGCATGACCGTCCACGGGTGTGACTGTCCCATCCCGCTGAGGATTTTTGCCACCCAATCGAGCTTGTCGCTGTCGAATCCTTCGAACTCGCGCGCCTGCGCGAGGAAGTCCTCGGTATTTACTTTGTCGAAGAACTTCAACGGGAGCCCCGCCAGCTTGATCATGGCTGTTGTCGCGACGTTAATGTCCTGGCACGCCAGCAGTCCAGCTCGATCGGCCGTCAGCTCGGACATGCGCTGCCATCGGATGAGCGCCACCTCCAAGGGAAACGACAGGAGCGACCCGATCCCGAATGTGGCGACGCCGACCACTTCGGCAAGCACCGGGAGCAGCATGGCGATCTGGTAGTAGAGAACATGACCACTCTTGATGTGCCCGAGCTCGTGGCCGACAACGAATCGCAGCTCTTCCTCCGTCATCGAATCGATCAGGCCCGCATTGAACACGAGGAGCGGTTGCTCGACGCCGGCGGTGAACGCGTTGAGTCCGCCAGGTTGGATGTAGACCGTCGGCCGCTTCGGCACATCGAGGATTTCGCAGCCCTCCTGGACGGCTCTGTATAGCTGTGGAAAGCAGTCCTGGCTCGCGCGGAGGTAACTGCCCATCAGCTGGACTCGAAGCAGCCGATCCAACCCGAACTCATTGCACTTGCGGATAACTGTTTCGAGGCCCGACGTGCTTTGAAGGACGTCGAGCGTCTTCGCGTCAGAAGGATGCTCGTAGGACTGCGGACGAAGGCCGCGCAGACGGGCGTAATCCATGGTCCCGGGACCTACCACATCTTGCCGGTACCATTCGCCACCTGGTACGCGTCGATAGCCGACCAGATGGCAAGCGCGAGCCAGAGCGCACCGGCCGTGGCGGCACCCAGAATGACGGCCCCAACCAGCATGATTGCGCCTTTCTTGACGTCGCCGTTGTAGAACTGGCCAACGCCGACGATGACCGCAGACAGAATAGCCGCGAGCACGGGATTCTTGCCCGTCGGGCGGGGGCGATCGATTGCCTGCGCGTGTTGGGCCGGTCCTCTCATCGTGCCCGGGTCCGGCGCTATCGGCGGCACGGGCGCAGCGCCCGTCGGCGCGCCGCACGAATGGCAGAACTTCGCGGTTGCCTCATTGTTTGCCCCGCACGCACTACAGAACATGGCTGCCCTCCCGGAAGGATTCTAGAATCTTACTGGCGCCGTGAAAACGCCTTTAGTCTAGTGCGATCGCCTTTTGTCCAACGTGATGTTTGTCTGCGTCCTACCGGGGAACGGGGGATCGGGGATCGGGGCGTGGACAATCGCGGCGTGCGGCACCGTTTAGGGTGAGGTTGGAGATGACGAGTCGCACACGCGTCCGATGCGTCTGGGCGGGCGATGATCCGCTGATGCAGGCCTACCACGATGAGGAATGGGGCGTTCCTCAGCGCGACCCCCGCGCCCTCTGGGAGATGTTGATGCTGGAGGGGTTTCAGGCCGGTCTCTCCTGGGCCATCGTGCTTCGAAAACGGGAGACATTTCGCGAGGCGTTTGCGGGCTTCGATCCAAACACGGTCGCTCGATTTACCAAGCGCGACGTCGACCGCCTCATGGCCAATCCAGGGATTATCCGCGCCCGCGCCAAGATCGAGGCCACCATCGCCGGGGCCCGCATCTTCTGCGAGATGCGCGATCACGGCGACGATTTCGCCGACTTCTGCTGGTCGTTCAGCGATGGAAACATCGTCGCGGGTAGCGGACGATCGTTTCCGACGCAGACTGCTCTCTCCGAAACGATATCGAAGGAACTGAAGCGCCGCGGCTTCAAATTCGTTGGCCCTACCATCGTTTACGCCTGGATGCAGGCTGTCGGTATTGTCAACGACCATTCAATCAACTGTTTCCGGCGCAATGAGGTTGGGCGTGAGCCCGCTGTGCGGCGCAGCGCACGGCGTCGTCGAACGAAATGAACTGGACAATGGTCGAAGACGTCGGGCAGTCAGGAGGCCGCGTGGACGAGCAAGCGCTGTTTGCAGGGTTCTGGGAAAAAGAGTCGAAAACAACGAGCAAGGTGCTGGCGCGCATTCCGGAGGGCTCCGACTATCGCCCCGATCCGAAGTCGCGCACCGCGCGTGAGATCGCATGGCAGATCTTCTGTGAAGAGAAGATGATCATCGAAGCGCTCGAGACCGGCACGGTCGAGTGGGCGCCGACGCCGCCGCCCGCAACGATGAAGGACGTCTGCGACGCGTATGACAGACAGAGCGCGGAGATCGTCCGGCGTTGGGCGTCACTGCCAGCCGCGAAGTGGAACGGCGCGTTGGAGTTCTTCGGTCGTCAACGCCCCGCATCGCCGATGGCATGGAGCTTTCTGTTCGACATCGTGCACCACCGCGGCCAGATCACGACCTATCTGCGCCCGATGGGATCGACCGTGCCGCAGGTGTACGGCCCGAGCGCGGACGAACCCTAAGGCGATTCGACGTGAGAACTGCACTCAATCTTCGTAGCCGGCTTTGTACACAGATTCTGACCGCCGCGTGTCGGCCTGATGATTTGAGCCCTGCGTGCGCTGGAAGTAGAGCCCGGCTATTCCGGCGACGAGTCCGGCCATCGCCAGGTAGGGGTTGAACAGAAACAGCAGCGGAAACACAACTAAAAGAAGCAGAAACATTGATGCCTCCCAGGGACGCCGAACGCGCTTCTCAAGTTATCGGCTGTTGCAAAGGAGGGAATACCATGGCGTATTCCAAGCAGCGCCAGCATGTGCCTTTCGATGGAGTCGCGGCCAATCGTCGGCGGCGGACCATATGCTGTGAGCACCTGTGAATCCCGATGATGGCGTGGCCGCCGCGCGCCGCAAAAACCGGCACATTCGACGTCATTCGTCCTGCCGACGCCATCGGTGCTGTTTTTGTTCCTGCCGGAGTCACGCTCGTAGTGGGGCGGAGCCGAAGCTAAGAGCGGCGAGTCATTTCAACAGCGCGGTCCAGTTGAGGTCGATGGTGATCTGCGAAGCGATGGCGCGCCGCGTGACCTTGGCATTCAGCGAGCTCAGTGGCTATAGTGGCGGGGCTCATGTCTTCCCAGGCGGCGGCATCCATACAGAAGCACGGGGCGGCGGCGGACTTCGCCTGGAGCCTGCTCCGGGCGGCGGGCGCCCTGGCCGACAGGCTCGAGCGGGAGGGCTGTGCCCGGGTGTTCCGGGAGGACGAGGCCCAAGGCCTGCGACTCCTGTCTGCCGACGGCCCCGACGCCGTGCTGGCCTGGTGTCCGGGAAGCGGGTGGGAGTCCCGACTGCCACCAGACGATGCGCGATCCGAACTACTGAATCTATATCTGCCTATCTGCAGCGCAACGTCCGTGCGTCCACTGACGGTCGGCCATCTCGGCCAGAGCCTCGACGGATTCATCGCGACGCCGTCGGGCGATTCGCAGTTCGTCACCGGCGGCGACAACCTCGTGCACGTGCACCGTATGCGTGCCCTGTGTGACGCGGTCATCGTCGGCGCCGGTACCGTAGCCGCCGATGACCCCCAGCTCACAACGCGCCATGTCTCCGGACCGAACCCGCTCCGGGTCGTGATCGATTCAGGACGGCGGCTGATGCCGACCTTCCGTGTCTTCGCCGATCGGACGGTCCCGACGCTGTACATCTGCGCGCGATCGCGGGTGTCGCCGGGCGAGACCCACATGGAGGGTGCCGTCATCGTCGGCATCGACGACGGCGCACCAGGTGACGAGGCCGCGCAGGTGCTGCGGCTGTTGCGCGCGCGTGGCTGCGCGCGGGTATTCGTGGAGGGCGGCGGGGTCACGGTGTCGACGTTTCTCCAGGCCAATCTCCTCGATCGACTGCAGATCACGATCGCGCCGGTCCTCATTGGCGACGGCCGCCCCGCGATCCGGCTCATGGCGCAGGACCGCCTTCGCGATTGCCGCCGGCCCGGCTACCGTGTGTTTCGCATGGGCGGCGATGTGCTGTTCGATTGCGAGCTGAACGTCCCGGCCGATCCGGTCGAAGGCTCCGCTCCGGGGGGCGTAAATCGGATCATTTGAGCAAACGCTAGACTAGTGAAGCATGCGCAGACTGGCTCTCGCGCTACTGATCGTCGCCTCGACCGCTCTGGTGTGGCCCCTGGCCCACAGGGCTGCCTCCCTCCCCAAAGCCCCCCGGACGTTTCGCGTCGCCACGTTCAACATTCACAAGGGCGCGGATCGGCGGGGCCACTACGACCTCGAGCAGACGATTGAGGCGATTAGACGCCTCGACGCCGACGTGGTAGGCGTGCAGGAGGCCATGCAAAATCACCCGGATTTCAACTGTGACGATCAACCGGCCCTGATCGCGGAGGGGCTGCGGCGGCGTACCGGTCGCCCGTGGACGCAGGTGTTCGTGAAGGCGTGGATCACGGATCACAGGCAATGCCTGATAGACGGCCGGGGGAAAGACGTCGAAACGGAAGGCGTCGCAATCTTTGCTCGAGAGCGTATCGTCGCGTCGAGCTCCATTCGTCTGTCTGAGGGACGGGTCGGGCTTGCAGTGCGCGTCGCATCGATGCCTGACGTCCCGGTCATCGTGACGCATCTGTCAGCGAACCAGGAGAACCAGCCCGATCGTGAGCGCGAGATCGCAACGCTGCTGCCGTGGGCCGCGCGGCAGGGGCCGGGGCTCCTGATCGGCGACCTCAATGCCAGGCCGGAGGCAAGTGAACTGGGCGCGGTGATGGCGCGCTATCGGGACGCGTGGGCGGACGCCGCCGCACATGGACGCGCCGGTGGCGTCGCATCGGGATCGACGCGGCCGGGCCGCCGCGTGTCACGCATCGACTACGTCTTCTATGCGCCGGCGGTCGACCTGACGCTCGACTCGGTGGAGATCGTCGACACCTCGACGCTGCCCGGACTCGGCGAGGTGTCGGATCATCATCCCGTCGTGGCCACGTTTCGCCGCAATCCTCCCGCGCATTCCGCCGGAGCCGTCGACAGACGGTGACGTCGTAGCCGATCCGTCGGCGCGGCAGACATTGCTTACTCGCTCGGCAGCCACGCGGCAAGGTCATCGTGGCCGACAACCAGCCGCGAGCGGCCGGCCCCGACATGCGCCAGCCGGCGCGCACGCCAGCGCGCGATCGTCGGGGCACGGTCGCGCACCATTTCAGTCGCCGCACCCGCCCAGCCTTCGATAAGCATCCGCTGCAAAGCAGCCGCTGCCGGCCCAAGCGTCCAGTCGCTCGGCTCGAGCCGGACGCGGTATCCGGCCTCCGCAAAACACCGTTCCGCGCACGCGACGGCATCAGGGCCGGCCGCAAGGCCACCCAGTCCTTTGTCCGTCTTCTGGTGCCGGTTCATCAGATCTCGCACCATGTCGTCCTCGGGTTCCACCGGAACGCACGACGAGCGGCCGTTGTAGGTCAGGGTGAAGAGCGCCGAGGCGCCCGCGTCGCGACAATGTGTTGCGAGCGCGCGCAGCCACTGCGCCGACACGAGGTCGAGCAGCGCGGAGGCCGTCACGAGATGACGTCCGGCGAAGATCTCGCGATCGTCCATGGCGCCAAGATCCATCTGCCGCGTCTCGACATCGCACTCGAGGTCGGCGCCGCGAATGATGCACCGCTCGGCTCCGGTCCGCACGTTGTATCCCCGCGCGGCGCCCCACGACGACATCCGCTCGCGCAGATCCGCCAGCAGCGCGGCGTCCCGGTCGACGGCCAGCCATCGCTGACGGCCCGGAAGGCGATCCATCAGATAGCGGATATTGGATCCGGTGCCGGTGGCCAGGTCGAGCACGCAGACCGGCTCGCTGGCGGGCACCGCTCCCGCAATCGTGCGCGTCAGCACTCCTGACCGTGCCGCGGTGTCCGCCGGTTCGCGCAGGCCGAGCCAGTGCGAAAGGGATTCAGCCATGAGTAGCGAGCGAGTGGAGCGCGGCCGCCATGCGTCTGGACGTTTCCTCCCAGGTTGGCAGCTGGTCTCGCATACGGCGCGCGCCCTCAGCAAGGCGCGCGCGAAGGCCGGCGTCGCTCAGCACACATGATAGAGCCGCGACGAGCGCCGGCGTGTCTCCCACTGGCACCAACAGGCCCGCCCCATCACCCACCAGTTCGGGAATCGCACCAGTCATCGTGGCAACCACCGGGAGTCCGTGAGCCAATGCTTCGGCAACGGCCATTCCGTACGTCTCCTGCCGAGTGGCGAGCACGAAGACATCCGCGCTGTGGTAGCACGCCTCCAGCGCCGGCCCCTCGAGATCGCCGGCGAGCGAGACGCGATCCTCCAGCCCGAGCTTCGCGATTGTCGTGCGCACGCGATCGGTTGTCTCCGGGTTGCGCGTGAGACTCCCGGCGCAGGTCAGGCGCCACTCGCGATACGGAACCGCTGAGAGCGCCGCAAGCAGCCTCTCATGCCCTTTTCCAGGATTGAGGGTCGCCACCGAGAGAAGCTCGAGTTGCTGTCCGAGGGAGCCGCGCGCAAGTGGCGCGCGATCAGTGCCAGGCTCCACGACGACAACCCGGTCGGGAGTCAGCTCGTACCTGGCAATGAGCGGCAGGGCGGCTCTTCCGGTGACGATGACCAGCGCGGCGACGCGGAGCGCGCGGCGCTCCCCCTCCTCGAAGCGCGCAGCGGTGTCACGGTCGAGGCCATACGCGGCGGCGAGCGGAAGATGGACGAGCGCGACGATCCGAAGGCGCGACGCTTCGTGTCTGAGGAGATCCGGCATGGCGCCGAGCGCCAGGCTATCGATGATCGCGATGGTCCCCGCCCGAACGGCGGCGAGCGAGTCAGCGGCCTGCTTCAGCGCTGCTGGCGTCGGGTACGGAAAGCTCGCATCGAGCTCCAGGACGTCCACCGCCGAACCCAGCCGGCGAAGACCTTCCACGATGCGCCGATCGTAGAGGTAGCCGCCCGTGCGCTCGCCAAGATGCCCGGGCACCACGAGCACGATCGACCGCATCCTTATGATGGCCCGCTCACTCGGCCCTCGAACGATGCCGAGGCGATGTGCGACTCGTGCAGCGTCACGCGTATCTGCTCGATGGCGCCGGCCCCGGGGCCCAGATCGCCGCGTCCAATCGCCGCGACGAGACCATCGAACACGACGCGGGCCAGAAACTCCGTGGTCGTATTGCGCCCCGCGAACGCCGGAAGCTCGTCGAGGTTGCGATAGTTCAGATCCGTCAGCACCACGCGCAGCGCCTCGGCCGCGCGCCCGATGTCGGCCACGATGCCGTCGGCATCAAGGTCCGAGCGCTTGAGCTCGACGTCCACCACGTACGTAGCGCCGTGAAGGCGCTGGGCGGGCCCGAACACCTGGCCCGTGAGGCTGTGCGCAATCAGGACGTGGTCGCGCACCGTCACGCTGTACATCAAGGATCTCCTTCTACGAATATCTGATCCGGTGGCAGAGCGCATCGCCGGGGGATCGTGCGAGCGTGGCCATCACGTCCGGGAGCGTCTCGAACTCGTTTTCGCCCGTGATGAGCACATCGAGCGCTGGATCATCCAGGAGCGTCAACGCGAGCTGCATCCGCCGGGGGGTGTCCCATCGAGGCCGTTGCGACGGGGCCACGCGTCCAACCTGGGAGGAGGCGATCGTCAGGCGCCTGGCGTGAAACGCGCCGCCAAGCGACAACGGCACGGTCTGGTCGCCAAACCAGCTCAGCTCCACAATCGTCGCCTCGTCGGCCGCCATCTGCAGCGCGAGCTCCAGGCCCGCCGGGGCGCCGCTCGCGTGAATGACGAGGTCGGCTTCGCGAGCGGCCGCCGCCGGCGCCGCGAATCGCACACCCAGAGCACTGGCCACCGCCTCGCGCCGGGGATTGATGTCCACCAGCTCGACATCGCATCCTGCGATCCGTGACGCGAGCCAGGCGGCCAGGCAACCCACTGTGCCGGCGCCGATCACCGCGATACGATCGCCAACATGCGGCCTGGCGTCCCACACGCCGTTGAGCGCCGTCTCGAGATTCGCCGCCAACACCGCGCGGGAGGGTGGGATCCCGTCCGGAAGGACATGCACCGCCTCGGCGGGGACGATGAAACGGGTTTGATGAGGATGGAGCACGAACACCGTACGGTCGATCAGCTCGTGTGGGCCACGCACGACACGGCCGACGTTCGAGTACCCATACTTCACGGGTGCCGGAAACTCGCCTGTCTGAAAAGGCGCACGCATGCGGCCCCATTCGCTCGGCGGGACGCGGCCGTCGAACACGAGCGCCTCGGTCCCGCGGCTGATGCCACTGAACAGCGCATGCACCAGAACCTCACCATCGCACGGCGTCCCCAACACTTCAGCGCGGATCTCGCCGCGGCCGGGCGCCGTCACCCAGAACGCTCTGGCCTCATCCTGCATGTGTGTGCATTCTGATGCGGTACACACGCCGATACAATCTCGCCCCCGCCATCGGGTTCGGGCTCGTGAGCACGGGCTCCCTCGCGTTGCTCGCCGGCGCGCGGATCGAGGCTGGCGCCACTTACCCGCTGAAAGCCGCGGCGGTCTTTGCAGTGATGATGGTGGCGGTCACCGCGGTCGCCGGCGAGCAGCATCCATACTCGCGGTTCGGGCCCGCCAATTACGTCACGATGATCCGGGCGATGCTGGTCGCGCTGGTGGCCGCACTGATCGGCCATCCTGCGACGCCGGAGATGCTCTGGTGCGTGATCGGTCTGACGGCGCTGATGGCCGCATTCGACGGTCTCGATGGTTGGCTCGCGCGCCGCAGCCGCATGGCGAGCGAGTTTGGCGCGCGGTTCGACATGGAAACCGACGCCGGCCTCATCCTGGTCCTGTCGATCCTCGTCTGGCAGCATGAGAAGGCCGGTGCCTGGGTCCTGCTCTGCGGACTGATGCGGTACGGATTTGTCGCGGCCGGATGGCGGCTGTCGTGGCTCGCGCAGCCGCTGCCATCGACCCGGCGCGGCAAGACGGTCGCCGTCGGACAGCTGTTCGGGCTTGGCGTGGCCCTCGCGCCGATCGTTCCGGCACCGCTCAGCGCCATCGCGGCCGCCCTCGCACTGACCGCGCTCGCGTGGTCATTTGCGATTGACATCAAGTGGCTGTCGCGCCAATACCGGACGACGTAGGAGCAGTCATGTCTGTTCTGGCAAGAGTTGGAACGCACGCCGGAGCGCTGCGAGTGCTATCCGTGGTAATGGGTGTGTTCCTGATCTCCATGGGTCTCGACAAGATCGACTGGTTCATGGACTCCACCATCCTGACCCGAAGGTTTCAGCAGTGGCATGGGACGGTGCGGCCCCTCGCCCGGTGGTATCTCGATACGATCGCCATCCCTGGCGCTCCCGTGTTCGCGCGCGTGGTGCCGATTGCCGAGCTCGCCGCCGGGACGGCGTTGATCCTGGGAATACGCGTGCGTTTGGCTGCGGCGCTGGCGCTGCTGATGGTGATCAACTTCCACGTCGCGAGTGACGACATCTTCCGATACAGCTATTTGATGAACGCCTACGGGCCGCCGGTGCTGGGCAGCCTGCTGACGCTGGCAATCGGCGGTGTGCGGCTGCCCTTTAGCGTGTGGAAGTAAATCTCGCCCGCCGGATCGTCCGGCGCGTCGAACGCGTCGAGCAGCTTCGGCACGAGTGCATGCATGGCGCCAATCGACGGGCGCCGCGGCTCCAGGCCAGGCCGGAATCCATTCTTCAGCAGCCCGTCAAGCATGGGGCGGCGGCCTCCAATCACGTGCACGGGCACACGCCACGGCGCATCCTTGCCGCTCACGACAGCAGGCGGCTGATGGTCGCCGATCACGATCATCACGAGATCGTCCTTCTGCTCGCGAAGGTACCCAGCAAGAGATGCGTACTCGTAGGCCATGGCCCGGACGTAACTCGGCCCCAGGTTGGTCAGATCGGGGCGGACCGCCATCGCACGCTCGAGGTCGGCCTTGCCGTAGGCGTCCTTCGCCAGCACGCGCGACCAGTTCGGCTTGTAGGGTGCCACGGGACCAAACGGCGCGTGCGACGTGCTCGTCGGAAAGACAACCAAGAGCGGTGCGCGCGACGGGCGACGGCGCTCGACCGCATCGAGCTTGGCCAGCGCATACTGGTCCGGGATGCTCCACCACCCGAACTGCGGACCTTCATATTCCAGGAGATCGCGGCCGTAGATTGCGTCGAAGCCGTAGAAAGCACCTTCCGGCCAGGCCTGCCGCATGCCTGGCATCAGCGCCACCGTCCGGTAGCCGCGCCGCGAGAAGTTCCTGACGATCGTGTCTCGCCTCGACGCCATCAACGAGGTGTACGCATACTGGTCGCGTACCTCGACGCCCGACATCAGGCTCAGATGCGCCAGCCACGAGCCGCCGCCGAACGTCGGAGACTCCACGTAGGCCGAGACGACCTGACGCCCAGTCTCGCGAATGGCGGCTTCGAAGTCCGCCCGGCTCTCGGCAAGCCCTGCGGAGATCGCCGGCGTCTCGTACGTCACCGCCCCGTACGACTCGACGAAGATGAGCAGCACGTCGGCGCCTCCGAGGCCCCGAAGGCCGGTGTCGAGAGCCGGGCTCGGACCGAGCCGCGGCGCCGCAACGCCCGGTCCGACCATGGCCAGCACGAAGCGGATCTGTCGAACGTAGGCCAGCGTCGCAGGATCAGCAAACGCGACAGTGGTCGTGACTCTGGGCGAGAGTTGCTGGCCCGCGAACACGATGAGGGCGGTCCCTGCCAATGCGCCGAGCACGAGCCTGGATCCTCGGCGCTCCACGGCCGCCGCCACCCGGCCGAACGCCAGTCGCGCCAGCAGGTACGCCAGAACCACGACCAGCACGCCAACTCCAGCAAGGGTTGCGATCAGCCACCACGGCGTCGCGTGAGCGAGCATCGCGGCGACGTTGCCCACATGTTGAAAGTCCCAGTACAGATTGAAGTCCCGCCCGTAGAGCCCGGGGGCGGTCACGTCGAGGTAGTGTCCCGCGACCAGCACGATCCAGATCGCCGGGAGGACGAGTCCGGCCAGCCGCCTCGCCAACCGGTGGGCGACGGCCAGGAGCAGGACGCACAGAACGAGCTCGGACGAGAGCGCGTACCCCCAGTGGATCCTGGGAGTCGGCCACACATTCTCGAACGTGAGCGACGCGTTGAGGAAAACGAGTGAGACGGCCAGCGCAGGCCATGCGAGCCAGCTGGTGAAGCGCTGTCCTGCCACGGCTACACCGACGAGAGCAGGTGCCCCAGCTTCTCTTTCTTGGTCCTGAGGTATCGCGACGTCGAGGCGGTCGGCGGGATCTCGATGGGCAGCCGCTCACTCACGGACAGGCCATGGCCCGTCACGCCGGCCAGCTTCTTGGGATTGTTGCTCAGCAGGCGCGTCGTTTTCACGCCGAGGTGACGGAGAATCTGGAGTCCGGCCCGATAGTCGCGCAAGTCAGCAGAAAAGCCAAGCCGCTCGTTGGCCTGGACCGTGTCGGCGCCCTGCTCCTGGAGCGCATAGGCGCGGATTTTGTTCACCAGCCCGATGCCGCGTCCTTCCTGGTCGAGATAGAGCAGCACACCACGGCCTTCCTCGACGATCCGCTCCATTGAGGAGCGCAGTTGCTGGCCGCAATCGCAGCGCGCGGATTGAAACAGATCGCCGGTCAGGCACGAGGAATGGACGCGGGTGAGCACCTTCTCACCGTCGCCAATCTCTCCGCGGACCAGGGCGACATGCGTTTCGCCGGAGAAGGCGTTCTTGAACACGTGAATGTCGAACTCGCCGTAGTCGGTCGGGAGCTTCGCCGAAGCCACGCAGCGGACCGGCGGCCGACGGAGTAGGGCATTGGCGAACGTCAACCCGCTGCGAACCCAGGGAATCATGGGGACACCTGCTTCTGATCGGAGGGACGGGCCATCGTAGGTGGGGGACGAAAAAGTTGTCAAGCAGAGCTTCCTGGTGATTCTCCTTTTCAGCTCCGATCGATCCGGCACGCCGACGCAGAATCTTCCAAAGACCAGAGCCATCACTTCGCTTCGAAAAGCCTTGTTGGCGAATGAATCGCACCTGCGATCCGCGCATCGAACGCTCTTCTTCGTGAGTAAGACGATTGTTGATTACTTCAACAGTGCCCAATGCACCGGATTTACTTGACGCGTTGATTGAGGCTCTGAAATCCTTGACCGTTCCTTCGGGGGCTGCGCCAACTTTCACGAGGTACCGCGATGGATGTGCTGTCCGACGTGCTCCGCGTCGTGCGCTTGTCGGGAGCGGTGTTTTTCACAGCGGACTTCTCGTCGCCGTGGGCGCTCGAATCGCCGAAGCCCGAGTCGCTAGCGTCCATCGGGATGCCCGACGCGGAATGCGTCGTGCTGTTTCACATGCTCGTGGATGGCGAGTGCGAGGTTGCGTGTCAGGGGCATCCCGTGATGACGATGGAAGGGGGCGATGTCGTTGTCTTCCCGCGCGGCGACCAGCACACCATGCGCAGTCACGGTGCTGCGACGACAACACCTCTCAATTCCGTGTTTTCGCCGGGCAGGTACGACCAGCTCCCCCAGCTGTCGTTCGGCGGGGGTGGAAGAGCGTCGCGTTTTGTTTGTGGCTATCTGAACTGCGATCAGCGGTTTAGTCCCCTCGTCGAGGCGCTGCCGACGATGCTGCTCGTGCGAAGCCGCGATGACTATTCGGCGATCGAAGCGGTGGACACGACCGGCAGTCGTCCCACCGTCGTTCCGCAGGGATCGGGGACCTGGTTGGGCACGACGCTGAAGTTCACCATCAACGAAGCCACAGCTGCCCGTCCGGGCAATGCCGCCATGCTCGGACGACTGACCGAGCTGATGTTCGTGGAGATCCTCCGCGAGTACATGCACCGTCTTCCCGCAAGTCAGGGCGGCTGGCTCGCTGGGTTGAACGATGAGTACGTCGGCAAAGCGTTGCGCCTGCTGCACGCGAGTCCCGTTCGCGATTGGACCGTCGATGAGCTCGCGCGAGAGGTTGCGGTATCTCGCTCCGTGTTGGCGCAACGGTTCACGGAGCTGGTGGGGGAAGCGCCCATGCGATACCTCGCCACTTGGCGGATGCAGCTCGCCAAGCAGATGATGCGCGAGGGGGCACGCAACATCCAGGACGTCGCGACACGTGTCGGCTACGACTCGGAAGCCGCCTTCAATCGGGCGTTCAAGCGGGCGACCGGCTCTCCGCCAGCGACCTGGCGCAAAGGCGCACTCCGCGCCTCCGTGCTGGTGGGTGTCACTCTGGCAGGACCTTGGTCGGAATTGGTGGGCACGCTACTCAGACTCACCGCCGACCTGGCCACGGCAACGGCAACGCTGGTGAGCTAACGGGCAGCGCACCAGTCCGCCGGTCGCCGTCACGCGCACAGTCACAGAGCCAAGCTGGCCTGCTACGAGGGCGGGGTTCCCTGACCACCTATCCCTTCCTTACCGCTGTCGCGCGAACCGGGAGTCACCTGATATGTGAATCTCCACGAGGTCAGTCGCCTCACCCTTGTCGTCGACGATGAATCGATAGCCGATTCCCAGCCCTTCGAAAACCGTCTGAGATCGCGGTAGCAACGGCCGCATCTCGCCCCCGTCGACCCCGGCGGCGCCGATGATTCTTGCGATCAATTGGCCGCCAGAGAGCGACACTTCGATCGTGCGCTTGTTTGTCAGATACAACCCACTGTAGACGCCGACGTAGCGCGCCAGCACGTCGGGCGCAACGGTCACTCCCGCGTTTGCGGCATCCGCGAGGCTACCGTCCCAGTGGTCGCTACTGAGTTCGCAGACCGCCTCGAGCATTTCCGTATCGGCCGCCAGCGCCATATCCGCCGTCAAACCCCAGGGCTTCGCGTATGCGGCCGGATCGGTGAAGGTCACCTCCACCTGGAGGTGGCCGAAGTCCCGGCGTCGGTATAGCTCCCTCACACGCAGCGCCTCCGTATGCGCCTGCCCATAGCGGCTCAGCCACGTCTTGTCGTTGAATCCGACGCTGTCCACGATCAGCGTGTCGCCATCCCAGCGCCCCACCGAGTATCCCATCCAGCTTGGCGCGGGGTGGGCCTCCAGTTCGCGACCGTCCATGAAGATCACGCGATAAGTCAGATCGTCGTTCAGGATCGCGATGGAGGTCGGTGTCTGGAGGATGCGCTTCCACCCGGCAAACCTGTCAGCCTCGGGCCCGCTCGGCAGACACCGATAAGAGGGACGCCCCTTCTGGTAATCCTGCTGACGCTGCCGGACGAGATCATTCACCCACGGTTGTGCGATGGCGGGATCGAGCTTGGGTTCGGGAGTCGGCCCGTTCCACACGCCCGTCAGGTCTGGTTTGCCATCGGGCCCGCGCGGCGCGGGTGCGGTCAGGTCCGGCTTTCCCGCGGCGGTGCGCGGAATGCCCGGCCAGGAACGGTCCAGCCACTGGGCCGCCGCGGGCATCGTCCCCACGATCAGCGCGAGCGCAGAGAGAAGAAATAGCCTCATACGCGAACCGGAGTCACTTCTGGCGCGGGAACTTGTACGGGCCGGATATGTGAATCTCCACGAGGTCCGTCGGCACACCTTTGTCGTCAACAATGAACTGGAAACCGAGTCCGAGGCCTTCGAACAGTGTCTGTGAGCGCGGTACCAGCGGCTGCGCCGCGTCCGGGTCGAGGCCAGCAGTGCCGAGGCCGCCCTCGATGTCCGCGGCACCGACGATCTTGACCATCAATTGGCCGCTGGAGAGTGACACTTCGATCGTGCGCTTATTTCCCCCGTATATCCCGCTGTAGGCGCCGACGTATCGTGCCAGCACGTCGGGCGGCACGGACACTGGCGGGCCGTCCGAGACGGTGCCCTCCCAGTGATCGCTGCTCCATTCGCAGATCGCCTCGAGCATTTCCGTATCGGCCGCCAGCGCCATGTTCTCCGTAAAGCCCCACGGCTTCGCGTACGCGGCCGGATCGGTATAGGTTACCTCCACCTGCAGGTGGCCGAAGTCGGTGCGTCGGTAGCGTTCTGTGGTCCGCAGCGCCTCCGTATGCGAGATCCCATAGCGGCTCGTCCACGTCTTGTCGTTGAATCCGACGCTGTCCACGACCAGCGTGTCGCCCTCCCAGCGCCCGACCGAATATCCCATCCAGCTTGGTGCGGGGTTGGCCTCCAGCTTGCGGCCGTCCATGAAGATCACGCGATAGGTGAGGTCGTCATTCAGGATCGCGATGGCAGTCGGCGTCTGGAGGAAGCGCTTCCAGCCACCAAATCTCTCCGCCTCGGGTCCGCTCGGCCGACACTGGTAATAGGGACGCGTCTTGAAGTACTCCTGCTGGTACTTTCGGGCAAGATCGCTGACCCACGACTGCACGTTGTCTTTATCAGGACGGGCGACGACATTCGGCCCGTTCCACACTCCGCTCAAATCAGGCTTCCGATCGGGCCCGCGCGGCGTCGGCGCCTTGAGATTCGGCTTGCCGTCGGGAGTGCGCGGAATGCCTGGGGTTGGCCAATCCAGCCACTGAGCCTCGGCCGGGATTGCTCCCATCGTCAGAATGAGCGCCGCGAGAAACAGCTTCATACACTCCTCCGATTTCGTCGTGGGACGCCGCCGTTGATGGCGGGATGGTAACACGCTGAGCGGATAGTGTTGTTCAAACGTTCCGAACTGCTCAATTCGTGTTCAGGTTCGGTTCTCAGCTCTCCGTTCGCTGTCTGCGGTTCAGGGTTTTGTATTTAGAGGAGCGTTCTTAGCCCAGACGCACTCCGGCTTGATTTCGATCCGACAAAACCACTATGTTTGAACCCGAAGGGGAGTAGCTACGCGGGGTAACCCGCGCGGCCGAATCGTCAAGACTGCGCGGCACGCGCACGGTTCGGCCGGTTCTCCAGGAACAGGCGAGACCTTCGCACGAGCGGCTAACAGCCCATAGTGCGAGGGGCTCGCCTTTTCTTTTGCTTGCAGGCGAGTCCGAAGCAGTGCGCGGCCAACGCTGACGTTCGTGCGAAGCAACGCCAGGAGGAGCGCGATGAGCGCCTGGCCATTTTTCGTGGAAGTCGTCGGAATGCCCGTCACGATCCTGATGATGCCCGCCTTGGGATGGGGAGCGATCGAGTGCGGCCGCATCCACCGTGAACGGGTACGGCTGCAACGCGAGCTGGGGTGGAAGGTCGATCAATCGATTGACTGGTGCATGGCCATGTCGGCGGCCCTGGGGCGCGCATGATGCCGCCGCTGCCGTCGGCACCGCCGGGGCCCGAACAGCACATTGACTCGGATGGGAGGCCGATCTGGCACACCGTATCCGTTGAGGACGCGCTCGCCCATCTCGCCACTGCTTCGCTCGGGCTGTCGGGCGGCGAGGCAGTGCAGCGCCTGGACGTCTATGGCCCGAATGAGCTGACGTCGCTCACTCGCGAATCTGCCTGGCGCACGTTCGCCGCGCAGTTCAAGAACGCGCTGATCGTCATTCTTCTCTGCGCAACCGTCATTTCCGGATTTCTGGGCCACACGCTCGAGGCGGTCGTCATCACCGTGATCGTGCTGTTTGCCGTCCTGCTCGGCTTCTTTCAGGAATACCGCGCGAGCCGCGCGCTCGACGCGTTGCGACAGATGGCGGCGCCGACCGCGCGCGTGCTTCGCGACGGTCAGGAGACCGTCGTTCCCGCTCGTGAGCTGGTCCCCGGCGATGTGGTGCTGCTGCGCGCGGGCGACAGGGTTCCCGCCGACATCCGGCTGACACAGGCGATCAACCTCGCGATCGACGAAGCCGCGCTCACAGGCGAATCGCAGCCAGCCCAGAAGACGATCAGCCCCTTCGACGATCCACGGCTGCCGTTGGGCGACCGCCGGAACATCACCTACGCGGGCACGTCGGCCGTTCTTGGCCGGGGGCAGGGAGTGGTGGTCTCGACCGGCATGGCAACTGAGTTCGGGCGGATTGCCCGGATGGTCGACACCGTGGAGATAACCCGGACACCGCTGCAGGAGAACCTCGATCGTCTGGGCGGCACGCTCGGCAAGGCGGCATTGGTCGTGGTCGGGCTGGTCGTCGCCATTGGTTTGCTGCGCGGCTTGCCCGTCGTTCAGATGTTCATGTTCGGCATCGCCCTCGCGGTTGCCGTTGTCCCCGAGGCCCTGCCGGCCGTTGTGACGATCTCACTGGCGATCGGCGTGCGACGCATGGTCAAACGGAACGCGCTCGTGCGGCGTCTGCCCATCGTCGAAACGCTGGGTAGCACATCGGTGATCTGTTCCGACAAGACGGGTACGTTGACGCGGAACGAGATGACGGTCCGGCATCTCTTCGCTGATGAGCGGCTACTCGACGTCACGGGAGCCGGGTACGATCCGACGGGGGAGGTCCTCGACGCCGGTCGCGCGATCGACCCGCCAGACGGCGTACGCGCCTTGCTGACTGCCGGCGTGCTCGCGTCCGACGCGCGGGTAGTGAGCCGCGACGGCCGGCCGCAGGTGGAGGGTGATCCCACCGAAGGCGCGCTCGTCGTCGCGGCGATGAAAGCCGGGCTGGATCCAGGATTTCTCAACAAAGGCGAGCCGCGCGTCGCCGAAATTCCGTTTACCTCTGAACGTCGCCGCATGACCACGCTTCACAAAACGGCGGACGGCAGCCTCACCGCCTACTCGAAAGGAGCGGTCGAGGAAGTACTAGCCGGCTGTACCAGCCAGCTTCGCTCGGGTCGGAACATCGAGTTGACGCCAGCCGATCGCGAGCGGACCCGCGCGACCGAGCAGCGCATGGCCGCCGAGGGTCTTCGCATCCTGGCCCTCGCCAGAAGAGCCGGCGCGACGGTCGAGGATCCGGAATCGGGCATGACCCTCCTGGGTCTCGTCGCGATGATGGATCCACCGCGGCCCGAGGCACGCGCGGCCGTGCGGACCTGCGAGGCCGCAGGCATCCGCGTGGTGATGATCACCGGGGATCATCCACTGACCGCGGCCACCGTGGCGCGGGAGGTTGGGATGCTGACCGACGGCCGCGTGGTATCCGGCCGCGAGCTCGAGGTGATGAGCGACGCCGATCTCGAACGCGATGTGGCTGACATCACGGTGTACGCCCGCGTGTCGCCGGCCGACAAGCTTCGTGTTGTCACCGCCTGGCAGAAACGGGGGGACGTGGCCGCCATGACCGGCGATGGCGTTAACGACGCGCCGGCGCTGAAGAAGGCCGACGTCGGTATTGCGATGGGCATCGCGGGGACCGATGTGAGCAAGGAAGCGGCCGGAATGACGCTGCTCGACGACAACTTCGCCACTATCGTCGCCGCGATCGAAGAGGGCCGGATCGTGTTCGGCAACATCAAGAAGTACTTGATGTATCTGTTGTCGTGCAATGTTGGCGAGATCGTTCTGCTCGCAGGCGCGGTGATCGCCGGCTTGCCTCTCCCACTCACGGCCGTGCAGATCCTCTATGTAAACCTCGCCACTGACGGCCTGCCGGCGCTGGCGCTGGCGGTCGACCCTTCGGAAGTCGATCTGATGCGACGGAAGCCGCGAAATCCGCGTGTCGGCATCTTCACGCGGCCGGTGGTGGCGATGCTTCTGGCGGCAGGAGCGTGGTCTGGGATCGTCAACCTAACCCTGTTCACGTTCGGGATTGCCGCCGGACGGCGGCTCCAGGACGTGATGGCGCTGACGTTCGTCACGCTCGTGCTGATCCAGTTCTTCAACGCATACAACTGCCGCTCCGATCGCCTGTCCGCGTTCGATCGTCCGTTGGCGAACCGGTGGCTCAACATCGCCGTGGCATGGGAACTGGCGCTCATGATTGCGATCGTCTACGTGCCCTTTCTTCAGCGGGCCTTCGGCACGTTCAGTTTTTCAGCGATCGATTGGCTGATGACGATCGCCTTGGCGTTCTCGATCGTACCGGTGCTGGAAACCGTGAAGTGGATGGCACGACGAGGTTGGTTCGGAGATCTCGCCTGATCAGTTCCCCAATATCACGGTCCAACGGCGAGCCTTCCGCCGCTGGCACCGATCGGGATGACACTCTGGGCCGCCCGCACGGCCGCGCGAAACAGTCCACGCATTTCGCCATGGCTGCTCCTGCTGAACTGCAGGACGGTCAGCTCGAGGGATTCTGCGCGATCGCGACGGGAGCGACCGACGTCCCGCCAGATGGACTCGATCTCGGCGCGGAGCCCGGTGACGTCATCGCCAGACCCCACCAGTACCAGCACCTTTTGCAGCGGTGCTCGGCGCAGCACCTCGGTGAGTTCGTAGCGCGTGCCCAGTCGCGTGCCGGCATACTCGCGCAGGTCCAGCAGGATCACGCCCGCCCGCGCCAACATCTCGAGCACCGTCGGCTGCCACGTGTCCGCCGTGCAATACACCTCGGTCACGCGGAAGCGACCATCCGGGTCGCGCAGACGGTCGAGTGTCGCGACGCGAGGCGCCGCCTCGCCCGGATCGGCGATGAACTGCTCGCGCAGGCGGCCTCGCAGGTATTTGAAGAACTCGTCCGGCTCCATGTAGGCGCCGGCGAGATCCGGTCCGGCGATCATCCAGACCGGCGCGGCAAACCGCCAGTAGGCGAAGAACCGGTCCGTGAACGCCTGCGATCGACCCGATGGTTTGAACACTCTCAGCAACAGCAGCGGACCGATCGACGGATCGGCCGTCCGGATGACGGCGTGCAGCGCCGACGCCTGCAGCCATCGCCAGAGCAGCCACGTGATGACGACGGCCAACATGATCCACTCCGTCCGTATGGGCCTGGTCTCGAACACCGCCGGTTCCATGACGAGTGATGCCAACAGGAACATCGTCAGTACCACCCAAAAGGTGGCGAGAGCCAGCTGAATATCGCTGAATCGTTTTGCTGCGTACCTGGAGGACAACGCAATCAGCGCGCGCCATCCGCACCAGATGGCGACGGCGAGCATCAGCAGGAGCTCGCTGACGCCCACGGCGACTTCGATGAACGACGCACTGTCTCCCTCGTCGGGGCCTTCTAGCGCGACTCCGACGGCAATCAGGACGCTGAACACCGCCCATCCCGCGATACTTGCGGCAACCAGCGGCAAGCCGGCACCACGGATGGTCGGCCGTAGGAAGGCCGACAGCATCAGGGTGATCGCTGCATAGCCGAGCGAGAAGCCGACCTCAGATTGCCAACCCTCCGCATCGGACCACACGAGGCTGACGGCGTAGATCACCACCATCGCGGCGGCGATGCTCATGAGCCGTCGCGGCAGGCCAGCCTGCAGGGCCCAGCCAACCGCAACAGGTATCACGACGAAGGAAAGAAGTACCGGCGCCACCATGCGAAGCACGCCGAACTCGAGCTGACCGGTCTCCGCGACGACCATAAGGAGTATGAGCGTGCACCAGTACGCCAGCTCGCCGATGGCGTGGACGAGGAGCACCCGGCGGCGCAGACGCGAGGGGCCGGCCTGGTGATTGACGGCATCTGCCGGAAGGATTATGTCCGTGGCAGGCTGGACGCGGACCTGGAGGGGAGGGGCAAAGGCATTTGGTTCAGGCAGGTCGCCACTCTTCCGGTCTGCACGGTCATCGAGGGAACGGTCCGAGGGATGTTTGGTCGTCTGGAGGCGAACGACGGCGGCGGCGTAGCGGCGCTTGAGCCACCAGGCCAGTGCCGCCACGACCGGCAGCACGAACAGCAGGAACCAGAGCAAGGCGAGCTGCACGCCGGTCATCGGACGTGCGACAACATATCCTTTTCGCCAGCTCTCGCCGTGCCGAATCGTCGAATGGCCTGAGCACGGTGGTAATTCAGGAACCGTCGGTCGCAAGTCAGTGACACGCTGCTAATATTTCCTATCGTCACGAGGCAGACCGCTGGGTGACGAAGGAGGCGGAATGGCGAAAAGACTTTCGTTGGTGATCGTGCTCGTGGCGCTGATGGGTGGCTGGCAAAGTGCTCAGCAATTTCGACCCGGTTACGTCGATCCGATGCCAATCCTGGCGGCGGCGGCCAAGGAGATTGGCGAGGCCAATCTGAAATGCATCACCTATTCAGGGGCGGGCTACGACGGCGCGGTGGGCCAGACTTTCGAGCAGGCTCCCAACGTCGATTGGCCTCGAATCGACTCGATGGCCAACTACACGCGCACGATCAATTGGGAAACCGGGACCAGTAAGGAGACATTCGATCGCAAGCCAGGCTTGAATCCCGCATCGTGGAAGTACGGCCTCGGCTGGGTGGACGGCACTCCGCTCCAGAAGAACACGCATCAAACCCACATCGTCAACGGCAAGAATGCCTGGTACATCGACGGCGACGGGCCGCCCGTGGCCGTTCCACCGGAGGATGCCGAGCGCTACCAGTTGGATCTGTGGCTGAACCCGCCCGGGTTCCTCAAGGCGGCCCGCCTGCCCGGTGCGAATCCGATCGCGTTCTGGCGGTGGGAGCAGATTGAGAAAGGCCGCGATGGCCCCGTCGTGATCCCCGAGAAGATGTACGTGGTGGCGATTACCATGCTCGGGAAGTACCGCGTCGATGCCACCTTCAACCCGCAGAATCAGATTCAGCGCATCAAGACGACGGTCAACGAAAACGCGATGGGTGATTTCAACATCGAGCATGAATCGACCAACCAGCAGAGTTTTGGCAACGTGAAGTGGCCAACGGCCTGGCACTCACACCAGGGCTGGGACGACAACTGGCAGTTCTTCAACCTGAGCACCGGCCACAACGCATACGGCGGCAACTTCCCGAACGTGCAGCCGAATGTCTGCGCCGATCCCGTGCCGGTGCCCGAGTCTGTGCGGGCAGCGACGTTCCCCAACACTGTGACGGTCGACAAGATGGGGAATGGCATCTACATGCTCGGTGGCGGCCCCGCAAACAGCTACATGGTGGAATTCAAAGACTGGGTGGCGGTCTTCGAGGCGCCCGGCAACGAAGAACGCAGTCTGGCGGTGATCGACCAAATCACCAAGCTGGCCCCCAACAAGCCGATCCGCTGGCTCATCACCTCACATGCGCACTTCGATCACATCGGAGGGCTGCGCACCTACGACCACATCGGCGCGACCATCATTGCGCACAGGAACAACATCGACTTCCTGAACCACGATGTTCTGAATCACGACGTCAGAAGCGTCAAGCCCGATCTCGTCTCGTTGTACCCGCCGACCGAACTGGCGGAGGGTTACAACTACGAGGCCATTCAGGAGAACTTCGTCATCACCGACGACACCCGGATCATGCACGTCTACTACGTGCAGCCGCTGAACCACGCCACGGGCATGTTGATGGCCTACCTGCCCGTCGAGCACATCGTGTTCGAGGCCGATCTGTTCGACACGTTCGAGCCGCCGCCGGCGATGCCGACGCGGGCCATGACGAGCTTCATCAATCAGGTGCATCGGCAAAAGCTGAACGTCGAAACGATCGCGCCAGTTCACGGAAAACCTGTTCCGTGGGCGACGTTCGTGAAAGCGATGGGTGCAGCCGGCAACCTGTGCGAAAGCCGCGGTGGCGGCGGTTCCGTCGCCATGGTGCCTTGTCCTCCGGGTCGGTCTCCAGGTCAATAGTGCCGCGCTTCCCGAGCGGGCGGGCTCCTGCCCGCCCGCTGCTGCCTTCGCTCCTATCAGGAGACCGCCGGCCTGAGTCACGCAATTCGCCCTTCGATCATCCCGATACGATTCACCCCATCCCGCCAACGCCGATCTGAGTGGTGACTTCGTACGGGCCAAGCCGAGTGCCGGGAGTCAGTGACAAACCGCCGCGACTATAGGGGGATGCGGCGCGGAGAAGGTGGGGTGACGAAAGGGATTCGTGCCGAGAGCGACGAGCGGAACGCGAGTCGCTCGAAGCCTGAAGCCCGCCCGCTCCGCCAAATGAGCGGAGCGAATTTGGGAGAGGGTGGGATTCGTACCACCGCCGGTGTTGAAAACAAAGAACTTAAGGGATTCTGACTTCCTCACGATCCTCAAGATCCGCACGAAAGCCCTGGTAGAGACACGTATTGAGCACGCGGCGGGTGTCGGGGCGATCGCCTCATCGGTGTGTAGCGGTCTCCTGAACCGTTGCGTTCCATGCCGAGTTCGAGCTTTTGAGTTGGGCCACGACCGTAGCGCCCGCCGAGGCGCTCCGGCCCGGAGGCATCGACGGGGACAGAGGTGCGAACGCTGAAGGAGCACGCTTGGAAATTGATTCCGCTCGCGCGTGCTGACGCACACCGAAACGCACGAACGCACTTCCGATCAACGAGTTCCCGCAACATTGATACGCGTCGAGAGTCCCCGTAAACGACGGTATTTGACCTTGGTTTCGGGGGGCATCTGACACAGTTCTGACACAAAACGGCTGCTGATTTACGACGACACACATCGACGCACATCGCTTCGTACGGAAGAGCGTCGCATGCCCCGAGGCTGATCGCGTCTGGCCGCAGTCCTGCCTCCCTGATTTTGCAGCTGCATTTCTCTCTCTCTAGTAGTCCTACACACGCGCTTGACATGACACAGACGTGTCTCTATGTTACAGACGCGTCGCGCGAGGACGCGGGACGGAGGAACGCCGGTGAGACGTGGCTTCACGGGGTTGATCGTCGGCGTGGCGGCGCTCTGCATGCTCACGTCCCCGCCGGCCGTCGGGCAGACTCCGGCGCCGGCGCCGTACACGCCGCCGCGCACGCGAGACGGGCACCCTGACCTGCAGGGCGTGTGGCAGGCACTCAACACGGCTGCGTGGGACCTTGAGGATCACGCGGCGAGCCTCGGCGTGCCCGCCGGGCTCGGTGTGGTGCAGGGGGGCGCCATCCCGTACCAGCCGTCAGCGCTCGCGCGCAAGCGGGAGAACTTTGCCAAGCGCGGCACGCTCGATCCGGAACGCAAGTGCTACCTCCCGAGTGTGCCCCGCATCACCTACATGCCGCACCCGTTTCAGATCGTGCAACAGGCCGACAAGGTTTCCGTCCTCTACGAGTATCTGAACACCGTTCGCTACATCCACATGAACGGGAACCCGCATCCTGAGGGACCGATCGACTGGTTTATGGGGGACTCGCGCGGCCGGTGGGAGGGGAACACCCTCGTGGTCGACGTGATCCATTTCAACGACCAGACCTGGTTCGATCGCGCCGGGAACTTTCACAGCGAGGCGCTGCACGTCGTCGAACGCTATACTCGGACCGGCCCCGATCACATGCTCTACGAAGCGACGATCGAGGATCCGAAGGTGTTCACGCGGCCGTGGACGATCAGCATGCCGCTCTACCGGCGTCAGGAACGCAACGTCGAGCTGCTCGAATACAAATGCCATGCGTACCTCCTCGAGCAGGAATGGGACAAACCCGGTTTTACTCTCACCGAGCCACACTGAACTGGCGCACATGAACGCGAGGTGTCACGTGAGTCGTCGAATACGTGTCGTCACTGCGCTGACGATTGTGCTCGGGGTCCTGCTCCTGACGGCGGCATCCGTCCGCGGTCAGGCCTTCTGGGCAAAGGACACGCCGAAGCTCCCGATGGCGACAACCTGGGTCGCGCAGAAGGCGAAGCTGCCACGTTACACGCCGCCGAGGACGCCCGACGGCGTGCCTGACCTCCAGGGGAATTGGAGCGGCGCCGGTGGTGATAACAACAGCTTTCTCGAAGACCATGAATACGTCGACGTGACGACACCGGCCCAGGAAAGCTTCGTTTCCGATCCCCCGGACGGGAAAGTTCCATACACACCGTGGGCGCTCGCGAAACGGAATGAGTTTCTGGCGGGCCTGGCACGAGGATGGCCGGGCGAGACGGGCCAGCGTCTGCACCTCTCTCCAGGTTCGTTCTGCCTCGACGGGCTACCTGTCTTCTCATTCGACCCGCAGGAGATCATTCAAAGGCCCGGCTCCGTGATCATGCTCAGCGATGACACGTACCGCATCATCCCGACAGACGGGCGTCCGGCGATCAGCCAGAATGCAAAGTTCTGGTTCGGCAACTCGCGTGGCCGCTGGGACGGCGACACGCTGGTGGTTGAGGTGACCAGTCTCAACGGCAAGGGGTGGTTTGACAGCACCGGGCACTTCTACAGCGAGAACACTCGTATGGTGGAGCGTTGGAGGCTGGCTGACACCAATACCATGGACTACGAGCTTACGATTGAAGATCCCACAATCTATACGAGGCCCTGGAAGATTAATTTCCCGAAACGGCGTGCCGGGACAGGTCCGACCGGCGGTCCTCGAGGTGTCACCGCCGCGTCAATCTTGCCCCCTTTGGCGACCAAGGACCCGTATGCGAGTGAGTCGTGGGAACGCGCGTGTTTCGAGGGCAACACCGAGAGCATGCGGGGCATGCATTCGCTCGGCTTCAAGTGGTTCTACGGTGTGACCCCGCCGAAGTAAGGCAGGGCGCCGATGCTCCTCGCCCGTGCTGCTCGGATGGCTTGAGCGCGAGCAACGCGATGTGATGATCTCGAGAAAGTCGTCGACACATGGCGAGAACTCACCGAGTTGTGGGCTCAACGTGTTTCTCGGTGTGAAGCGGTAAGCGCCGCTATTCGTCGCCGGTGTCAGGGCCACCTTACACAGTTCTTACACAGTTTCTCCTTTCAATTCCTGGCGAGGCGCGCTGCCAGCCGTGCCGGCGTCGTCACTTCACGAACACGGCCTTGAAGGGGCCGATGCAGACCAAGCTCGACGCGTTACGCGACGGCAAGTGACAGTGGCGCAACCTGTTCTTTGATTTCCGCCAAGAGATGGATGCCCTGCGTGGTGCAGAGATTCGACATATTCACGAAGATCATGAGCGGCGCCGCCGTGATCGGTTCACCCGAAGAACCCTGACCGCCGCTGCAGCGGCCAGAGAGCCGACAGCCCACGAACCCACGGACACGTGCGGCGCCGGACAGGGACGTCCGTCATCCATCCTGGTCAGCGTTTTCCGGAGAGCCGCAACGACGTCCTCACTCAGTTGTGGCTCGAGCCGATCGATCAAACGCATGAACTGCCCAACATACGAAATGTGTCCGACCGGGCCCGATGCCGGCAGGCCGAAGATGTCTCGAAATGTGCAGGTCCCGTCAGACGGGAAAATCTGACTTCCTCACGATCCGCCAGATCCGCACGAAAGCCCTGGTAGAGACACGTATTGAGCACGCGGAACGTACACCTACCCAAGTGAAATTTCGCGACGACGGCACGCTACTGAGGCAGGAGGTATTGAAGCGAGACTCGCGGAAGTGGCGGATCACTCGCGCAGGTCATTCTCGTCTACGCCTGGATGCAGGCCGTCGGCATCGTCAACGATCATTCCATCGACTGCTTCCGGCGGAGTCAGGTCGCCAGAGCCGTTCGCCGGAACGGTGGCTGTTGACGCCGGAATGACCGCTGACGATTCTCGAAGGGAGTGTCAGAGCGAGTGTCAGAAATCGTCTGACATGGACGCGCTGGAATTACCCGCGAAGATCTGGATGATCGAGTCTTCAGTCGGGGCGGAGTAGACGAACCACCAGAGCGCCCCGATAAACGCCATCAGTCTCCAGTTGATCTTTGACATGTCACACACTCGTCGATCTCGACCTGCTCCCTCGAAGCAGAAGGCCCCGGCCGATGAGACCGACCTGAGCACACCAAGGTTAATGCGTCCTTCACACCCGACGCGCCCGCGCTGGCCTCCTTCTCCGACTTCACAGTCGCGAAGCTGAATGTTGCCCCGTCCAAGTCACTCAGGGATTCGTCTAGAACGCCCTTCGCCGTGCCGGTCGCGGTGTGCGCAGCGGTCGCGCCTTATTCCAGAAGGGGCCCCGCGCAAAGAGGACCCCTTCTGACGTCTACTTCTTGATCGTGATCCACACGCTATGGAGGCTACCGTCCTGGAGCGTGGCTTTCAGCAGCCAGGTGCCCGCCTTGAATCCGACGCCCTTTGTGCTCAGGTTGAAGTGCCACTCTGGATTGGTCAGCCGGAACTGACTGCCCGTCGTGGCCGCGTCGGTCGGGGAAGCATCAATCGCCGGATCCGAATCAACAGAATTGGAGTAGTAGATCGCCTGCAGTGTATGGATCCCGGTTGTTACCACCGCTCCGCAGCTGCTGCCATTCCGTGAATTGAGTAGGAACTTGACCGGAATCGTACTGCCCAACTTGAAGGCCCTCACGGGATCCACGAAACTGCCGCCATTAGAGGTTTCAACCGAACCACCGATGGGCGGCAGGAACCCGTTGAAGCAGTAGCCCGTCGAAATCACATCGGTGATCGTCCTGCTGGCGATGTTGTTGTAGTTGGCGCCGCCCGTGAAGCTCCAGGAGTCGCCGGCATACGTGCCGACGATGGTGTGCGCCGTGTTGCTCACGTTGACGGTGCCAACGGTGGCCCCCGTCTCGCCGTTCACACCGGCGATCGTGTGGGTCGCCGTGTGCTCATTGCCGTCCCACTGCACGTTGTAAGGCGAGACCACGACCACTGCGTTCGCCTTGTTGATCTCGATGCCCACGGCCGCGCCGTCGCTCGGGTTGTGGTTCGCGTCGCCAGCGTAGTGCGCCGTCACGTAGTAGGTGCCGACGTTGATCTGATTGCCCGAGTAGGTCACCGTCGCGCTGCCGATAATGACGCCCGGCCCCGTCACCGTGCCCGAGCCGCCGGTCTGGGTAATGCCGGTGTAGACGAACGGACCGGCGCCCACCGTGGTGGTCGTGGACGAGGCCTTGGTAATGTCGATGCCGACGGGATCGCCGTCGCTGCCGAAGTGGTTGGCGTCGCCGGAATAGTGCGCCGTCACGTAGTAGGTGCCGGCGTTAACCTGGTCGCCCGTGTAGGTCAGCGACGTGGCGCTGGTGCTCAGGCCTCCGATCCCCGTCACCGTACCCGAGCCGCCGCTGTGGGTGGTCGTGTCGTAGACGAACGGACCGGCGCCCCCCGTGGTGGTCGTCGACAAGGCCTTGGTGATCTCGATGCCCGCGGCCACGCCGTCGCTGCCGAAGTGGTTGGCGTCGCCGGCATAGTGTGCCGTCACGTAGTAGGTGCCGACGTTGACCTGGTCGCCCGTGTAGGTCAAGGAGGTGGCGCTGGTGCTCAGGCCACCGATCCCCGTCACCGTCCCCGAGCCGCCACTGTGAGTCGTCGTGTCGTAGACGAACGGACCGGCGCCCACCGTGGTGGTCGCGGACGAGGCCTTGGTGATGTCGATACCCACGGCCGCGCCGTCACTGCCGAAGTGGTTGGCGTCGCCGGCGTAGTGCGCCGTCACGGAGTAGGTGCCGACGTTGACCTGATCGCCTGAGTAGGTCACCGTCGCGCTGCCGGTGATGACGCCCGCCCCGGTCACCGTCCCCGAGCCGCCGGTCTGGGTGCTACCGGTGTAGACGAACGGACCGGCGCCCACCGTGGTGGTCGCGGACGAGGCCTTGGTAATCTCGATGCCCACGGCGGCGCCGTCACTGCCGAAGTGATTGGCGTCGCCGGCGTAGTGCGCCGTCACGGAGTAGGTGCCGACGTTGACCTGATCGCCTGAGTAGGTCACCGTCGCGCTGCCGGTGATGACGCCCGCCCCGCTCACCGTCCCCGAGCCGCCGGTCTGGGTGCTGCCGGTGTAGACGAACGGACCGTCGCCCACCGTGGTCGTGGTGGACGCGGCCTTGGAGATGTCGATGCCGACGGGATCGCCGTCACTGCCGAAGTGGTTGGCGTCGCCGGCGTAGTGCGCCGTCACGGAGTAGGTGCCGACGTTGATCTGGTCCCCCGTGTAGGTCAGCGACGTGGCGCTGGTGCTGAGGCCGCCGGCCCCCGTCGCCGTGCCCGACCCGCCCGTGTGCGTCGTGCCGTCATAGGTGAACGGCCCATCACCCACCGTCGTCGTCGTCGACGTCGCCTTACTGATCGTGTAGGACCCATCGACGGGCGTAACGGTGAAGTTGGCCAAGTCCGCGCCGCTTGTGATCGGACTGATGGCCGTCGTGCCGACACCCGGCCCGACCGAGGCCGGGCTGTTCACACAACTCAGCACGCCGATGAACGCACCGCTCACCACACAGGCCGCTGGCGAATGCGTCGCCCCGTCATACGCGTTCGACCCGCTGCCGACCGTCGCCGTGACTTCCGCCGGACTGATCGTGTAGGACCCGGCCACGGGCGTCACCGTGAAGTTGGCCAGGTCCGCACCACTGGTGATCGGACTGATGGCCGTCGTGCCGACACCTGGACCAACCGAGGCCGGGCTGTTCACACAACTCAGCCCGCCGATGAACGCACC
>Ga0208185_1000082_pt1 | contig 58795 bp, 53 predicted proteins | sample EasRivMeERMLT700_FD_187532 | JGI IMG/M metagenome (GOLD analysis project Ga0208185, IMG submission 187532) | Soil microbial communities from meander-bound floodplain in the East River, Colorado, USA - East River MetaG ERMLT700 (SPAdes) (version 2) | ecosystem: Environmental > Terrestrial > Soil... | reverse complement strand
ATTCGTTCCTTGATGATAATTGGCGGGTCGCGGTTGCGCTAATTCCCAACATCCAATTGCCAACTCCCAAGGCGATTGCGCTCCAACGGTTCGACGCATGAAATCCGGGAACTGCTCGTTCTTTGTGAACGCGGTCACCTTGAAAGTTGGCAGTCGGGACTTGGGAGTTGTCGACGGCCACCAGCGGCCGAGGCTCGGCCTAACGGCCCGCGATCGCCGCTTGTGGCGGGAGCGTGGGCACGGGTCCCGGCCGGCGCTCGCCGATCTGCTGCCGCCACATCGCGTAGTAGAGACCCTTCTGCTCGAGGAGCGATGCGTGCGATCCGGATTCGACCACGCGGCCGCGTTCGAGCACGAAGATTCGGTCCGCATGCATGATCGTGGACAGCCGATGCGCAATCAGGATCGTGATGACGTCCTGGCTCGCCGTCACGTCACGGATCGTTTCGCCGATCTCCTCCTCGGTCAACGAGTCAAGCGACGAGGTGGCCTCGTCGAACACCAGCAGATGGGGATGCCGCAGCAGCGCCCTCGCGATCGAGAGCCGCTGCTTCTCTCCACCAGACACCTTGACCCCACCCTCGCCAATGACGGTGTCGAGCCCGCGATCCGCGCGCGCCAGCAGGCTGTCGCAGGCCGCCTGGCGCAGCACGGTGAGGCACGCTTCGTCGGTGGCCGTCGGGTTCACGAAGAGCAGGTTCTCGCGGATCGTTCCCGAGAACAGCTGCGTATCCTGGGTGACAAAGCCGATCTGCTCTCGCAGTTGATTCAGGTCGACGTGTGCCGCCGAGTGACCGTTGTAGAGAATGTCACCCGATCCCGGACGGTAGAGACCGACGAGCAACTTCACGAGCGTCGTCTTCCCCGCACCGGACGGTCCGACGAAGGCGATCGTGTCGCCGCGCGTCACCTCGAAGGAGATGTCGACCAGCGCGGGAAACGACGCCGATTGATGCTTGAAGCTGACATCGTCGAATGTCAGCCGGTTGAGGTCGGTCAGCGGAACCGGGTTCACCGGTCGCGGCTCCTTGGGAATGTTCAGGATCTCCTGGAACTTCCCAAGCGACACTTCCGCCTCGCGGTAGATGTTGATGATATTTCCGAGCTCCTGCAGCGGCCCGAAGATGAAGAACGAATAGATGAAGAGCGAAAAGAACTGTCCGATGGTGATTGCGCGCGTGAAGATCAGGTACAGCATCAGGAACATGATGCTGGTGCGCAGCATGTTGACGAACGTCCCCTGCACGAAGCTGAGGCTGCGGATATAGCGCACTTTCTTCAGCTCGAGCTGGAGGATCTTGTCGGTCGTCGAATTGAGGCGGGCGATCTCCTGCTGCGCGAGCCCGAGGCTCTTCACCAGCTCGATGTTGCGCAGCGATTCTGTCGTCGCGCCCGCGAGCGCCGTCGTCTCCGCGACAATCACCTTCTGGATCGTTTTGATCTTCCGGCTCAACACGGAGCTCAGGACGCCAAGGATCGGCACGGTGAGGAAATACGCCGGCGCAATGATCCAGTGCACGCTGAAGGCGTAGGTGACGACGAAGATGATGCCGACGAGCGACGTGAACACCACGTTGATCGTGGCGGAAATGAGCCTCTCGACGTCGGTCCGGACTTTCTGGAGCTTCCCGAGCGTTTCGCCGCTGCGCTGATCCTCGAAGACCGAGTACGGCAGCTCCAGCGAGTGCCGGATGCCGTCCGAATAGATGCGCGCGCCCAGCCGCTGCGTGATGACGTTGATGTAGTAGTCCTGGAAATTCTTCGCGACGCGGGAGACGAATGCCACGCCGACCGCCGCGGCAAGCAGCAGGCTGACGCCCCGGAAGAACTGGCCCGTCGTGTATTCCTGGAACTTCGTCGCGTACTCGTCGATGACGTGGCGGAAGATCAGCGGGTCGAGCAGCGAGAAAATCTGGTTGACGGCCGCGAGGACCAGTGCCAGCGCCACCAGCTTCCAGTACCCTTTCAGGTAGGCAAAGAGCAGTTCCATCTATGCAGGCAGCATAACGTAGGCATGAGCAATCGAGACAACGCGCGCCCCGTCTATTCCACCGAGTCCGGCAGAATCTGTGCGCGCTGCGGCTGGCCGGAACACAATTGTCAGTGCAGCCGGAAGGCTGACGAGCCGATTCCAGCGCGCATCGTCGCGAAGCTGCGCATGGAAAAGAAAGGCCGCGGCGGGAAAACCGTCACGGTTGTCGACGGTCTTCCGCGGAACGCCGCGTTTCTGAAATCGCTGAGCCAGGACCTCAAACGCAGCTGCGGGACCGGCGGCACGGTGATCGATGGCGGGATCGAGCTCCACGGTGATCTTCGCGACCGCCTGCGCGACGTCCTGGCCCAGAAGGGCTACGTGGTCAAAGGTTAGGACGACCCTTTCCCTGTCCGCTGGGGGCGGCGCAGCATCTTCGCAGCTTTAATCTTCGAGATCCCCTGATCGGAATGCTTCGCGCCGCGGGCGCCCTTTGCCATCTTGCGATGCGTCTTGCCGGGCGCATCGACGGTGCCGCCGCTGCGGCCGACCGGCGTGGAGGCCTTTCGCTGTGGCTTTTGAGGTTTGGCCGCGGCCCGGCCCGAGGCGAGCGCGCTGCCGAGATGGTTCAATAAATCGACTGCTCCGTCTCGAATCTGGGTCAGTTGGTCGCTGAGCGCCTTTTGATCCATCCAGCGCTCGGACTTGCTCTCCACCGTGCCAATGAGTCGTCCCACCTGTTCCGCGAAGGCGACAACGCGCTCCTCGACGGTCTTTTCCTTACCTGCGGCCATGCATCCCCCTCGATCTAGTTCGCCTTCAGCGCGTCTGCAATCGCGACACGCAGCGCGGGCTCATCCGGCGTCACGTCGCTGGGAAAGAACGCACGCACCTTGCCATCCTTGCCAACCAGGTACTTGCCGAAGTTCCATGACGGCAGATGTCCTGTCGCGCCGAGGAGCTTGTAGACAGGCGACTGATCGGGGCCGGGTTTGGTGACCACCTTTGCGAACATCGGGAAGGTCACGTCGTAGGTGAGCCTGCAGAAGGTGGCAATCTCCTCACCGGTGCCGGGCTCCTGCTCGCCGAAATCGTTGCTCGGGAACCCCAGGACGGCAAACCCCTTGTCTTTCAACTCGCGATGCAGCTGTTCGAGGCCCTTGTACTGCGGCGTGTAGCCGCAATAGCTCGCGACGTTGACGACCAGCGTCACCTTGCCACGATAGTCGGCGAGGTCAGCCGGCTTGCCGAGAAGCGTCTGCGTTTTCAGGTCATAGAACGATCCCACTCGCCCTCCTGGAGCGCCCCGTTGGGCAAGGACATCCGCGCCCCCAAGCAGCGCGACGACGGAAACGGTCAGTGCGAGCGCAACAGTGGTACGGGTGTTGATCATGCGGCAATCATCTCACGAACGCCGGCGTCATCCCGCCGTCCATCCCTCCGGGGCTCGCCGGAACCGCTGCACTTCGTTGACAGCGAACGCACCTGATTCGGAGCGCCATACCAGGTGCTCGACGACAATTGTCGTCGCATCGACGCGCAGCACGTTGAAGGCGTTCGGTTCACCTCGGACGCGGGTCGACGTCGCCGTGCCCGCCTCGACCACGATAGCCGCTCGCCCTCCCACCTTGTAGCGCGTTGCCGTCGGCCCCGCGTAGGTGACGTGCAGATGTCCCGTAAGAAACACGTCAACCCCGGCCTGTGCGAGCAGCTCGACCGCCTCTGGCCCGGGTCGTCCACGGCCGATTGTCGCGCCGGCGTGCGGCATGTCGAACGGGTGATGCCCGACGACCACCTTGATCACCGATTCGTCAACTCCTGTCAGCACCTCGCAGATCCGCCGCAGCTCGCGCCGCCGGATGCCACCACCCGCAATCGTGAGCGATCGCGTGGTGTTGGTGCCGACGACCATCAATTCCTGATCCGCGTGGCGCGGATCAAGATTGGTCGTGATGTGCCGACGGTACCCGCCGAGAGGATTGAAGAGTCGCGCGATCACGTTGTGCAGCGGTACATCGTGATTGCCCGGCACGACGATCATCGGCGAGGGCAACGTGTCGAGGAACGCGCGGGCTTCGACGAACTGGCGCGCGCGCGCGCGTTGGGTGAGGTCGCCAGATACGGCAACGACGTCGGGCGCGATGCGTTTCACCGTCTCGACAAGCGCGTCGACGACGCTGGGGTCAACACGACCGAAATGGAGATCCGACAGATGGACGAGCGTCCGCACCGCGGTCAGCTCTCCTCTGTGGGAATGGCGGCAGGCACGACCACTCGTAGCACGCCTGGACGGATGCGGTACTCCAACGGGTTCGCCATTATCAGCACCTCTCCGTCGAGCGAGACTTCGAGCAGGCGACGGCCCGCGTCGAGCGTGAATTCGGTTGCGGTGAATGACTCTAAGCCGTGGATCGTATGGATACGGCCGAACACGGCCGCGACGATCATGCGAACGACACCGGCGCGCGTCATCCCCGGCGCCATGCAGACATGGAGGCTTCCTCCGGTCAGGCGCTGGCGGCCGCCAAGCTCGAAACCGCTCAGTTGATACTCGTTGTTGCCGACGAAGACGAATGGCGTCCGCGCCCGACGGTCCACGCCGTTCCCGCGTAACGTGACGCGAAGCCGCCGGTAGTAGCGGCTCCACACGCGCACGGCGGCGACGCCGTGGGCAATCCACTTGGAGAGCCCAACGCGTTCGCGCTCTTTCCTTTCCGCGACGAGCCTCGCGTAGAGCCCGATGCTCGAGTTGTTGATGAAGGGTCTCCCGTTCACTTCCCCAACGTCCACGCACGTGGTCCGCCCGGCGGCAATGACCCGGGCCGCGGCGTCAATGTCCAGAGGCAGGCCGACGTCTTTCGCGAAGTGATTGAGCGTGCCGAGCGGCAGCACGCCCAGCGCCGCGTTGCGGCCCACAAGAGCGGCGGCGACCGAGCTGACCGTCCCGTCGCCTCCGCCGGCCACGAGCACTCGGGCCCCGTTTTTCAACGCGTTCGAGCAATCGGCGGCGATGCGCATGCCGTCCGTGATCTGGATCGCGGCATCGCAGCCGGCGGCCTCGAACGCGGCGGCCACGGCTTCCTCAACGGCCGGATCCCGGCGGCCGGCACGCGAATTCAGGAGAACCACAACGTCGGGACGCACCGGGACAGCTGCACACAAGTTCCGCGCCGCTGCCGGAGACGTCACCGGCGGATGCGCCGCTCATCAATTACAGGAGTTCCGTCTCAAGGCGCCGCAAGCATTTTCTCGAGAAGCTCGGCGAGTGCGCGGGCGCGCGTGAGCGGGCTCGCTTGGTCGAGGAGTTTCAGCCGATCGAGCGCATCGATATCGATGCGTTGCGCGACGCCATCGACAAGCTCCTCGTCGGACAGTCCTGATGGAATCCGAGGGAGCCCAACACGGCCGACCGAGCCGGCGAGCAACATCTCGAGCTGCCGTCTCTGCGTCTGGAGAGCGGTCTTCTCCTGCGCGGTGAGCACCTCGGGTATCGCCGTCACCAGCGCCATTCGATAGGGCTTGCTCACCTCCTCACGGCTGATGCGGAACTTCGCGATGGCGCGCAGCAGGATGTTGTATTCGCCGTTGGGCAACTCTTCGACGTCCTCGATGACGCCGGCGCAGCCGAGGGGGAATATCGAAGGACTCCTCTCATAGTCCGGCTCGTATCCCGGGCGCAGCAGGACCATTCCGATGATCCGATTGCCTTTGAGCGCATCGGCCACCATCGCCCGGTAGCGAGGCTCGAAAATGTGCAACGGCACCGTCATGTTCGGAAAGAGCATCACATCTGGCAGTGGGAAGATCGGAATAATCGCCGGCAACGTCGTCGCCACCGGAGGCGTACGCGCTGCTGGAGACTGCAACGCGCGGAACCCGGCCCTCGACTCCGCCCGTGCCAGGGCCGTGGTGGGGCCGGGCATCGCGAGGCCCCCCGCGCACCACGCGACGAAGACGAGGATCGCGATTCTGAAATAGCTGTGCGCCGGACGAGGAATGTTGTACAAGAAGCCCCTCACATCACATCAACCACATTTTTTCGGGAGTTACGCATGCGTAAAGTCATCTTGACGCTTGTGACGTTCGCTCTCGGCGCCGCCTTTGCCGTCTTCTTCCTGAACGGCAAGGACGCCGCCCAGGGTCAGGCGCAGCCGGCCGCTGAATCCGGATTCTCCGCCGTGCCCGGCGCAATCGGGAGTCAGGATGTCACGGGACCCTACGATGTCGTCAAGGGTTGGCCAAAGGACATCAGCACGTTGCCAGGGAACGAGAAGTGGACGTACGGCGCGGGCGAAGGCGTCTTTGCCGAGAGCCCGAACCGCGTTTACATGCTGTTCCGTGGCGAGCTGCCGAAAATGGAACCGCCGAAAGCTGTGCTGCTGCCGCAGGTTGGACCGAGCCTCAGCTTCCCCGTCGCCGGCTTCTGGAGGGATGCGACGACGGCATCGCTGCCCGGTGTTGGCGGCACGGACCAGGATACGAGGAAATGGCTGACGGCGTGGGAAGGCAAGGATGACCAGCTCGGGATCAAGGGGCCGCCTTTCCGCAAGCTCGGTGTCGACGCGAACTGGGAGAACTGCCTCGTCGTTGCCGACGCCGACGGCAACATCCTCGAGACGTGGAAGCAGTGGGACAAGCTGATGCGCCGTCCGCACTCCGTGTACATCAGCCCCTACGACATGGAGAAGAACGTCTGGGTCGTCGACGACAACATGCAGGTGATCTACCGGTTCACTCACGACGGCAAGACGTTGCTGCAGACGATCGGCACGCCGGAACAGGAAGGCGCCGATGCGACACATTTCAACCGGCCGACCTACATGGACTGGCTGCCCGACGGCACGTTCTTCGTTTCCGACGGCTACACGGGCACGCGAGTGGCGAAGTTCGACAAGGACGGAAAGTTCATCATGCAATGGGGCATCAAGGGCAATCCGCCTAACGAGAAACGCCCCGGCTACATGAACAACGTGCACGGCATCGCGGTCGACCCGATCAACCGCCACGTGTTCGTCAACGACCGCAACAACCACCGGATCCAGGTATTTGACGAGAACGGCAAGTACCTCTCCGAGTGGAGTATCAACGCGGATCCGTCAAGCCTGCACTTGCTCTACATAGGACAGGATCGGAACGTGTGGACCTTCGATCGGAGCACCAACAAGATGGTTCAGTACGACCAGGAAGGTCATCTGAAGTATGCGTGGGGCACGATGGGTATGTTCGCGGGAGGGCTGTGGGGAGTCCACGGAATAAGCGTTGACTCGGACGGCAACCTCTACGTCGCCGAGGTCGACAGCGGACGCGTCCAGAAGTTCAAGCCTCGCGCGGGAGCGAACCCGGCGTATCTCGTCGCCAAACCAGTTACGCCGGTCTGGGCCAACGCGACCAATTAGATGTCGTCACAACTCCTGATGGCGGGTCTAAAGACCCGCCTCTACGCTGATCAACACCTGATGAGGGTGAGTCTTAAGGAAGAGTCGGCGAGACGGTGATCGACAGCCGTTTCATGAATTTCACCGGAACGCCATCCATCGTGGCGGGCTGGTATTTCCATTTCATGGCCGCCGCCATCACTTGCTTGTCGAACATCGGATCGATCGGAATCCGCATCATCTCTGACTGAACCGCGCCGGTCTCGTCGATCACCAGTTCGATCATCCCGGTTTTAGACTTCGCAACCGCTACGGGAAATCTCGGAACCTTCTGCAGGAGCGCCACCGGGCCGACAATACCCTTATCGTCGGCTGAATACAGGGTCCGCAGAGCAGGGCGCGGCGGCGCAACAGCGGCAGGCGGCGGAGCCGGCGGCGCTATCGACTTCGCGCTCAAGTCCTTGAAGCCCGTCGCGAGGGTACGCAGGTCCGACAGCGGCGGCACGATGGCAAGCGCCGCGATGTCGGGATCCGCGATGCCCTTCAGCACTCCCTCGAACCCCGCAGCGGCGAGCTCGAAGTCCTTCCGTTCGAACGCCGCCTTCGAGTCCGCGTACTGCTTCTGAATGATCGACGGCAGCAGCCGCTTGCGCACGTCGCCGAACGCCGATCGGAGGCGGGGCGACAGGTCGTCGACGGAGGCCCGGTACAGCGGATCGCGCATGATCATCGATTCAATCGCACGATCCGCCTCGGAATTCCGTCCAAGCGCGACCAGGCACAACGTCCTGTACAGGTCGATTGACTGACGTTCGTCCGGCGCCTTCGCTGCCGGCATCAATCCATTCAACATCTCGAGTGCATCGTCGTAGGCGGCTGAGGCGTAGAGCTCCCGCGCGGCCGCGAGCGTGTCTTCGGCATGAACGCGAACCGGAATGAAGACCAGAACGAACAGGGCGACGGCGCATGTGGTTATCTTCATTTCTTCCTCATGTCGACGCTCAGCCTGGCCGGCGTCGCAGCCGTAACGGTTGCGGTGTATCGCTGTTCTCCGAGCTGCGGATGCCGGAAGACAACTTCGTGAGTACCAATCGGCACCTGCGTATTCCCCACAGGCGTCTCTCCAAGCTCCTGGCCATCCAGCCACACATTGGCCCAGGGCGCGGCGTTAATCGCGATCGTCCCCTGGGGCCACTCCGGCTTCACGTTTGCCACCTGGCCGGGTCCGACCTGGATCGTCTTCGCCGAGCGGTAACCGAGCGCGTCATTGACGAATTCGAGGTCGTGACGGCCCGTCGCCACCATGATTCGATCCGTGCGGGTGCTGCCGAGCAACCGCTGGTTCTCGAACACCTGTAGTTCGGCGGGCGCGCTGATCGAAATCCATCCCGACACCGGCGCGCCCTGCGGGCTCCTCATCGGCACGACGAGAGAGGCCGTCCCGCCTGGTTCGATGGTGACGTCTTCGTTGACCGAGCCCAGCTCGTTCTCGAGCATCACCATATGGCTGCCGGCGGTCAGTCCCGTGATGGTCAGCGGCGACACTCCTCGACGCTGTCCGTCCACCAACACCCGTGCGCCTGGCGGATCGGTTCGCACGTCGAGCTGCCCGACAACGGCAGCCGCTGTTGGCATCTCGATGAATTGCGACAGCTCCGCGCGCGCGGCCATGGTGATCGGGATCGTCCTTCGGGCGCCATTCGCCGAGAGTTCGAGTGTGTGCGGTCCAGCACTCAAGGTGACGCTGAGCGGCGTGACACCATTGGCCTGGCCGTCGATGACGACGCTTGCGCCTGCGGGATTCGTCTGAATCGCGAGGGTGCCCGTCGCGGGGGCGGTCGCCGGTGACGACGCCAGATATCGGCGAGCAGCCATCGTGCCTCCCGACATCAGCGCAACGAGCGCAACTGACGCGGCGATCATGAGCGGCCGTCGTGACTTGCCTGCGCTTGCTGTCTTCACCTTGCTGGTGTGCGGCACATCAATCTCCTCATCGCGGGCGAATAAGGGTCGGATCACCTTGTTCACAGCGGGCGCCTGAGAGGGCGTCGACGCGTGCGCCGCGGGTCGAGACGCTGATGCAGCGGCGACGTGCACTGGAACGGCCGCCTTGCTTGCGGGCACTTCCACTGGTTTGCTTGCAGGCACTCCCACGGGTTTGCTTGCGAACACGTCCACCGCCTTACTTGCGGCAACCTCCGCCACTTTGATGACGGGCGTCTCGGCTGTCTTGCTCGAAAGCACGTCGAATGCCTTCTTTGCGGGTACGTCCGCCGCTTTGGTGGCCGGCACGTCCGCGGCCTTGCTTGCGGGCGCTTCTGTTCCCTGCCCCTCAACCGACGAGTGGTATTGCGCCACGAACGCTTCGAGCGCGGACTGAGGGGCCGTGCTGCCGTCGCTCGCGAGCCCTGATTCGAAGGCCTGACGCGCCTCCGCCGCAGACGCGAACGCGCGGGACGGGTCGAGCCAGAGAGCCCGGGACAACCAGGATCGCAGCCACTGCGGGAATGGTTCGAAACCACCGCCGAGGCCGAATGTACCGTTCGCGAGCTCGCGGAGACTCGCGGGATATTCCTGTTCGCCAAGCGGACGGCCGAGCAGCAGCCCGAGCGCGATGGTGCCGGCCTGAAAGACGTCTCCGCGGCGGGTGAAGTGATACTCGCCGTCCGGGGGCAGTGCAACCCGCAAGTCCTTCCAGTACCGCTCGGAGGACCACTGGAGCTCTTCGAGCGCGGCGCTGAATACGTGCTCTACGAGCACAAGACGCGCGTCCGGCGTAATGACGATCCGCTCGGGCGCGAGGGCGCCGTGGCACGTGTCTGGAGTCGCCTCGTGCAGCGTGGCGACGGCGGACAGAAGCTGTCGAATGAGACAGAGCGAGGAGTCAACGTCGAGCGGCAGCAGATTCTGCTCGGCGATCGCCAGCATGCGGGACAAACGGACGCCGGCCACCTGGTCGGACACGACGGCCAGTCTCGATGCGTCGGCGTCGCGCTCGACGTCGCGCACATGCGAGTAACAGGGCTGCCGAAATTGTGCGAGGCGGGTGACGCGTTCATGAACCAGGGTCTCGAAGGTCTGGACCGCTCCCAGATGGGGGTGCAGCGTAAGGACTTCGAGCGGGCCCCCAGGGCCGTCCCAGAGGTAGCGTGTGCCTAGACCGTCTCTGAATGTCGCCTGCAGGGGCGTCGTTTGCAGGGGCTCAATGCGGTTGCCGAGGGTGTGCATACGCACGCACAACACAAGCGCCGTGCCAGGTAAGATCCCTACGTAATTGCGCGGGTCGGCAACGAAAAAGGACTGCGGGCTGATTTCAGAATTGTGCGGCGCCTACGAATTTCGTCAGCGCCGCCTTAGCGCTGCGTAAGCTCGATTCGTCCCGTCGAGCCCGCTAGAAATGTCAGCGAGCCTCCATCCCCTTGGCCTTGTATATCGAAGCTGTCGCAGGCTCGTTGAGGAATTTGATCAGCGCCTGCGCGGCCGTCGCTTTCCCGCTCTTCGCTCCAGTGGCCGCTGAAAATCCAAGATAGGTCTGAAAATCCGACGGCAGTGGACCGGCGAGCTCGACACCCGGCTCGGGAAGGATTTCGCTGATGAGCGTCAGCACCAGATCGGACTCGCCCTTCGCGACCGACCCCGGCGCCTGCCCGGGCCCGACAAGATGCGACTTCGATTCCAATTGGTGACCGATGCCGAGTCCCGCGATCATCTTGTCAATCGCCGGACGGCTGGCGCCGTTGCCGGTGTAGGCAATCGACTTTGCATTCAGCAGCGCCTGCTTGAGGCTTGTGCCCGTGCGCACGTCAGGCTTCGCCGCGCCTTTACGGTACCCGACGCCGATGCCGACTGCCGCGAGCTCGGTCCGCGTCGCCGGTGAGAGCTTGCCCGACTTGATCAACGCGTCTACCGCATCGTCTGTCAGAACGGCGACGTCGAACGCTTCACCTTTGTCGATCCGCTCTCTGAGGGTCGCCGCGGTGCTGAACTCGATCGTCAGCGTGTCGCCGCTCGCCTTTTCGAACTTCGGCTTCAGGTCTTCCATCGCGGCCTTGATGCCGTTGGAGGCCAGCACGCGGATCTCTGCCGCCTCCGCCACAGCGCCGAACACGAGAACGCAAGCCGTCGCCAACCCCGCTGCAATCGCACGTGTGAGCATCTGAATTCTCCTTGCCGCGAAATTCCGCAGGCTCGAGGAAATACTACCCCGACTGGCCGGACGCCGGGCTGCGCAAGGCGTGTGATTTGGCGGAAGGCAGTGTGATATGGTGCCCCTCGCTCTTGAGGATTTGGATCACTGTTCTTTCGTTTTGTGTCTTCCTGCCGGTCCCCCATCCGGCTGCGGCACAGGCTCAGGCCGATGGTGTACGCCGCACCGCGGACGGCAAGCCTGACTTGTCTGGCATCTGGCAGGTCATGAACTCGGCTGCCTGGGACCTCCAGGACCACGCCGCGTCGCTCGGAGTGCCTGCCGGGCAGGGAGTGGTTGAGGGAAATGAGATTCCCTACCAGCCGTCGGCCCTGGCCAAGAAACGCGAGAACTTCGAGAATCGACGCACGAGAGATCCTGAAACGAAGTGCTACCAGGTCGGCGTGCCTCGTATCACGTACATGCCGCATCCCTTTCAGATCGTTCAGACCTCCGACTACATCGCGATTCTGTACGAGTACATCCACACCACCCGCCACATCTACGTGGATGGGAGTCCGCACCCCAAGGGTCCGATCGACAACTGGTGGATGGGAGACTCGCGGGCGCGGTGGGAGGGGAACACACTGGTCGTCGACGTCGTTCACTTCACCGACCAGACGTGGCTCGACAGGGCCGGGAATTTTCACAGCGACGAGCTGCACGTGGTCGAACGCTACACGCCGACCAGCCGCGATCACATGCTCTACGAGGTCACGATCGAGGATCCCAAGGTCTTCACTCGGCCCTGGAAGATGAGCATGCCGTTGTACCGTCGTCTGGAGCCCGGAGTTCAGCTACTGGACTACGAGTGCTACGCCCTTCTCGAGGAACAAAAGCAGACCGCTGGTCCTTGAGCCCCGCCGAGTACGTCTCAATTCGGAAAAGCGCCGAGGTAGAGCTTGCGGTCGTGTTTCACATTTTCCAGGTCGCCCTGGATACCTTCCCAGCACGCGTTCTCCCAGACCTCCAGCGGCGGCGCGGTGTTGCGGCGCCATCCGACCACCATCGTCCAGGGCCGCGTATAGACCTTCGGGTCGTCGACTGTGGCCTGGATGTGAATGACGTCCTTGTCGATCATCGTTAAGCGCTCGACGACGTGCATCGAGTCGCTGTAAAAATTGCCCACCGCATCGAGCCAGGTCCGAGCGCGCTGATTCGCCACGTCCACGACCAGCGTGTTGCCCTCCCAGCGGCCGCGCGAATCGCCTTCGAAGAGATGAATACCCGATCCGATGTGCGGACGGCTGTCGGTCGGAATGATGCGATAGGTGTGCGCGTAGTCGTTCAAGATGAACAGGGAGCCAGGGGTCTGGACAACTCGAAACGTGCCGGGGCCGTATAGCTGCTTGGGCGATGCCAGCGGAACGCAGAGCGACATTGGATTCACGTACGCCTCGAACATCTGATCCCGCTTCGCCGCGGCCCACGGCTGGTACGGGATTTTTCCGTCCGCCGGATCGATGATGGCGCTCGTTCCTCCCGAACCATCCATCGTCTCCGGATGTTCTTCGAGGTTCTCCATATTTCGGACGACGATTCGGGCCCAGAAGCCCCGGAAGTCGGGCGTGCCGTCGGGCATGCGCGGCGGAGTGAACCCTTTCGCTTTGGCCAGCGCGCATCGGTGAAATTGCGCTGGCTCCTCCGAACAGCCGGCGGATTCACCGTATGGCCTCATAGGCGTGGGGCCAGATCCGGGCAGGGGTGTCGCAAAAGGAGCGCGCTGGCCGGCGGCTCCCTGCTGAAGCCCCAACACGAGCGCGACCACGAGAATCGCTGGAGAGGATCGGTTCATGAAAATCCCAAATCCCAAATCCCAAATCCCAAGTCGCTGTGTTTAGCGCCTTGGGAATTGGGAGTTGGGAGTTCTGGCTGCCTAGCCGCGCAGGTACGGGTCAGCGAGCAGGCCCAGATCGCGCTCGTCACACTGGGCCGCCTCTTCCTGCCGCACCGGATTCGGATTCAGCCTTCTGACATAGGTGATCGACGTCCACGGCTCCATGAGCACGTCGGGGTCGCTCACGGTGAAATTGTAGAACAGCAGATCGCCTTGGCGAAGGAACCGCTCGGTCACTTCCATCCGGTCGGTATGGAAGTAGCCTTCCCACCCGAGCCAGGAGATGTCGTTGAAACCGACGGATTCGATAACAAGGGTATCGCCGTCCCACCGTGTTACACCCTGGCCGTGGAAGAACGAGTACTCGTGGTCCTGTTCGTCGCGCTTGCGACCATCGAGTGGCAGGATACGCAATCCGTTTTCGACGTTATTGAGCAGCCAGATCTGTCTGTCCTTTTGCACGATTCGTCCGGGCATGTTCTGGCGCGGCACGCCGACCGGCGTGTGGCAGTGGTATGCCGGATCCACTTCGGCCTTGCCGAAGTCTAGGCTTCTCACCTTCTCCCAGTACTCCGGCTTGTAGAGCGGCTTGTTCCACTGCGCGCCACGCTGCATCGTCGCCTGGTCGGGCTCGAAGCCGCCCCTGCGCCTCAGCCCGGGGGCCCCAATCGGATTCGGGAAATTGGCGACCCAGTTACCGGACAGGTCCGGGTGACCGTCGGCGTCGCGCGGTGTCGGTGCCGTCGAACGCTGTTGCATCGCGAAGCCGTCCTGCGGCGACACACGCTTGCCGGCCGGGCTGTACGACGTCTGCACGTCGCGCAACGGGAGGTTCCCGGTGCGTTGCGCGGTCGGCGGCAACTGGAGAGTCCCGGAACCTTGAGGCTGTTGGGCGGCGGGATTGACTCCGATCGCTGCCGCCATCAGCAGCGCGGATCCCAGTCCGGCAAAAAAGCGCATCCTGTTGGTCACAACCATCCTCCTACAGCTCGACGACGACGAACTCCTTGCCGTTCACGGTAATCGACCGCATGAACCCGAGCTTCACACCTGCTGGATCCTTCCACGCGGGAGAAATCCTGTAGCTGTACGTGTCGCCGATCTTCATGTCGGTCTTCACTTTCAGCCCCTGTCGAATCAATCCGCTGGGGCTGAGCGACTCGAGCTTCCATGACGTGACCTTGCCATCCGCGCCTTTGACGTCGACGTACCACCACGAGTGCGGGTTCACGTTCTCAACTTTCGTGAGCGTGCCTGTGATCGTGAATTCCTTCTGCGTGTCGAACTCCGCGTTCGCCGAGTGGTGCGCGATTGCCGGCGCGCCGATCACCAGCAGCGCCAGAACGGCGGCGGATGCGATGACAGTCGTCTTGACCATTGTCCTGAGTCCTTTCGCTCTGTTTCCGGTTCGTTGAATTGGCCTAGTTCGATGATTTCTGCTTCACGACATCGGGAATCGGAAACACGACGTACGGATTCGAACGGAAGTACGTGACCTTCAGATCGGCAAGCGGCTTCCCATCGAGCGTCCACTTGATCTGTGTCGGGAAGAGCATCCAGGCATTCGGCTCCAACGTGTCGCGGTAGTCGGCAAACGTCGCCCCGTAGACGTGACCGTTCGCCTTCGCCGTGACCGCCACCGGAATGTACATGGGCTCGTCCTTGTTATAACCGCCGATGCCTAGACGCTGCTCTTCGACGGTGATCGCGACTTCGATGCCGTCGTAGGGCGAGGTGCCGGTGAGCACGGTCTTGCCGTTCACCGTGCTGACCTTGGTAGTCCCTTCCGCTTCGATCACTGACCACATCGCACCGTAGGGTGTCAGCTTGATGAGCGGCAGCCGATCGTTCAGCGTATTCATCGCCGCCGTTGCCCCGCGGCCTTCCTGGGTTTCGTTCCAGGCGTACTGGTCGGCGAACACGCGAATCTCCTTGAGCGGCTGGCCATTGGCCTTGGTGCCGTTCAGGAACATGCGCATCGCCGGCAGCATGTACGAAATGTGAAAGTCCGTCTTCGTGAGCTTGGCCATCCCGCCCGCGTCGGCCATCGTTCCGTCGGCGCTGAACATGGTGGTGATCACGTTCTTCACGCCGAGCAGCCTGTTGCGTCCCATGCCGATCGACTGGGCGACGTCACGCACTTCCTTGCCAATGCACGGGCTGGCAATCTCATAGGCGGTCTGACCGTCGCCGCCGTTCTGGCCGAACAGCGCGTAGTACGCCTGCGGCATGTAGCCGCTTGGCGGGCAAGGTGGTGGGGGTTGCGTCGGCTGGCCGGCGCCACCCATGCGGCCCCCCTCCTGTCCGGATGCACTCGCTGCAACCAGCAACGCCGTCGCAAGGAGCATGACCTTACGCATTCACCTGTCTCCCTCTGTCGAAAGCTTACGGGATCGTGATTCTACACGAGGGTTTGTACCTCGTCGATGCCATCCCCGCCGACTAGATACGGCGCTGAGGCACTCGCCGTTCCGATTCCCGGTCGTTGCTTCGCAAGGTTGCGGACGCTGGAAAGGGTTGAACTGGGACCCAGTGCAAGTAGAATGCGCCCGGATAGCAAAGAGACGAGTGGTTATGCGCAAACACTCATTCCGTTCGTCAATAGCACCGGCAGCAGCGATCGCAGTGGCGTGGCTACTAGTTTCGGTCCACGTTGCCGGACAAGAAGGGGGAGGCGCGAACCGCTGGGCAAACCCGGTCGCCGGGTGCCCGCCGATTTCGCGCGAGTTCTACCCGTGCGCAAAGGCGAAGGCACAGGCGTTCAACCCGCGGCGTAATCCGGACGGCACGCCGGACATGAACGGGGCGTGGAACGCGGGAACCGCGACGGGCAGCCAGAACATCGAGGACTATGCCGGCGACGCTTTCTTAGGCCCCTCGCGATCGCTGATCGTCGACCCGGCCAACGGCAAAGTGCCCTACCTGCCCCAGTGGGCAACGAAAAAACAGGACAACTTCGCGCACTATATCGATCCGATAGGCTCCTGTTATCTCACTGGTGTGCCGCGGCAGGTGTTTGCGCCGCGTGGCCAGGCCTTTATTCAAAGTCCGGGCGTCTTCGCCATCCTGTCGGAGTTTGCGCATCTCTATCGGACGATCCCGACCGACAACAGTCCGCACATTGGAGACAGCCTCCGCCTTTACATGGGAGACTCCCGCGGCCGCTGGGAGGGCAACACACTGGTTGTCGATACGACCAATCTCACCGACCGAACCTGGCTCACCATCTCCGGGCATTTCCATAGTGATGCCTTGCACGTGACCGAACGGTTCACGCTCATCGATGCCGACACGATCCTCTACGAAACGACGCTGGTCGACCCGAAAGTGTTCACGCAGCCGTGGACGATGGCCATGCCTCTGATGCGGATGGAGAAAGGGCACGAGGTCTGGGAGGAGCCATGCTTCGAAGCCGATCGCGATCTCCCCTATATGCTGCTGGAGCACAAGATCTGGCTCGGCCTCGATCCTCCGAAATGAGGCTTGCTGCCGCGGCGGCGCTGCTGGCGCTGATCGCACTGCCTGCAGCGGCTCAGACGACTGCTCCGCGAGGCGCCTTGCCGCGCACGTCCGACGGCAAACCCGATCTGAACGGCGTGTGGGAAGTTCTCAGCACGGCGGCCTGGGACCTTCAGGATCATCCGGCCAGGCTGGGTGTGCCTGCCGGTCAAGGCGTCGTCGAGGGCAACGAGATTCCGTACCAGCCGTGGGCCCTTGTGAAGAAACAGGAGAACTTCAAGAACCGCGAGACGGCCGACCCCGAAGCGAACTGTCGCCTGCTGGGCGTTCCGCGGATGATGTACACGCCGTACCCGTTTCAGATCGTGCAGTCGCCCGCGTACGTCGCGATTTTCCACGAGTACGTCCATACGACGCGCAGCATCTTCATGAACAGCGATCATCCACCCGGCGACATCGAATGGTTCACGGGGGACTCGCGCGGCCGATGGGAAGGGGACACGCTGGTCGTCGACGTCAAGCATTTCACCGATCAGACGTGGCTCGATCGGGCCGGAAATTTTCACAGCGAGGCGCTGCATCTGGTGGAACGGTTTACCCTGATCACTCCTGACCACATCCAGTACGACGTGACGCTCGAGGATCCGGAGGTCTTTACGAGACCTTGGAAGATCAGTCTGATCCTGTATCGCCGCAAGGAGACGAATGTGCGGGTCCTGGAATACGAATGCTACGCCTACACGCACGAGGAGCAGGTACGGCGCGGGGAGCTGGGGCCGAAATAAAGTCGAGAGTCTTCAGCCCCCGCGTGCCTACTGTTTCGGTGCGCCTGGTGCAGGTGGGGAGCTCGGATCAGCGGGATTGTCGGATGCGCCGAGGAAGAAATCGCGGCCGTCCTTGAACTTGAGCGTCTTACCGTTGGCTCTCGGCGCGCCGCTCTTGGAGCGGTAGCCCTCGACGATGACCTCGAGGCCCGCCGGAAAGTCGCTCTTGCGCAGGCCCCGCCGCATCAGCGCGGTCGGCGCCCCGGCCTCGACGGCCCAGTTCACGATCTTGCCGTCCGGTTGGGCCACGTCGAGATAAATCCAGCCGTGCGGGTTGAACCACTCCATCTTGGTAAGGACGCCTCTCAAGGTGACCGGCTGATTGGCGTCGAACTCGGCAGCAAACGAATGGTGCGCCCACGCGGGGAGCGTCGCAAGCAGGATTGCGCCGGTCAGTATCAAGACGAGTTTCGTTCTCATCGCCAGTAACCTCCGGGCCAGGGCCACGACCATAGCACCTGGTGGCAGGGGCTGCAAGGGCGGATTAACTTACGGTATGCTCCACGACGCTCATTATTTTCAGCGCACCTTCAACCTCACAGGAGATACGACATGACGGTGGCCTCGAGACGACCGCTCTTTGGCGCCGCGGCAGTTGCGGTTCTATGCCTGTTGATCGGGATCAGGGCTGCCGGGCAGGCTCCAGCGCCACAAGCCGCGCCCGAGAAGGTGCCGCTGACTGACGACGTCTTTAAGAGCGTCGAAATTCTGAAGGGCATTCCGGTGGATACGTTCTTCGAGACGATGGGCATGTTTGCGTCTGCCATGGGGAACGACTGCACGTTCTGCCATGTGTCGAACGCGTACTTCGACAAGACGGCCTTCGCAGAGCCGACCCCGAGGATCAGGCGCGCGCGCCAGATGCTCACGATGACGAAGGCGCTCAACGATCAGTACTTCGCGGGCCGGACGCGCGTGACCTGCTTCACCTGCCATGGCGGCAGCCAGGCCCCCAGGAGCGAGCCGGATCTTGCGCTCCAGTACGGCGCGCCGACGGAAGACCCCAACGCGCGGGAGTTTCCCGTCGACCCGCGCGTGACCGCCGACCAGGTATTCGACAAGTACCTTCAGGCGCTCGGCGGCACCGAGCGCCTCGCGAAATTCACCAGCTTTACGGCCAAGGGCATCTACTCGGGATTCGATACGGCCTTCGAGAAGGTCCCGATGGAGCTCTTTGCGAAGGCGCCCAATCAGCAGACCCTGATCGTCCGCCTGGTCGCTGGCGCCAGCACCAGGACGTTCGACGGCCGCAACGGCTGGATGGCGGGGCCGGACACGCCCCTGCCACTCCTGACGCTGACCGAGGGCAACCTGGATCGCGCGAGACTCGAGGCGATCGTCGAGTTTCCGGCGGGGATCCGGCGGGCGTTCCCGAAGTGGCGAGTCGGTCGTACGGCGATCGACGATCGTGAGGTGCGGGTCGTGCAGGGCATCGGCGACGCGCAGGCACTCGCCAATTTCTATTTCGACGACGCCGGCCTGCTGGTGCGGATGGTGCGATGGACCCGAACACCGGTCGGCTTTGTTCCGACGCAGGTGGACTACTCAGATTACCGTGACGTGGCCGGCGTCAAGATTCCGTTTCATCGGAGCGTGAGCCAGACCTACATGCAAATGACCATCGAGCTGAGCGACGTGCAGCCCAACGTGCCGGTCGACGCGGCGAAGTTCGCGAGGCCCGCTCCGGTCCCGCGTGGGTAGCTGAAACGAAAGAACACGAAGAAGACCTTTTCTTCGTGAGCTTCGTGACCTTCGTGGTTGATAAAGTTATCGTGGGTGCGAGTGGATGTAATTCAGCGCGAACGGTCTCAGTCGATCGTTGAGCCCGAGCAGGTTCGCTTCCGTGAGCGCTCGCGACTCATCCCATCCATCGGCTAAGACCCTCTTGACCATCCACAACGCCGCCGCGCGACCGCCGGCCGCACAATGGACGTACGCTGGCTGATTGGCGGGAAGGGTCACCGCCGCGATGAAATTGTCGATGAGCGTTGGGTCCGGCGTCTGCATGTTGAAAGGCAGGTGCACGTAATTCATCCCCACCGCTTTCACCACCGCTCCCTCCGCCTCGACCTGCGCGCCTTCTTCGCTCGCCAGGCGAAGGTTGATCACAGATTTGAACCCCATCTTCTTGATTTCCTGGATGGCCTGAGGCGTTGTCGAACCGCCGCACGCGATTGTCGACTCGATCTGCGCGAAGGTCGAAATGCCGGCAATGTCTTTTTTGGTCACCTGCTGTGCGGACACAGCAACGACCGTGAAAGCACCGAACACGAACATGGCGGATGCACATCGGAAGCTTGGATGCATGGCCGGCATCATACACCCGTGGAGACGGCAGGGCGTAGCGTCGGGCTCACGTCGCCCGTTCCTCCCCCATGGCGCTCAAAGTCGCGCGCACGAGTGACTCAAGAGCCGCATTGAGCGATGTCGCACCGGATTCATGTGGGCAGGTGCGTGGAATGCAAATTGCCATTCCCCGGAACAACGTGGAGCAACTGCTCCACGTGCGGCACTAACTGCTCCGCGTCGACCGGATGTGTCCCGTCGGAGCGGTCGGTGCCGCGACTCCCCCCATCAGCCGGCATTCGGGTCGAATGCCGGCTGACCCCTCTCGCCAGCGCTGCGGCACCGCCCGAAGTCCACGCGAGACAAGTGACGCCTTTCTCATTGTCATACACGACGTACCTGTAACTCCCGCGCGCGAGGCGCGCCAATTTGCGAAGCATCTGCACGTCATGAGTGGCGAGTACGATCTCCCAATGACAGCCGTCCGATCGGAAGCGCGTCTACAGGAGAGCCTGGCCGACATCACCCGGTTGCTCGACCGGCACCGCCTCCTCGAGACACTGACTCAACGCCAGGAAGGTCCACGGCGGGACCTCGTCGAAGGCCTTCAACACCGCCAGAATCTGGCGGAGCTGCAGAAGCGCCTGCGCACGATGCACGCTGCGGACGTCGCGTACGTGCTCGAAGCCCTGCCCGTCGAGGATCGCGGAACGGTCTGGGCACAGGTCGGTGCCGACCAGGCAGGCCAGGTGTTTGTCGAGGTCTCGGGGGTGGTTCGCCAGTCGCTCGTCGACGCTACGTCCCGCGAGGATCTGGTCAGGCTGCTGTTGACGCTCGATCCGGAGGACCTTGCGTACGTGTCGGAGTCGCTGCCCGGGGACGTCGTGGACGAGGCATCACGCGCGCTCGATTCGGGGGACCGATCGGTCTACGAAGACTCGATTCTGTATGAAGACGATTGCGTAGGCCACTACATGACCCGCGAGTGGGTGGCGGTGCCCGAAACGCGCACGGTCGAGCAGGCGCTCACAGAACTCCGTACGCGCGGCGAGCTGCCGCCACAAACCGATCGTGTGTTCGTCATCGACTCGCGCCATGTGCTGCGGGGGGCCGTGCCTCTGCAGGCGCTGCTGCTCCGGGACCCCTCGTCACCGCTGGTCAGCGCGATGAGCGACGACACAATCAGCTTTGGTCCTCGGCAGAACGCGAGCGACGCGGCCAAGGCGTTCGAGCGCTACAATCTCGTGTCCGCGCCCGTTGTCGATGACCGAGGCAAGCTCGTAGGACGCCTGACAGTCGACACCGTGATGGACATCCTGCGCGACGAGTCGAATCTTCGCGCGCTCAAGCGCGCCGGATTGAGCGGGGACGAAGATCTCTTCGCAGCCCCGTGGGATAGCGCGCGCAATCGGTGGCCCTGGCTCGCCATCAACCTCGTGACGGCGTTCGTCGCCTCTCGCGTCATCGGCCAGTTCGAGAGCACGATTCAGGAGCTGGCTGCGCTGGCAGCGCTCATGCCAATCGTCGCCAGCATAGGCGGCAACACCGGCAACCAGACAATGGCGCTCGTCATCCGGGCGCTGGCCGTGGATCAGATTCAAGGCGCCGGAGCATGGCGACTCATGAGCAAGGAATTTACCGTCAGCCTGATGAACGGCTGCGTGTGGGGTCTGCTTGTCGGCCTCTTTGCCCTGGTTCTCTATTCCAACCTCGCGCTCGGAGCGGTGATGAGCGGAGCCGTCGTCTTGAACCTCGTCGTGGCGGGGCTTGCCGGCGTCGCGATTCCGCTCGGACTGCACGCGGCCGGGCGGGATCCCGCGCATGGATCGAGCGTCCTCCTAACGTTCATCACGGACGCGATGGGCTTCTTCCTGTTTCTCGGCCTCGCGAGCGTGTTTCTCCTGTAAGGACGGTCACACGGGGATCGCGCCCGGCTGGCCGTCCTGGACGATCCACGATCCCGCGTCGTAACCCGTGCCGCTCGGGTTTTCCACGCTCGTGACGAACCGTAGATCAACGCGGAGGCGTTGGGGTGTCACGGTCGCCCTGAAATAGCCCCGGCGATCGCCTTCGTAATACTTGATGTGTGGGTTAAACGGGATCATCGGCGCGTAATACGGGCCGTACGGCGTGCCATCCCCTCCCGTGGTGATGGCGGGCGTCACGAACTCGGTCGCAATCGTCGGAGAATTCGGGTTGTTGAAATCGACCTTCAGATCGTTCACGAATGTCGAATGCCAGTCGCCCGTCAGAAAGACCGGGTTTCTCACGTTCGATTCCACAACCTCGGTCAGCAGCCGCCGGCGCGCGAGCGGATAACCGTCCCAGGCATCGTTCCAAAACCAGTTCGGCTGAATCGTGGCGTGCTCGAGCTGTGCGATCAGAAGTTGTTGCGCGACGATGTTCCAGCGGGCGGAGGAATGCTCGAAGCCTCGCGCCACCCACTGTTCCTGCGTACGCCCCAGGAATGTGTAGTCACCAGTCAGCGCCGCGTCACAGCGAAGCGCCTCGCCATCGCCGCACGGGTTGTCGGATCGATACTGCCGGTCGTCGAACATCGTGAACTCGGCCAGTTGTCCGTAGCGCAGCCTGCGGTAGATCCGCAGCCCCGGCCGCGGGTGCAGCGCCACGGCAAGTCGGATGGGCATGTGCTCGTAGTACGCCTGGTAGGCGGCGGCACGTCGTGCGGTGAATTCGGGAGATGGACTGCCGTACTCCGGCGCAAGCCCGGAATAGTCGTTCGCGACTTCGTGATCATCCCAGACCGCAACAAACGGAAACTTCGCGTGCACAGCCTGGAGATCGGGGTCGAGCTTGTATAACGTGTGCCGCAACCGATACGTGCGGAGGTCGAGACACGCGAGCTCAAAGCCACCCGGCACAGGAACACCGCGGCCCGTGGCACCGATCGGGTACTCGTAGGTGTAGTCACCCAGGTGGAACACGAGGTCGAGGTCGTTCGCGAGCATGTCGCGGTACGCGGTGTAGTAGCCGCTTGGCCAATCCTGGCAGGTGACGAACGCGAACGTGATTTCCCGCGGCATTTCATGCTCAGGCGGGGCCGTGCGGAAGTGACCCACGGGGCTTTCTTCGCCGCGGACATCGAACTGGAAGAAATAGTCTCGACCCGGCAACAACTGGTTCAACTCGACGTGAACGGAGTGCGCGAGCTCGGATGGCGCCAGCGCCGTACCGCGCGCAACGACGCGACGCATGCGGCTGTCCGTGGCAACACGCCACCCCACGGGCACCGCGGATCTGCCAAGACTGCCGGGGTTGACTGGGTCTGGCGCAAGTCGAGTCCAGAGGACGATGCCGTTTGGAGTCGGATCGCCCGACGCAACGCCTAGGGTGAAAGGGTTTTCTCCGAATCTCGGGAGTGCGAACAGATCACTCCCCGACAATGCGGCGAGCGACAGACTCGCACCAACGCCCTTCCACGTGTAGTCAAGGAAGCGTCGTCGATCGATGGACGAAGGGTCCGTCTTCGTTCGAGGCATGCGTAGTCTCCCTCTGATCGAACCGTAGGTACCGTGTCTGTCTCAGTCGCGACCGGGATGTCGATCGTCGTCGTGCCCCTCGTGATGCTCGTTGTCGCGGCACTCGAGGCTCGGGAGGGATTGGTCCAGCCTGATGATGATGAATTCGTCAGGATCGGGCTGTCCTGGCACGCGGCCGGCGCTGAACGGATAGTTGTTGTCGTTGAGCACGCCGAGTCGACGACGGTCCAGAGGAATGACGGCTTCGATCGTTTGAAACTGAAACCGGAAGATCGCGCCAGGACCGCCGAGATGGTTTGGATCCTTGATATTCAGCAGGTCAGCCACTTCGTGCTTGACGAGAAATCCGGCTGCGTCCACATCGTCGAAGTCGACGATGAAAATCTTCTTGAAGAGCGCCGCAGGGCCTTCGTTGTTGTCACGCTCGATGACGAGGAAGCTCCGCTCACCTACCCGCGTGAGGTCCCCGATCGAGTAGCCGAGGGCTTCCATCCTGTAAGACCATTTCTTCGCGGTGTATTGTCCGGTCTTCGTGTTGAATTCGTAGATATTGAGACGCTGTTGATCGGAGTCCGTTGTCAGCGGACCCTCGAGCATCGGGTACAGCCTCGTCCCGTCGCAGTTAACCGCCATCCCTTCGAAGCCTTTGCTGCGCGGAAGGTTCGGCGTACCGCCGGCAAGAAAGGGATTCTGGGGCGATTTCACGCCCGGTAGCGGAAACGGTGCGTCGAGCACCCGACCGCGCCGAGTGGTGTGGATGAGAAACGGCCCGAACTCATCGCCGAACCAGAGCGTCCCATCGTGCGCGACGCGCACCGATTCGATGTCGAAGTCGCCGCCGGTCAACAGCCGTTGGTCACGGATGGTCTGGTCAACGGGAATGGCGCTGCCAGGGTATGTCGGACCGTCAGCGACGATCGGAAAGTTGATCTTGTGATTCGGATCGTGAAGCGAGATGAATGCTTTCACGTCGATCGTCCCCGGCCCGCCGGACTTCGTCTTGAAATGGGGATCGACCCGATAGACCCGCAGCACGAAGTCTGGAGAGTTCTCCTTCGCGCCGAACCCGTTGTCGGGCATCACCCAGAAGTCGCCGTCCGGTCCCGGCAACACGGAAGACACGCCCTGTACCGGCTGCTTGCCGTCAAATGGCGGCACTCTGCCGTTCGCGGGAAGAATGAGATTCCCCGAGGTCGGGCCCTTGGCAAATGTGTCCGCGGGCAATCTTGCAAAGCCTTCGAGGGTCTGCGCGACCGCGCGATCGCAGACGCCGCCCCAGACGGCCGCGAGGCAGACCGAAGTGATCAGTAGCTTCTTCACGTCAACACCTCTCCGAGTTCTTCACGCGGAGAGGATGGTAGGGAGCTGTTGTGACCCTGGAGCGACAGCGCGGGATCGAGGGCGTAAGACGAATGCAAACAATCCGCAACGCGCGGACGACTACCCCGCTCGAGGCCTACTCACGGATATTCACGTTCGTCCTCCTCGCGCACGCGTCGCGGAGGCAGCAGCTCCCACAAATGCATCCGCTTTCCGACCTCGTGCGACCGAACCGTGCACGTCGGCGAACGGCGATCGATGATGCGGGTGTGCGCAAGGCGCGTGCGTGGGTCGCAGGCAACGTACACCTCGCACCCGCATCCCAACCTGATCGTGTAAGAGGTCTGTGTAGTCATGCCGTGGCAGCGTGCCGATGGCACGTGTCGTTTCCGTGTCGATCACGTCAACCGTGCATCAATCCAGCTTTTGATGTCCGCCATGACATGCTCCTTGCGTCGAAACGACCTAGGCCTTGATGAAAGCCAGCAGATCGGTGTTGATCTGATCTTTGTGCGTGGAGCACATTCCGTGTGACAGGCCCGGGTAAATTTTGAGTGTCGAACCTTTGATGAGCTTCGCCGACAGCAGCGCCGAGTCGGCAATCGGCACGATCTGGTCGTCGTCGCCGTGCATGATCAGCGTTGGCACATCGATCTTCTTGAGATCCTCGGTGAAGTCGGTTTCGGAAAACGCCTTGATGCAGTCGACGGCCCCCTTGAACCCACACATCATGCCCTGCAGCCAGAACGAATCCCGGAGGCCCTGCGATACCTTCGAGCCCGGCCGGTTCGCGCCATAGAACGGCCCACTGAGATCCTTGAAGAATTGCGACCGATCGCCGAGCACGCCGGCGCGGATCCCGTCGAACACGTCCATTGGCAAGCCGCCGGGGTTGGCAGCCGTCTTCAGCATCAACGGCGGCACCGCGCCGATCAGCACGGCCTTGGCCACTCGTGTCGATCCGTGGCGGCCGATGTAGCGCGCGACTTCGCCGCCGCCGGTCGAGTGCCCGACGTGGACCGCATTCTTCAGGTCGAGTGTCTCAGCGAGCGCCGCGAGATCATCGGCATAGGTATCCATCTCGTTGCCATTCCAGGGCTGGCTCGATCGGCCATGACCGCGGCGGTCGTGCGCGATGCAACGGTATCCGTTGGCCCCGAGAAACAACATCTGGTCCTCCCAGGCGTCTGCACTCAAGGGCCAACCGTGGCTGAAGACGACAGGTTGTCCCTTGCCCCAGTCCTTGTAATAGATGTGCGTTCCGTCTTTGGTCGTGATTGTCGTCATCGCATTCTTCTCTCGGTAAATGTCGCCTCCTTAGTGCGATTCATGCTCCATGGCCAGCTCGCCTAAGAGGCTCTCCCGATCTCGCCCAATCGTCGCGACCGCGAGTCGTCTGTCGCCGTGTTTGTACGTCACCGAACAGTCGTGCGATTCGAGCGCACCGTCGATCTGAACCGCATCCCAGCGCTCGGCGTGGCCGACGTAGTTGATCGTGACGTCGTAATGCTGACTCCAGAAAAACGGGACGGCATCGAAGCGTTCGCGATACCCCAGCATGTTGCGAGCGGCGACCTGGCCCTGGCGCTCCGCCACCACCCAGTGCTCGACGCGGATTCGCTCACCGGAACGCGAATCCGGCCAGCGCGCCACGTCCCCGGCGGCGAAGATGCCGGGCGCACTCGTTTCGAGGTATTCGTTCACGGCGATGCCACGGTCCAACGTCAGGCCTGCCTTCTCGGCGACAGCTGTGGCCGGCCTGACGCCGACACCCATCACCACAAGGTCGGCATCGAGGGTCGAGCCTCCGCTGAGCGTCACCGTTCGGCCGTCAAGGCGCGCCACGGTCTGTCCAAGATGGAATACGACCCCCTGCGCTTCGTGCAGGGTTCGAATAAAACGACCAACCTCCGTGCCCATGACGCGCTCGAGCGGCACGCTTTCCGGCGCGACCACGTCCACGTTGATTCCTCTGCTTCTCAGGGACGCCGACACCTCGAGACCAATAAAACTCGCGCCCACCACCACCACGTGCCTGGCACCACGCGCCTTGTCGACGAGGGCCCGACTATCCGCGAAGGAACGCAGATAGTGCACCTGCGCGCCGTCGGCGCCCGGGATGGGCAGTCGAACGGGATCAGCGCCGGTTGCAATCAGGAGCGCATCGAACGTGCGCCGTGCGCCGTTCTCGAGCAGGACGTGTCGCGCACCGACGTCGACCGACGACACGCGTGAGCCAAGCAACAGCTCAATCCGTCGTTCAGCGTAGTACTCCGGCGGCCGCAACGGGATCCAATCGTCTTGGGCGTTGCCGGCCAGGTAATCTTTCGACAGGTTCGGACGATCGCACGGCGGTGAATCATCCGCGCTAATCATCGTGATCGGCCCGGCATATCCTTCCCGCCGGAGCATGTCGGCCGCGGTCAGCCCCGCGCCGCCGCCGCCCACGATGACGACCGACGAAGGAGGTTGGCGCGTCCGCGTTACAACGGCGGGCGAAGTTCGCGACTCGGGTAGCTTCTCGCGTACGAATGCCATCTCGCCTTGACGCTCCACGCGCCAGCAGGCGATCGGGTCGAGGGCCGGTGCACGCAGCGCTTCGCCGCTGCGCAGGCTGAAACAGGCGTGGTGCCAGGGGCATCGCACCGTGTCTCCGACAACCAGGCCGTCGACAAGAGGTCCGTGATAGTGAGTGCAGTGCGCGCCTACTGCGAACAGATCATCCCCTGCGCGAGCCAGCAGCACATCTTCGCCGGCGACATGTCCGAGTAACATGCCGTCGTCCGGAAGCGCGCTGATGACAATTCCCTCTCCGAGATCCGGCCGTGACGCCGCGTCTGCGTTGTGGTTCATCTCAACGTTTCTCAGGGCCGTAGTACGCTACGCGAGTCGTGCGCACCACCGCAATCGAAACATCTGTACGAAATCTCGAACGGCTCAGGGATCGTTCTCGACTCCAGAGACGTCTCAGCACTAGTGCCTTGGAATTTCACGATGCTTTGCCGCGGCTCAGGTAGCGTGTTCAGACGGAATGATTTACAAAGAGGATCCTATGACCAAAATGACACTCGACGCAGACGTGATCATGGCTCGCGCGACGCCTCTCGCGCATCAACAGGCGCACGAGATCCAGCCGTTCGGCCATCTTGTGAGAATGCCGATTGCGCTGTCAGAAATCACGTGCACGGAATCGGTGGAAAATCTCAACCAGCTCGTGGCCGACACGATTGCTCTGCGCGACCTCTACAAGAAGCACCACTGGCAGGCCGCGGGACCGACGTTCTACCAGCTTCATCTGCTGTTCGATAAGCACGCCGACGAACAAACCGAGCTGGTCGACGCTATCGCGGAGCGGATTCAGCTGCTCGGCGGCGTCAGCATCGCGATGGCGCACGACGTGGCCGAGAGGACGTTGATACCCAGGCCCCCGAAGGGCCGGGAAGCGGCGCCGATACAGATTTCGCGACTGTTACACGCGCATGAAATCGTCCTCAAGGAAGCGCGCGCGATGGCTGGACGTGCGGCGGAAGGCGGCGACGATGGCACGAACGATTTGCTGGTGAGCGATGTGATTCGGCGAAATGAACTGCAGGTGTGGTTCCTGGCCGAGCATGTCGTCGATGCACCAGTTGTACGCGCGTGATCAGCATGGATAATTTGCCATGAGCGACACCGCAGGGATCGTTCAGGCGACGGTGACCTCCCGTCTCGACCACCTTTTTCCGAAGTTGACGCCTGCGCAGATTGCGCGCGTCGCCCCGCACGGGTCGGTCCGTCAGCTTCGCCGCGGCGACGTGCTGATCGAGGCGGGAGACAAGACCGTACCGTTCTTTGTGATCACCGCTGGTCAGCTCGAGGTCGTGCGGCCATCAGGCGGAACCGAAACACCTGTCGTCGTCCATGGAGCGGGTGGATTCACCGGCGAGGCCAACATGCTCTCGGGGCGCCGTTCGCTGGTGCGCACGCGCGTGACGGAGTCCGGCGAAGCGATCGAGCTCACTCGTGATCGGTTGCTTGCCCTCGTGCAGACGGACGCCGAGATCGGCGAAATCCTCATGCGTGCGTTCATCCTGCGACGGGTGGAGTTAATTGCGCACGAGTGGGGTGACGTCGTGCTCATCGGGTCGAGCCATTCTCCTGGCAGCCTTCGGATCAAAGAGTTCCTGACACGCAACGGGCACCCGTACGCGTACATCGATCTCGACCGCGACGAGGACGTTCAGGAGCTGCTGGATCGTTTTCACGTTGCCGTCGCCGACATACCCGTGCTGATCTGCCGCGGCGATGCCGTCCTTCGGAATCCCACCAATCAAGAGATTGCCAAGTGTCTCGGCTTCAACGACGCGATCGATCAAACACACCTCCGCGACGTCGTCATTGTTGGGGCGGGACCGTCGGGCCTCGCAGCAGCGGTGTACGGGGCGTCGGAGGGGCTAGACGTGCTGGTCCTGGAGTCGACTTCACCAGGAGGCCAGGCGGGCTCGAGCTCGAAGATCGAGAACTATCTCGGATTTCCGACGGGGATATCGGGCCAGGAGCTTGCGGGACGCGCGTACATACAAGCGCAGAAGTTCGGCGCGCAGATCCTGATCGCAAAGGGCGCCACGCAGCTTTCCTGCGATCGGAAGCCGTACGCAATTCAGGTCGAGGACGGTCCACTCATGGCGGCGCGCACCGTGATCGTCGCGACCGGTGCGGAATACCGCAAACCGTCGCTCGACAACCTGTCGCGGTTCGAGGGCGCGGGCATCTATTACGGCGCAACCTTCGTCGAGGCCCAGGTGTGTAAAGGCGAAGAGGTGATCGTGGTGGGCGGCGGCAATTCTGCCGGCCAGGCGGCGGTGTTTCTCGCCCAGACTGCCAGACGCGTGCACATGTTCGTCAGGGGAAACGGTCTGGCCGACAGCATGTCGCGCTACCTGATTCGCCGCATTGAAGAGAATCCCGCCATTGTGCTGCGCACCAACACGGAAATCGTCGCCCTCGAGGGAAGCGACCATCTCGAACGCGTGCGCTGGCGGGACAACACCACAGGGACGGTCGAGACGGGAAACATCGGCCACGTCTTTGTGATGACGGGCGCGCGCCCGAATACCGGCTGGCTCCGTGGCTGTGTCGCACTCGATGCGAAGGGGTTCATTAAGACGGGACCGGACCTGTCGCCTGACGATCTGGCGGCCGCGCATTGGCCGCTGACGCGGCCTCCGCATCTCCTCGAAACGAGTCTGCCTGGTGTCTTTGCGGTCGGCGATGTGCGGGGCGGCAACATCAAGCGGGTCGCATCGGCCGTCGGCGAGGGATCGATTGCCGTCGCGTTCGTGCACCAGGTGCTACGCGAATGAACCTGCGGCGCGGACCCTCTGGGTCCGCGGAGAGCACATAAGAAGGGACGGGCTGATGCCTGATCAAACGTGTGCGCATATCAAGGCGGTTACAACCGTCAAACACGCGAAACGCCGGGAGTGCGACGAGTGCGTCAAGATCGGCGCCCGATGGGTCCACCTGCGGACATGTCAGGAGTGCGGCACGACGCTCTGTTGTGACAACTCACCGAACCGCCACGCCAGCAAGCACGCACGGGCGAGCGGCCATCCGGTAATTGCGTCGGCGGAACCCGGCGAGCGCTGGCTGTACTGCTTTCCCGACGACATCTTCACGGAGTACTGAGCGGCGTGGACTCGGGCGGGCGGCGTATTCCTCATCCTGTTGCTGTTCGTTGTCGCCTTCGCGCTGCTCGCACGCAAGCTTGAGACACCTTATCCAATCGTCCTCGTGATCGCCGGCCTCGTCCTCAGCCTGATCCCGGGTACGCCCCGAATAGAGCTGAACCCCGAGCTTGTTTTTTCCGTCGTGCTGCCGCCGCTCCTGTACGCCGCGGCATGGGTGACGTCCTGGCGGGAGTTCCGTCACAACATAGTCAGCATCGTGTCACTCGCCTGCGGACTCGTGACGTTCACGATCGTGGGTGTCGCCCTCGCGGGCCAGTGGCTGTTTCCCGGCTTCGACTGGCGGATTGGTGTCATCCTCGGAGCGGTCGTGGCGCCCACCGACGCAATAGCAGCCGCGGCGATCGCATCCCAGGTAGGACTCCCGCGGCGGATCGTCGATCTGCTCGAAGGCGAGAGTCTGGTGAATGACGCGACCGGACTGCTGGCGCTCGAGTTCGGCATCGCGCTGGTGGTTGGAGGGATGACGCCGACCGTCGAAACAGGACTGCTGCGGTTCGCGTACCTTGTCGCCGTTGGTCTCGGCGCGGGCGCCGCGGTCGCGCTGGCGGCCGCCTGGATCGAGCGCTGGATCGATGATGGGCCGATCGAAATCGCCATCTCTCTGATGGTGCCATACGCCGCATACGCGGGGGCGAACGCGATCCACGCATCGGGAGTCCTTGCGGTCGTCGCGTGCGGATTGATTCTGAGCCGTCGCAGCGCGGAGCTCTTTTCGCCGTCGGTTCGTCTGCAGGTGTACGCGGTGTGGAGCGCTGTCGTATTCATCCTCAACGGCCTGGTCTTTGTGCTGATCGGCCTTCAGATGTCGAGCATCGTCCGCAACCTTGCGGACATGAGCCTGATCCGCCTTGTCGCCGAGGGCGCGCTGTTCAGCGCCCTCGTGATCGCGCTGCGGGTGGTGTGGGTGTTTCCTGGCGCACGGGTGTCGTACTTCATCCGCCATCGTTTTCTGCATCAGACCGAACGACGCCCCTCAGGACGTGAGCTGCTCGTATTCGGCTGGAGCGGTATGCGCGGCGTGGTTGCGCTCGCGGCGGCGATGGCACTCCCCGTCGCGCTGCCGAACGGAGCACCTTTTCCTCACCGCAGCCTGATCGTGTTCCTTGCGTTCAGCGTCGTCGTGTGGACGCTGGTCGTGCAGGGACTGAGCCTCGCGCCTTTGATTCGCGCGCTTGGCCTCGCGGGAGGATCCGGCGCCAAGTGCGAAGAGCAGGAAGCGTCTCGAATCGTCATCCGTGCAGCGCTTGCGCATCTCGAAGACACACGCGGCCACGATCGCGCCGAATATGGCGGCGTGTACGACGACCTCGCGCAGCATTACCGTGAACGGCTCGACGCATTGACGGGTGCCCCGGAGGGCGCACCAGAGACGCGGCCGCTCCAGTACCACAAGCACCGGGCGCTCTCGCACGAGCTGCTGGGAGTGCAACGGCGGGCCCTCGTACGCCTTCGCCGCGACGGACGCATCAACGATCAGGTGCTGCGCGATCTCGAGCGCGATCTGGATTTGCAGGAAGCCCGCGTCGGCTAGCCGTGTGACCCTCGACGACCTGCGGCGCGCGGCGGTCGCCCAGACCCTCTTCACGCCAACCACACTGCAGCGCGCCCTCGACGCACTGGGGTTCGTACAAGCCGACCCTATCCGGGCACCGGCGCGGGCACAAGACCTCACGCTGCGTCAACGGGTCGCCGGCTACCGCGCCGGCGATCTCGAGCGCCGCTATTCACGTCTCGACGTGCACGAGGATTTTTTCGTGAACTACGGCTTCGTGACGGGCGCCGTGCAGGCGTTGATGCACCCGCGCGGTGGTCCCAGACCCTGGACGGCGGCGCGCGGGAGGCACGTGCACGCCCTGCTGGACTTTGTTCGTACGCGCGGCTCGGTGCATCCACGGCAAGTGGACGAGCACTTTTCGCACGGAACCGTCACCAACTACTGGGGCGGTTCCTCGAGCGCAACAACCCACCTGCTGGACGCCATGCACTACCGCGGGCTGCTGAGGGTGGTGCGGCGGGAGGCCGGGATCCGGATCTACGAGGCGCACGAGCACGATCCCGGACCACGCGGCATCGCCACTCGCCGCGCGCACCTCGACGCGCTTGTTGACGTCATCGTCCGCAACTACGCGCCGCTGCCGGCGGCCAGCCTGTCAAACCTGGTGAGGCGGCTCCGCTTCGCCGTTCCGCAGTGGGCTGGCGAACTGGAGCGGACACTTCAGCGCGCGAGGCGTCGGCTCACCCACGCGCGCGTTGAGGGCGTGGAATGGTACTGGCCGGCAGAGCAACCACTCCCGGTAGCCGCAAATGACGTGGTGCGTTTGTTGGCGCCTTTCGATCCGGTCGTGTGGGACCGTCGCCGGTTCGAGATCCTCTGGGGCTGGGCCTATCGCTTCGAAGCGTACACGCCTGCCCCCAAGCGCAAGCTGGGTTACTACGCGCTCCCGCTGCTATGGCGAGACCGTGTCATCGGCTGGGGGAACGTCTCGATGGAGCATGGGACGCTACAGTCGGACTTTGGCTACATCGCGTCACAGCCGCCACAAGGTCGAATTTTTCGGCGCGCACTAGAAGAGGAGCTGAATCGTCTATCCGTCTTTCTCGGCCTCGAGTCCTGACCATCCGTCGCGACTTGGCGACAAGGCAGGAGCTATCCATTGGGGACTTCATGGGGCTCACGTCCAGCCCCGTTCCACGTTATGCTGCGCATCACGCAAACCGTCCCGAGCGGAGGAACCGTCGTATGACTCGGCACAAGCTTATGGCTTTCGCACTCGCAGTTCTTGCAGGGTGCATGGGCGTCTCCTCGGCGTTCGCGCAGCCGGCCCCCAACACGGTTGTTCTGCTGCCAGCTCCGGACATCGCTGGCGTGATCAAGGGAGGTACGAAGCCTGAGATCGTCGCACGGGGCCTGAAAAGCGCCGACGATCCGATCTGGCTGCCGAACATAGGGCTCCTGTTCACGGAGTCTCAGGGCAACCGGGTGGTGAGGCTGGGCGAAAACGACCAACTCTCAACGTTCGTCGGCGATCTTCACCGCCCTCTTGGGATGACGTTCGACGCGCAGGGACGATTGATCTCTCTGCAGACAGAAACGGGATTTACCGGTCCTCGAGTCATCTGGCCGGCCGGCAAGGAGAGGGTGCTCGCCGATCGTTTCGAGGGTCGCCCATTCGGCAGACCGAATGACATCGTCTCCGACCGGAAAGGCGGCGTGTATTTCAGCGACCTCGGTCCCAGCGTGCCTCCTCCAGGGGAGTTGACGCCGGCGGTCTACTACGTGCCACCAGGCGGGGCGCCGATCCGCGTGGCCGACGACATCGCACGACCAAACGGCGTGCAGTTGAGCCGCGACGAGAAGACGCTCTACATCAATGACACGGGTGGCATTCATGCGTATGCGTTCGACGTGCTTCCGGACGGCCGATTGTCGAATCGTCGTGTGTTTGTCACCTACGTTGGCCGAGACCGGTCAGTCGCTGCGACCGAAGAGCCACGATCCAACGCCGACGGTCTTGTCATCGATGAAGACGGCCGCTTGTATGCCCTCACTGAAGCCGGCATCGAGGTGGTGAGCTCGAGCGGTCAGCATCTGGGGGTCATCCCGGTCTGGTGCATTACACGCCGGTGCCAGAATCTGACGTTCGGAGGGCCTGAGAAAAGAACAATGTACGTCGCAGGAGGCGGCACGCTGCTGCGCATTCAGATGCTTGCAAGGGGGTTCGGCGGCAGAGCAAAGTAGAAGCCTGGAAGGGATGGTATTGTGTGCCCGCGTCACACACCGATTGCTAGACGGAGAATCGTATATATGCGTCTGAGTTCGCTCGCTGCAGCACTGTTGATCCTCTCCACGTCCGCTCCCGCATTTGCGCAGGTGGAATGGAAGGAATTCACGAGCCAGCAGGATCGTTTTACCAACAATTTCCCCGGTGACCCGAAAATCGCCGACACAATCTTTGTCTCGCAATTCGGGCACCGTTTGCCGGCGCGGGTATACAGCGTCGAGCTGGCCAGGAATCACCGCTTCTCTATCACAGTCGTTGATTACAGCCGCATCACCGAACTGGGGTTGGAGAAGCAGAAGGCTTGCCCCCCCGGCTCCGAGGCCTGTCGCGGAGGCTCAGGTGCGCCCGGAAATTCGACTGGGCCGGGGTACTCGAAAGCCGACAGGGCCGGTGCGATCACCTACGCGACGTGGCAGTTCATGCAGCGCGACGCGAAAGTGACGCATCTGCTCTGGACGAACATCAGCCTCGTCGAAGGACACCAGATTCGTCTGCTGAACAACGCGGACAAGTCGCTGACCGCCGCGTCGATCTTCATGCACGAAGACAAGCTGTACATCTCGGAGGGCACGGTCCCGGCCGGCTATCCAGAGCCGGGGCTGTTTTATCAGTCGCTCGGATTTCTGGATGAGAACGGCAACGGGATACGGTACTTGGACTTCTATCACAACGGATTCCCGAAGCCGGGACTCCAGGGCCGCGGCGGCGGCGGCGCTCCTGCGGGCGGAGGACAAGGAGGGCGCGGCCGGGGTGCGGATGCTGGCGGTGGCGGCGGTAACGCTGGTCGCGGCAATCAGCCACAGTGAGCGAGTTTCCCTTCGTCCCCTTGAATGGCAATACCAGGAGCATTGGAACGCACATGAGAAATTCGATACACGTCCTGACGCTCGCAGCCGCCTGTCTGGCTGTCGTTATCTCAGGCGGGAGTCTCGGAAGCCCCGCGTCCGTCGCTGGCCAGACTGCGACGGAGCCACTGAGCAAGACCTATCGCGTCACTCGTGCCGATGACGTCGAGTTCCAGAAAATCGAACCCTTCAAGGTGTTCGACAATCTCTACTACGTCGGGCCGGGTTATGTCTCCGTCTGGCTGCTGACGACGCCCGAAGGCAACATCCTCTTCGACACAGCCCAGGAACCCTATGTCGACCATGTCATCAGCAACATCCGGAAAGTCGGCGTCGATCCGAAGAGCATCAGGTACATCATTCTGAGCCACGGACATCTCGATCATTTCGGCGGGGCGGCGAAGATTCAGGAAGCGTCGGGTGCCCGCGTCGCTGCGGCCGAAGAAGACTGGAAAATGATCGAGCAGGTCGGAAGCCGCCCGGGCCGGGGCGGCGGACCGGCGCCTCGCGTGCCAAAGAGGGACATGGTGGTCAAGGACGGCGACACGTTGGCCTTGGGCGGGCAGTCGCTGAAATTCCATGTGACTCCCGGGCACACACCTGGCGTCGTGACGACCGAAGGCATCACCGTTCTTGACGGCGGGAGGCCCTATAAGGCGATTGTCTGGGGCGGAGCCGGTTACCGAGGAGGGCTCGCCGATGCGGAGCAGTCGGTCCAGAGCGCCAACAAGGTTGCGCAGATTCAAGGTGTGCAGGTGAACCTGCAGATCCACAGCTGGGCCGAGGAGAACGGGTATCCCGGCGGTGGCGTGCTCGAGCGTGGTCTGATGCTGAAGTCCCGCAAGCCTGGCGCTCCACATCCTTTCGTGGATCCGGCCACGTTCACGCAGTGGGTCAAGCGGGCTCAGGACAACGCAGCGAAGGCCGTTCAACAGGAAAAACAAAAAGCCGGACGACCCTAGACCGGAATATCGACTTCAGGCAGCGCGGGCCAGTAGCGGGTGAATGTCATCCGCTACCCAGTTCTTCTCCTCGGACCGCCCAGGGCCGCTTGCGAGTGCGAGTGCAGCGATAGCCTTGCTCCAATTGCTCACCGGAGAACCATCAGGCCAGGTCAATTCGGGGACCGCGGACCTGTCATACCGGCTGTTGTCAGGATTCATCGCCATCAGCTCCCACACTCATCTCTGGCAATGTTCGGGCCGGGTCCGGCACGGAAGACGACATGCCAAGCTATGCACGCAGAATCAATGAGTTACGGGATATCTCGACCTGAAGGTGCACGTGGCGGGCCTGCTACCTGTGTGCGACACTACCCACCTTGAAGGTCTTCATCAGCTACAGGCGCGAGGATTCCGCGGGTCACACCGGTCGTCTGTACGATTCCCTCCAGGCCCATTTCGGTCAAGAGAGCCTGTTCATGGATCTCGCTGCCATCGAATCGGGCCAGAATTTCGTCGACGCGATCAAGGCGGCCGTCGGATCGTCTGACGTCCTTCTCGCCGTTATCGGCAGGCAGTGGCTGACCTGCACCGGCCCAAATGGTCGAAGGCTCGACGATCCTCAGGATTTCGTGCGAACGGAGATTGCCGCCGCCCTCGAACGCCGTACCCCCGTCATTCCCGTGCTGGTCGAGGGGGCCGCGATGCCCACTGCCGGGGCGTTACCCGATCTTTTGAAGCCGCTCGCCGAGCGTAATGCGCACGAGATCAGCGATCAGCGGTGGTCGTACGACGTCGAGCGTTTGATCCAGGCGACCGAGAAGCTTGCCTCCAAACCGCGCCGGTTGCAGCGACACACATGGGTGTCGATAGCCGCTGGAGTGGCGCTCATCGTGATACTGGGAGCGTTTCTCCTCCTCCGCACTCACCAGGGACCAGGCGACGGTTTGCAGGATGCTGAATCGTACTATTCCCGAGGCACCGAGTATCTGGCGAGCGGTGACAACGATCGGGCTATCGCGGACTTCGACAGGGCCATCACACTCGGCGGTGGCGCGGAGACCTATTACAACCGGGGCCTTGCGTACTACGCGAAGAAAGACGTCGACTCGGCCATCGCCAACTGGAATGAGGCCGTTAACCTCGCCCCTAGAGATGCGCGTGCGTATCGCCAGCGAGGGAACGCCTACGCTGTCAAGGGGGACTATGCCCTTGCGGTCGCTGACTACAACCGCGCGATCGAACTCGAGCCGAAGGAAGGCAAGACGTACTACAACCGGGGCCTCGTGTTCAGAGATCGGGACGAAACAGCGAAAGCCATCGCCGATTTCAAGACGGTTCTCACGTTGAACAGTGACCCCGAGACCGAGCGTGAGGCGCGGGCGCGGTTGGCTGAACTGGACGACACGGCGCAGCCGCCGGCTCGCGGCGCTGGCAGCGAGTCTTCACGTTCGAACGTACGCCTTGCCGGCGAGTGGACCGCGGAAGTTACCTATGCCCGCAACACCACACACACAGAGCGTTTCACGTTCACGTTGGATGGCAACGAGGTGCTCGGAACGGCATCCTTTCTTGGCGTCAGACGGGGCATCCAAGACGGCACGCTGAACGGCGACAGAGTCCTGTTCAGCACCACGACCCAAGTATGCACGGGCGACTGCAGCGACGCCAAAAACCTGGTGCACCGCTATCGCGGCAGAATCTCTGGAGACGCGATCACCTTCTCCTACATGCAGATTCAGGAGGGGAGAGCCGATGCACCGATCGAGTTTACGGCCAAGCGCGTGGCCGAGTCCGCAACGCCGACACCCAAGTGACGCTTTGAGCGGGTCGTGCGGCGTGCTCAGAGTACGTGAGGCAGGTTGTGTGTGAGGGAGCCGTGCGAGATGTCGCCGTGGCGACGAAGGCGGTGAAGAGTCGAGGGTGACTGCGCAGGGCCGCTTGCGAGCGCGAGGGCAGCGACAGCCTTGCTCCAATTGCTCACAGGGGAACCATCAGGCCAGGTCGAGTCGGGCACCGCGGACCTGTCATATCGGCTGATAGAAGGACTCATCGCTTTGCCCCCTGACCTCTGTAGCGCAATCTTCGGGCCCTGGCCGCCTGTTACCTGCATGCGCCACTGCCCAGCCAGGACTCGCCTCCCTCGAAGCGCCCGACACCTATATCAACGATGAAGACGGCTTATTACGACAGCTACTATCGCGGCCGGCCTGTTCGTTTGCGGAGGTTGTGATGTCGAGTGAGAGTGTCTACACGCCGCGGGAGCGGCTGGCCCTTTGGGCCGTCGCGAACCTGAGTTTCGTCGGACTGAACGGAGCGTTTCTCGTCACCCTCGTCCGACAACCTGAGGCGATTGCGACCGTGATGGGGAACCCGCTCGCCGGCGCCTTTGTGGCCGAAGCGCTGGTGCTTGCTCCGGTGCTGGGTTATTTGCTGCACCGGTGGGGCGTCACTCGCGTCCGCTGGGGATGGTTCGTTGTCCTGTCACTGGTTGGGAGTATCGGATTCGCGCTCCCCGTCGTGGTCCTCTTGCGTCCTGGACGACTCGCGCCGGGCACCGTCTCCCATCGCGCCGTCAACCGTTCAACTTGAATGTGATCGTGCAGCAAGCGCCGGGAAGCGCCGACACGAGGTGAGCGCCAGCTCCCTGTGGTTCGAGCTCGATGATACCGACGCAGCTGAACGCCGTCCAGCCTGTCATCCGGCCAGGACCGCAACAGTGTTCGGCTGCGGGGACACACTCGAATGAGCCCGATCAATATCGCTGGAAATCAGGGAAAATGCATAGGGTCGATTGGCAGGACGATTGCGCCTTAATGTTTGAAGAGCCTGAGGAGGCGTTATGACGATTCGAAACAGCTTCGTGGTCGCGACCATCCTGCTCGTCGTCAGCGCCGCTCCGCCTGCGATGGCAGCCGATCAACGCGGCGGCGGTCGCGCCCAGGCTCGAGGTGACGGGCGCGCGGTAGTGAGAGGTGGCGGTCGCGCGATCGCCCGGCCGATCGTCGTTGCGCCACGGCGCGTCGTGAGGCCGATCATCGTCGCGCCGTATCGTTCCTTCTATCGTCCGTACTACTCCTTCAGGCCTCGCATCAGCTTCAGCCTGGGAGTCTGGGCTGGCTACCCTGTGCCGTATCCGTCCTACGCGTACGCCTATCCCGCGTATCGGTACCCTGCGTATCGGTCCTACGCTTACCGCTATCCTGCGTATCCGGTTTACCCGGCGTACCCCGCGTATCCACCAACGGCTTATCCACCATCGGCTTATCCGCCGGCGTACCCGCCCGGAGCCTATCCGCCGAGCTATCCGCCCGCCACCTCCTATCCGACATATCCCCAGGGATCGCAGTATCCGACGTACCCGCAAGGATCGCAGTATCCGGGGAACCAGCAGGGATCGTATCCGGGGTACCCACAGGGATCTGTCAACGCGGCGCCCGATGCGCAGGCCATTGGCGGTATCAGCTTCGAGTTCTCACCTGCGAACGCGGTCATTTACGTGGACGGCCAGTACGTCGGCCCAGTCAGTAACTTCACGCCCTCATCGGCGCCGTTATCGCTCGCGCCGGGGCGGCACAACGTCCAGTTGCAGGCGCCGAACTATGTTTCGCTGACGTTCGACGTGGATATCGTGGCGGGAGAAGTGATCCCGTATCGAGGCAGCTTGCGGCCGTACTAAGCGCAACATCACGCTCCTACCTCGAGGCCACATCTCGCGGCTGAGCTATCACGTCCTCAGAGAGTCGTTAGACTGACTGGATGACGACAACCGCTCTGGCCGACAGGTCTAAACATCGTGCACTCTCGGCGGCGTCCATCGGCGCGATCGCGCTTGGCGCAACTGCCATCGGTGCTCTGGCGATCGGCGCTCTCGCAGTTGGGCGACTAGCCGTCGCTCGCCTGGTCATCGGACGCGCGCGAATTGAGGCGCTGACCATCGGGCACCTCACCGTGGACCGACTAACCATCCGGGAGTCGGTCAATCCGTCGACATAGTTGCTGAAGCCATAACCTTGATACGCGGTGTACTCGAGTCTGACTCGGGTCATCGGCGTCACGCGAGTCTGACCCCTATGAGCGACGACCCCCACCAGAAGCTGCGCGACGACGTGCGGCTGCTCGGACACCTGCTGGGCGCGACATTGCGCACGCTCGAGGGCGAGACGCTGTTCCAGACGGTCGAGCGTGTGCGTGCGCTCGCGAAAGGGGCACGCGCGGGGGACAACGCCGACTTCGGGACGCTCGCAACGGAGCTCTCGCAGATGCCCGTGGACTCCGCGCTGCCGGTCGCCCGTGCATTCACCCATTTCCTGAACCTCGCAAACGTCGCGGAGCAGCATCACCGGATTCGGAGGCGGCGAGCCCATCGCCGCGAACCTGATTCACCACCCCAGCGCGGCTCGTGTGAGGAAGCGTTCGCGCGTCTCATCGCCGTGGGCCTCACACCTGACCAGCTTCATGAGGCTGTGTGCGGACTGCGCATCGAGCTGGTGCTGACCGCGCACCCGACCGAGGTGTCTCGCCGGACGCTGGTCGAGAAATACAACCGTATCGCGACGCTCCTCGACGCTCGAGATCGCGCAGACCTGACGCACGCGGAGCACGACGACGTCGTCGCGGCATTGATGCGCGAAATCATGACCGCGTGGGGCACGGATGATGTGCGTCATGAGCAGCCGACGCCGCTTGACGAGGTGCGCTCGGGCCTGATCGTGTTCGAACAGAGTCTGTGGCATGCCTTGCCCCGGTACCTCCGCGGCGTCGATTCCGCGCTGCGGACGAGTACGGGCCGCGCACTGCCCATTGACGTCGTGCCCATTCGGTTCGGTTCATGGATTGGCGGCGATCGGGACGGGAATCCACACGTGACGCCAGACGTCACGCGCCGCGCCTGCCTGCTCTCGAGATGGGTCGCGGCCGACTTGTATCTCCAGGAAATCGAGGCGTTGCGCAGCGAGCTCTCACTCGTCGACGCCACGCCCGAGTTGCGTGCCCTTGCAGGCGCCGCGCACGAGCCCTATCGCGAGCTGCTCCGGGCGGTGCGCGCGCGCATGGCGGCAACTCGCCAGTGGATTGAAGCGTCGCTCGAGCGCGACGAACCACCTGGCAGCGACGTCTACGTGAACGTTTGTGATTTCGAAGCGCCGCTGCGCCTGTGCTACGAGTCACTGCACGCAACAGGGCAGGGATTTATTGCGGCAGGACGTTTGACCGACCTCCGTCGCCGAGTGGCGGTGTTCGGCCTGACGCTCGCACCTCTGGATATTCGCCAGGACGCGGCACTTCATGCGAAGGCCCTCACCGCGATCACCGGCACCCTGGGCCTCGGTCGCTACGAAGACTGGGATGAGGACACGCGCATCAATTTCCTGTTGACCGAGCTTGGGAACAGGCGACCGCTGATCCCGGACGATCTCCCGGCGGACGACGACGTCCGCGACACGCTGGATACATTCCGGATGATCGCTCGGATTCCGGATGGATCTCTCGGCGCGTACGTGATCACGATGACAAGTCGCGCCTCCGACGTGCTTGCGGTCGAACTGCTGCAGAAAGCGTCCGGGATCGCGGCACCACTACGCGTCGTGCCGCTGTTCGAGACGTCGCGCGATCTCGAGAACGCAGGCGCCGTCCTCGACAAGCTGCTTCCGATTCCCTGGTACCGCGAGCGTATTGACGGCCGGCAGGAGGTGATGGTTGGCTACTCGGACTCCGCAAAGGACGTCGGCCGGCTCGCGGCGGGATGGGATTTGTATCGCGCACAGGAAAACATCGTCGACACATGCCGACGGCACGGTATCCAGGTGACGTTATTCCACGGGCGCGGCGGCACCGTAGGTCGTGGAGGAGGACCAACGCATCTGGCCCTCATGTCGCAGCCGCCTGGATCCATCGACGGTACGTTACGTGTGACCGAGCAGGGCGAGATGCTGCAGGCGCTCTTTGGCCTGCCCGACATCGCCGTGCGTACATTGGAGATCTACACGAGCGGCACGCTGGAAGCGTGGCTGTCACCGGCGCCACCTGTCCGTCCCCAGTGGCGCGCCTGCATGGATCGGCTGCGGGACACCTCCTGTGAGAGCTATCACTCCATCGTGTTTGAACATCCGCGCTTCCTGGAGTACTTCCACGCAGCTACACCGCAAGCAGAGCTCGCCGAGATGAACATCGGCAGTCGCCCCGTGTGGCGCACGGCGGAGCCCTCCGACGTCGGCGTAAAGAACCTCCGCGCGATTCCGTGGCAGTTCGCATGGACCCAGACGCGCCTCATGCTCGGCGCCTGGCTTGGAGTGGAGGATGCTCTTAACGAGGCGTTCCGGCGCGGCGAGCGCGAGCGGATCCGGGAGATGTACCGGGAATGGACCCATTTCCGAAGTTCAATCGATCTGATTGAGATGGTCCTCGCCAAGGCCGATGCGCGCATCGCGAGCGAGTACGACCGCCGCCTTGTTCCCGACGACCTGAAGCCTCTTGGCAGCGATCTGCGCGCCCGGCTTCAGCAGGCCATCGCCCGGGTGCTCGAGTTGACCGATCACAAGGAGCTGCTTGAATCGAATCCTGTGCTACGGCGATCGATCGACGTGCGCAATCCGTACGTCGACCCCATCAATCTCGTGCAAGTCGAGCTGCTGCGCCGCGCCAGAATGCACGACGATGACCGGGTCAAGACGGCGCTGTTGGTCACCGTCAACGGTGTTGCCGCCGGCATGCGCAACACTGGATGACCTCGCCGGGCCCGACTACACGCCAGAGCCGATCGAGTCGACCGTCAACGAGCTGACTGGCCTCAACCTGCCAAAGCCGTTCGAGCTGATGGCGCTGAGGGGACATGCCGAGCGGCTCTTTGCCAAGTTCAAGGTCTGAGTGATAGAGATCTGCGATCGTGAACAGGAACGTGTTTTCGCGCTGGCGTCGCCAGCAGGACTTGAAAGGACACGGACATGTCACTCATGAAGCTCGGTTGTCTCCTGATATTCGCCGCTGCTCTTCCCTCGCTCGCGCGAGCGCAAGCAACGGCGCCGCCGGCCAAGCCCGATTCGCCCGAAGTGAAAGCGCTGATCGAGAAGGCGAAAGAGACGGCAGGCACGATGTGGGCCGACGAGGCTCACTTCCTCTGCGAAGCGCCACGTGGCAATAACGCCAACGATCCGGTCATCGAACCGACGAAGATCTTCGACAACGTGTACGCGATCGGCAACTCCGGCACCGTTGTGTACGTCGTTCAAACCTCGGACGGCCTGCTGATGATTGATTCGCTGGGTGCCAACCAGGTGGAGACGCAGCTCTTACCGGGCTTCCAGAAGCTCGGCCTGGATCCGGCCAAGGTAAAGGTCATCATTGCGGGCCACGGCCATGCCGACCACGTTGGCGGGTCGAAGTACATGCAGGACCACTTCGGTTCGAAGGTTTATATCTCGGCGGCAGACTGGAATGTCATTGAGAATCCGCCGCCGCCCCGCGCGGGCGGCGCGCCAGCGGGACCGCCGCCGGTGTGGCCGAAGCGCGATCAGGTGATCACGGAAGGCCAACCCATCGTGCTGGGCGATCTGAAAGTGACGCCGGTTGCAATCCCCGGCCACACGCCAGGATCGATGGGCTTCATTTTTCCGGTGAAGGACAACGGCAGGACACACGTGGCCGCGTTGTACGGGGGAACCATCCTGACGCCCGGGATCATTTCAGACGAGGGTTTGCAGACGTACCTGAAGTCGGTCGCGCACTTCAAAGATGAAACCAGGAAGGCCAAGGCAGACGTCGAGATCCAGAATCACCCGTTGATGGATCCGATCCAGGCAAAGCTGGACAAACTGAAGGCGCGTAAGAACAGCGACCCCAACCCGTTCGTCGTTGGCGAAGCGAACTATCAGAAGTTCGTCGACGTGATGTCTCTCTGCACCCAGGTGAACATCGCCCGCCGGAAGTGACGGCAGCGCGAGGATCGGTACCCGCCCTACGGCTGACTGCCCGGGCTGGCTGCTTCTTTCGCCTTCGCCTCGTCGAGACGCGTTGCGGCGGTCGTCTTCAGCTCGGCGATCCACGCACGGAACACGTCAGGCACGACAAATGGATGAGGGTCGCCGGGTCTGCGGCTCGCCAGCCTGTCAACGCGTTCCCAGAACTCTGGATCCATCCATGCGTGCGTGACGACGCGCGCCTGTATGCCGTCCTGCATCTGCTCGATGCGGTTCACGCTGGCCACGAACTGTTCGGCAGCTTGACGGCCCGGACCGGGTGCGGCCCCGCCGAACATGAACGCGCGGTACGGCTTTCCGGCGTCGTAGACCGTGAAGTCCACGCCTAGCGTGCCCGGTGTGTGACCGCCGAGCACGTGGAGCTTGACTGTCGTCGACCCGAGGGTGATCGTGTCGCCGTCCTTCACCGCGATGTCGCGGCGCGGCAGCCGCTCGTTATTCGGATTCGGCGCCCGTGCGAGCGCGTCCCAGTCCGCATCGCCCATCGCCAGGCGCACGCCGGACAGCTCCTGGATCTTCGCCGCGCCCGCGGTGTGATCGAGATGGTAATGGGTGAGGATGACGTACTTGATGTTCGCCGGATCGAAACCGAGCTTCCGGATGCCCTCGATCGGCTGGTCCGTGTAGGCGCCTTCGAGCGTGTCGATCAGGATGAGCCCCTGGTTCGTTGTGATCAGCCACGACCCGACATACCCCACGCCGACGTAATAGAGATTGTCGAAGACCTTGAAGGGTGCCACCTTCTGCAATGCCAGGTTTTTCGTCTCCGTGCGGAGGCGCGCGGCGCGGTCGGGCGTCTGTTGTCCCGCAGCGTCAACGCGCGGGAGACCCGTTCCCAGCAAGCCTGCGATAACGGCGGCGAGCGCCCAGGTTTTCGTGCGCATCGTGTCCTCCCAGAAAGTGCGGTGCGAGCGCAATGCTAACGGGAAACGCAACAAAGAAAAACCCGAAAACTTGGCACGGAGCCCACGGAGGCCGACGCGATGAGTTCTCCGTGTCTTCGTGTCTCCGTGGCTTCGGAGTAAAACGCTTAGCACCGCACGATGAGATCAGAGGTATCGTTTGATCGACGGAGGGACTGCCGTGGCAGAGAAGACGTACTGGGAATCGTTCAAAGCAGAGGGAGAAGCGGCGGGCGAGAAGATCAGGGCGCTGATCCACGAAGGCAATGTGCGCCGTATCGTCGTTCAGCACGAGGGTCGCACGGTTGCCGAGTTCCCGCTCACGGCAGGCATCGTCGGCGCCGTGCTGGCGCCGGTTGTCGCGGCAATCGGTGCGTTGATCGCACTGATGAAGGATTGCACCATTCGGGTCGAGCGTGAGGACCAGAACTCTGACCAGGCTAAGCGGGCGTAGCCGTCGCCTGCCCCATACGCGCCCTCAACGTTCGTCTGACAAGGCCCGCGGATTTGTGCCGATGTGAGCTTAGAACGACCGGGGGCCGCAGTGAGACGCGGCCAACTTCAGAACTTTAGCGTTGCCGAGTTCGGACGGACTTCCTACGGGACCTGGACACCGGCGGAGTTGTGGAAGTGTCCGTGGGCCGGGTCCCAGATGCGGTCGGAAGAGGATTGGTTCGCCAGGCCGCTGAAGGATGCGATGCCAACGGCGATCGCTGCGAGGATGACGCCGCCAATGACGACCGTGAGGAAGGTCGAGCGTCTGCCGCTCTCGCTTTTGGTGCCGTGACAGCGTTTGAATTTCTTTCCGCTGCCGCAGTGGCACAAATCGTTTCGGCCGGGCTTGGCCATCACCCACCCCTTTCCTGCTGGAACGCCAAACTCTAGCGCAGACCCCGCCGGAAGTCACGGTCGCAGGGTTGAACGTGTTGCTCTACCGGAGCGCGCGGTAAATCAACCACAGGCCGAAGGCCGGTGCCGCCAGCCGCGCGACGCTGACCGCGGTGTCGACCGAGGAACTTGGTGAGAACAACCCGGCAAGAATCTCATTTCCGGCGTTGAGGTTGATCCAGATGGCGATGATCAGTGCGGCACACCCGGCGACCAAGAGGGCCATGCGAATCAGGAGTGCCCGCAAGATCACTTTTGCGCGATCGACGAAACCCATTCGTGACTGTCCGAGGCTACCAAGAGTTGCAGGCTACGGCAGTGCCGGCACTCATTTGACAATGAAGCGCAGCACGCTCGGCCGCGGAGGACTAGGCGACCAACCCGGTCAACCAGTGCGCGACGGCGGACCAGGTGTCCGTGGTAGCGATGAACCCCGGACTAAGGGCCCGTACGAAGAAGGCTCCAAGGCCGAGGAGATAGACGGGATGGATCAGGCGTTGGGCCCTGAAGTCGTAGCCCATTGCCAGCAGGATCGGTGAGACCCACACAGCCTGCCGCACTTGGAGATTCGGCAGAAACGTCATGCGCGACGCGGCAGCGACGAGCAGCATGGTTGCGGCCACCATCATCAGACGCTTGTGGATCTGAGGCTTCCGACGAAACGCGATGGCCGCGCCGAAGAAGGTCGCAAACACCGTCATATCGGCGACAGCTACGAAGAGCAAGCGCTCGCCCGCCAGACCTAAACGAATACGGTCGGCGGACCGGCTGATGCCCGTCAGGAGCCCTACGATGATGACCAGGACACCGTAGCCGATGCCGAGTCGGCCCAATCGCAGATGCCACGCGACCCGACCGCTTGCCGCGAGTACAACCTGAGTCAGAAACAGTACGAGCCACCCCACGAAGACCGTCGCATGAAGATGGATGAGGAGAGGCTGCGCGATGGTCCCGAGCACGAGGGGGCCGAAGTAGGTTGGCCAGAATCCGACGACCGCGATGAGCCCCATCAGCAGGCTCACGCCGATGTAGAACGGTCGCCGACGCACACTGCGGGGCGTGACACGACGTCCATCGTCTTGGCCAGCGTCACTTGCCGGGCATTCTACGCGATCGGTTGAAAATACCCTTACGCCTTCGCTCCCGGCGCGCCGCACCGCGATCGACGTAGCCGATATCCGCCGGTCGCGCGATAATGGCATCGATATGCCACTGTACGAATACACCTGTCGGAGCTGCGCTCAGAGCTTCGAACTGCTGGTCCGCGGCAACGATACACTCCAATGTCCGTCGTGCACGAGCACTGAGCTCGAGCGTCGTTCGTCCGTGTTTGCCGCCCGCACCGGCGGCACGGGGCGCCCGGTGGAGACGGCAGGCGCCTGCGGCCACTGCGGTGACCCGCGCGGACCCGGCTCCTGTTCCATCAACTGACCCTGGCCCGTTCTTGACGCGCGGCTGTCCTCAGACGGAAGTTGAGGTAGTGGCTACTTTGAAGGCGGCAAAGAGGTAATGATCGTCGGCTGAGCTTTTTGGGAGTACCGAATATTGCTACGATCCTTTGCCCATGCGTCGCACGCCTTCAGAGCGCGACCAAAGGAAGATCCGAGATCTTCAAGTGCAGTCACGGGCACTCCAAAAACAAATCGACGAGGCGCATCGCGTTCGCAGCGACGTAGAGCAGCAGATTCGTGCGCTGCGTGGACCGCCCACCGGTACGGAACGACGGCGCGATCTGCGAGGGACACGAGATCCAGAGAGGCGGACGAAAGGGCGCTAGCTTGGGTTTGTGAACCGCATAATTACCTTTCGACGCGAGTGGGACCGCGTCGCTCGGTTGGCGCCGTCTGCCCAGTCGTGAGGTCTTCTTTCGGGGTCGCCCTGGCGATTTCTGATAAGTGATGCGTGCTCGCGACCGAGAACACAACCTGGCACTCGTGACAGGTGAACGTGCGCGTCGGCGGCATGGTCTTGGTGATCGATGGCGACTCAGTAAGGTTGCGGGATTGGCACTGCGGGCAGACCATAGGGATCCCTCTCCGAAGAAATGCCTATGAGCGGATTTTTTACAGGTTGAGGCGACGTGTCAAGGCCAAGTCAGCAAGTTGGGTTTGTGAACGACATAATGAATTCAAAGTAGCCCACTACCGAAGTTGACCAGTAATCGCCTTCGCGGCAAGATCCCCCCAATCCAGTAAACGACTGTTGGTCGACCGTCATTGGGCGACGCTGGGACCGTCTGTGCCGCAGTGCGACCAGGTGGCAACAACAAACTACGGCGTGAGTCGAGACAGGACAATGGCTCAATCGGTCGAGGCAATCTGCGGCCTGCTGGTCAAGGACTCCAAGCTCGTCGCGAACTGCAACGAGTTCCTGCTCGCGGCGGCCCAGAAGGTTGCCGGCGAATACAGACGCGCGGAGATCACGAATCTCTTCATGGGCAAGGCGGACGCGATTCGTGGTCGTTTCAGTACGGCAGCGACGACCGTGGCGCCGTTCGTCTATATCGGGACAGATCCGGACCTGGCCACGAAGCACGCCACCGCAGGACAGTTTGTCGTCGGCGGTCTTACGTCGACGGAGATGACCTACGTTGGAAGAGACAAAAAGCCGCGGATTGCAACGATGGGCCACGTCGTGGTCGTGGTACCTGGCGGCCCTTCCAAGCCACGCCACATCAAGCTGGCCAGCGGAGTTGAGCAGGCTGCCAGGGGCGGCTACCCGTTCTGCTATCAGGGAGCGGCCAACGCCGCCTATCGTTTCGCCGAGAAAACGTCAGTCGATGTTGTGTTTCCCGGGCTACTTCTGGACAAGGTCATCTATGCGTACATCGCGATCAAGCCGGTGTGAGGCTGTCGTCGTGTTTGTCGCGCTGAGCATGATGGTCGCGTGCGCGCGAGGGACCGCGACGGACGATTCCTGCTCCGCATTCGAAGCTACCAAAAGCGTGCAGGGAAACACCGCGACATTTCGCGACGAGCGCTTCCCCTGGATCGTGACCGCCGATCTCGATGCCAAGGTAACGATTCAGAATACGAAGCAGAAGACATCGTGCTCGACCACTGTGGAATCGGTAGTCAGCGTGTACATGGGCGCCGGAGATGTGATCTATTTCCGCAGTCTGGAGATCGCAAGCGACAACCTGTATCCCGTGAATGGCCTGTCGTGCACCGACAGCGGAGAGAGCGTACGTCTGGACCCGACCTCGGCCGAAAAGTCACGAAACCTGATTCGCGCCAGCGGCATCTGCGCGACGCAATGACCGTCGCACGGCGGCTCACCTGAGCGCCAGCCCACCGACCCAAGCGGCATCCTGCGCTTCCCCCCGCTACCATCGCATCGGTGTATCCTCTCCGCGGCCGAGAACGACATGAGGTCGTCCGCTGGCCCAACCAACGGAGGGATGAACGATGGCACTCGGGATCTACTTTTCGCCGGTATCCATGACGAAACAGCAGTACGACACCTGCATCAAGAAGCTCGAGGCAGCAGGCGCCGGCAAGCCGGCGGGACGCCTGTATCACGCAAGCTTCACCGAAGGCGACAAGATCGCCGTGTTTGACGTCTGGGAGTCGCAGCAACTATTCGACCGCTTCGGTGAGACGCTGATGCCGATCCTCAAGGAGATTGGTGTCGACCCGGGTCAACCCCACATCATGCCGATTCACAACGTCATCAAGGGCTGAACCGACGGCTCTCATCGCGAAGTCGGACCGTATCGCGGTGCACACGACCGCTCAAACCGCGAAGTCGAACGGTGTCACGGTGAAGTCGACTGCTCACGCCGCGACGTCAGGGCAACTGGATTCGTGCCAAGCGCGGCGGTTGAATTCAGCTCGGTCGCAGCGCTAGACTCCAGCCGGCGCTGCGCCGCATGCGAACAACAGCTAGTGGCTGTCGAATAAGGAGGCTGGGATGAAAAGGCTCTGCACGGGTGGGATCGTGCTCTCCGCCGTCTTGCTCGGCGCCCAGAGCCAGCCGCAGGTCATGATCGAGTGGCGACATACCGGTTCCGAGCAGGCTCAGACAAAATATTCCGCAGCCACCGACATCACTCCATCGAATGTCAGCCAGCTGGAGCTCGCCTGGCAGTGGCGGCCCAACGAACGGCCGTTACCGGACAAGACGCAGCCGGGGAATTTTCAAGCGACGCCTCTCATGATCGATGACGTGCTGTATCTGAGCACGTCGTTCAACCGTGTGGTCGCTCTGAAGGCGCAAACAGGGGCGGAGCTCTGGGTGTTCGATCCGAAAGCCTACCTGGACGGTCCAGGAATCAACCTCTATTACCAACATCGAGGCGTCGCCTTCTGGCAGGACGGCAACGAGGCGCGCGTCTTCATGAACAGCCACGACCGTCTGTTTTCGCTCGATGCCAAAACCGGGCAGCTTGTGACCAGTTTCGGTCAGGGCGGCTACGCATCGCTGCGGGATGGACTGAGAAACCACGACAAGCGAATTGAGATGCGGCAGAGCTCGCCCCCGGTCATTTATAAGAATCTGGTCATCGTCGGGAGCAGCATCCCCGATCGCTTGCAGTACAAATTCGATCCGCCCGGGACGGTTCAGGCGTTCGATGTGAGGACCGGGAAACGCGTGTGGGTGTTCTATACGATTCCGGAACCCGGCGAAGCCGGGGGCGACACGTGGGAGAAAGACTCGTGGGCGCAGACCGGCCATGCGAATGTCTGGGCGCCGATGGCTGTCGATGAAACGCGCGGACTGCTGTACGTGCCAACGAGCACGCCGAGCGGTGACTATTATGGCGGGCGACGGCTAGGCGCCAACCTGTTTGCGGAGACGCTGCTGTGCCTGGATGCGGCGACGGGCACACGGAAGTGGCATTTTCAGGCGGTGCATCACGGCCTCTGGGATTACGACTTCCCGGCCGCACCCAATCTGGTGACGATTGCGGTCGACGGTCGAAGGATTGACGCGGTTGCGCAAGTATCGAAGCAGGGATTCACGTACGTCTTCGACCGCGTGACCGGCCAGCCCGTGTGGCCCATCGAAGAGCGCCCGGTGGACACCACCACCGATGTGCCCGGTGAGCAGCTCTGGCCGACGCAGCCGTTTCCGACCAGGCCACCCGCCTTCACTCCGCAAGGGGTCACGCTGGAGGATGCGAACGACTTGACACCGGAGATCAAGGCGCTGGCACTCGAGCAGATGAAGAAGTTTCGAATCGGACCGATGTTTACGCCGCCGAGCTTACGCGGCACGCTGATGCGGCCCTCGAACAATGGCGGCGTCAATTGGGGCGGCGCCGCCTTCGATCCGGAAACGGGCCTGCTGTACGTAAAACCATCCAACTACGTCTACATCAATCAAGTCTGCAGGAACGACGGGAGTGATGCGCGCATCGATGCCGCATTCCATAACTACTGCGCGGATTTCTTGAAGCCTCCGGAAACGCCGCTGGGTCCGATTCCCGTGACCAAGCCTCCCTACGCCTCGCTGGTCGCGATCGATCTCAACAAGGGGGAGATTGCCTGGCGGGTGCCCTTCGGTGAAGGCACACCAGCGGTCCGGACACACCCCTTGCTGAAGGGTGTGACGCTCCCCGCTCGATTGGGCACGCCTGGTAATGCGGGATCGATAGTGACGAAAGGCGGTTTGGTCTTCGTTGGCAGCGGCGAGCCGTATCTCTATGCGTTCGACAAGGGGACCGGGCGAGAGATATCGCGCGTGGCGACCCCATTCCCAGTGAGCGCGACTCCGATGACATACAAGACGCGATCGGGCCGGCAGTTCGTCGTCGTTGCGACCGGCGCCGGCGCGGACGCCAGCCTGGTGAGCTTCGCGCTTCGTACTCAGTGAATCAACGTTTCTGAGGGATACGCGCAGAACCGCTGGGAGATCTCTCACCTTCATCTGCGCCCCTCGCGCGAGAACGCGCAGCTGACGTTGACGCTGACAACCGACTGCACTCATCGCGAAGTCGAACCCTATCGCCGGGAAGACGACTGCTCAAACCGCGAAGTCGGAAGGTGTTGCCTTGAAGTCGACTGGTCCAACCGCGAATTTGAACGGTGCCACGGTGAAGTCGACTGCTCAAACCGCGAAGTGGGACGGTGTCGCGGCGCACACGACTGCTCAAACCGCGAAGTCGGACCGTGTCGCGATGCAGACGACCGCTCACACCAGGAAGACGCACCGTATCGCGATGCAGACGACGGCTCAAACCAGGGAGACGCACCGTATCGCGACGGAGACGACCGCTCACACCAGGAAGACGCACCGTATCGCGATGCGGACGACGGCTCAAACCGGGGAGACGCACCGTATCGCGACGGAGACGACCGCTCACACCAGGAAGACGCACCGTATCGGGGTGCAGAGAATCGCTCAAACCGCAACGTCGAACGGTGACACCCGCGAGGAGTTCCTCCAGCGGCGGGTCAGCTTCCCGTCGGACCCGCTACAACGGCGTGACACGCTCCACGGTCTGCAACTTGGACCTGAACCTGGACCTGGATCTGAACCACTGAACGCCTCGAACTGCGAAGCGCTTTTCGCGCAGGTCATCGAACAACGAGTACGTCACGGGCGTGACGACAAGTGTCAGCACGAGCACGAGTGTCTGTCCGCCGATGACGACCCAGCCGATCGCGTGATTTGTCGCGGATCCGACGCCGCTGGTAACTACCAGCGGCACCATCCCTGCGACGAACGCCAGCGTCGTCATCAGGATCGGCCGCAGCCGGTTCCGACACGCCTGGACGATCGCGTCGTGCGTACTGAGTCCCGCCTCTTTCAACTGGTTGGCGTGGTCAATCTGCAGAATCGAGTTCTTCTTGACGACGCCGAAGAGCACGAGCAGGCCGAGCGCTGAAAAAATGTTCAGCGACTGCTGAAATATGATCAGTGACAGCAGCGCAAACGGCAGTGTCAACGGCAGGGAAAGCAGAATCGTGACGGGGTGGAGCCACGACTCGAACTGCGCCGCCAGCACCAGGTACATGAAAATCAGCGACAGAGCGAACGCGGTCAGAAATGCCGTGGCTGTGCGGTTGAGCTCGCGGGATTGGCCGCTGAACCCGCCCCGGTAGTCCGAACCCAGGCCAATCTGTGCGGCTGCCGCGGTCATCCCGTTCTGCACCGCCGCCTGCGAGGTGCCCGGCAGCAGGTTGACGGTCACGGTCACCTGCCGCTGCCGCGCCAGCCGTCGCACGTCTGACGGCGCCGCACCGCGCTCGAAGCTCGCCACATTCTCCAGCGCGATGGGGCCGAGCCGCGAGGGCACAGGCAGCCGGCCGATCGCCGCCTCGGAGTTGCGATCGCCCGCTTCGGCTCGGACGTGCACTTCATACTGCTCGCCGCCTTCGTTGTAAGTCGTCACGGCGTCGCCGCCGACCAGCAGCCGCAGCGCGTCGGCGGCATCGGCGAGGGGGACGCCGAGATCAGCCGCCTTCGGGCGATCCATGCGCACTGACAGCTCGGGCTTGTCGACGTTGAGGCTGGTGTCCGCATCCACGACCCCGGGGATGCTCTTCACCTTCGCCAGAAGCAGTTCGCTGTATCGCTCCAGCTCCGTGATCTCGGGCCCTTGCAGCACGTACTGCACGCCGCCGCCGAATCCGCCGCCGCCCACACTGGCGCGGACGCCCTGCGCCACAAGCGGGGTCACGATGTTGTCGCGCACGTCCGCCATGATGGCGAACTGATCGCGATCCCGCGCGGCGATTGGCTTCAACTTGACGAAGAGCGACGCGCTGTTCTGCGTCCCGGCGCCATCGCCGGCAACGGTTACCAGCGTGTAGTCGACCTCTGGAATCCGCCGGATGGCTGTCGTGATCCGGTTCGCCATCAACTGCGTCCCCTCGAGGCTTGTTCCCTCCGCCGCGCGGACGTTGACGTCGAATCCGGACTGGTCGTCCTGTGTCGTGAAGTTGACACTCACCAACCGAAAGAGCGGCACACTCGACAGAAGCACGAGCACGGCGAGCACGGCCACGATGCCTCGATGCGCCATGGACCAGCCCAGCATGCGCGCATACGTGCGATCCAGTGGGCCGAACACCTTCGACTGCTTCGAGCCACCCGCGTGCGGTTGGTCTCCATCGCGGACGCGCCCCGGCTTCAGCCAGCGCGAGCACATCATCGGCGTGAGCGTGAAGCTCACGAGCAGCGACACCATGATCGCAAACGCCATGGTCAGGCCGAAGCTCTGCATGAAGCGTCCGACCATGCCGTCCATGAACGCCACCGGAACGAAGATGGCGACGAGCGACAGAGTGGTCGCGAGCACGGCCAGCCCGATCTCCTTGGTCGCCTCCACCGCCGCTTCCGCCGGCGCCATCCCCTTTTCTTCGATAAATCGGTAGATGTTCTCGAGCACCACGATGGCGTCGTCGATGACGATGCCGACGGCAAGGGTCAGCGCCAGCATCGTCAGCATGTTGAGCGTAAAGCCCATGTACCAGATGAGACCAAACGTGGCGACGATCGATGTCGGAATCGAGATGGCAGCGATGATCGTGGACCGAAGGTTGCCCAGGAACAGGAAGACGACTAACGCCGCCAGTATCGAGCCGACGACGAGGTGCTCCTGGACACTCTTGATCGACGCTTCGATGAACTCGCCCTGGTCACGCACGATCCGCACCTGATAGCCGGGTGGGAGCGTTCGCTCGATCGCCGCGAGCCGCGTCTTCACCCCATTCACGATGGCGACGGTGTTCATGCCTGACTGCTTCCGGATCTGCAGCAGCACCGTTGGATCGCCGTTGACGCTGGCAAGCGTCCCGGCTTCGGCCATGCCGTCCTCGATGCGCGCCACATCGCGGACGAGCACCGGATGCCCACCCACCTCACGGACGACGATGTCGCCGAACTCCGCCGGGGACTCTACGCGCCCTCGCGTGCGCATCGTGATGGCCTGGGCGCCCTGCTCGATCCGGCCTCCCGGCACATCGCTGTTCTGCGCCTGGAGGGCGCGGGACACGTCGTTGACGGTCAGGGTCTGCGCGAGCAGCCGCTCCGAGTCGAGCCAGACGTTGACCTGACGCCGCCGGCCGCCGGCCACAAGTACCTGTCCCACGCCATCGGAGCTCTCGAGCTGCCGCCGCAGTACCTTGTCCGCGTACTCGGTGATCTCGCGCAACGGTTTGTCGGCGGTCAGTGCAATGGTGAGCACCGGCTGGGCATCAGGGTCGCGCTTCTCGACCATCGGTTGGGTGATCGTTCGCGGGAGCAATGGAAGGACGCGGTTGACCTTGTCGCGAACCTCCTGGGTGGCGACGTCTGCATCCTTCTCCAGCTTGAAGCCGACGACGACCTGCGAGACGCCCTCCGACGATGTGGAGGTGAGCGTGTCGATGCCGCTGATGGTATTGACGGCCTCCTCGATCTTGTCCGTGACTTCGCTCTCTACCTGCTCCGGCGCGGCGCCGGGCAGGCGCGTGGTGACGAGGATCACGGGGAAATCGACGTTCGGGAACTGGTCGATGCCGAGCCGGGTGTAGGAGAAGCCGCCGACCACGGTCAGCGACAGGATCAGAACCGAGGCGAAGACGGGCCGGCGAACGCACAGAGCGGCGAGCCACTGCATGGCTGACTACCTCGTCCCCGTGATGCGCATGCCATCGGCAAGGCGCGCAACGTTACTCGTGGCCACAACGTCGCCCGTCTTAACGCCGCTGGTGATTTCGATCAGGTCTCCCACCGTCTGCCCCGTGGTGACGATGCGTTCCTCTGCCGACCCGGCCGACGAGACCACATAGACGCGCGCGGTGTCCGAATCGGTGCGGACCGCGCTGCCGGGCACGAGCACCGCGGGTGTCTGCGACGCCTGTTCGATCCGCGCGGTCGCGAATTGTCCCGGTTTCAATTCAGCCGTTTCGTTCGGGACCACTGCCTCGATGATGAGTGCTCGCGAATCCGCCTGCACCCCAGGTGAGACGTAGCGGATCCGGCCCGTAAATGTTCGACCCGGATACGCGTCGACCTCGAGCGAGACGGAGCGGCCGGCGGCAATCGTCGAGATGTACTGCCCTGGGACCGTGAGCTCCACACGCAGTGGAGTCGTACGCATCACCGAGGCGACCTTCGTGCCGCGGACGACGTAATCGCCCACCGACACGAATCGCTGGTCGACGATTCCCTCAAACGGCGCTCGCACGACGGCGTCGGCCAGCGCCTTACGCGCCATGGTCATGCGTGCTCGGGCGGCGATCAGCGACTGGAACTGCTGTTCTGCGCTGTTACGCGCGATGTCGTACTGGCGCCGGGCCACGTCGGCCTGCGAGCGGCTCCTGTCGAACTCCGCTTGAGGCAACAGCTTCCTCTCTATCAGCATCCGGGCGCGATCGAAATCCGCCTGCGCGAGCTCGGACGAGGCGCGAGCACTGGCGACCTCCGGGACACTGTCGATCTCGAACGCGCCGCCGCCAGCCAGTCCGAGCCGTGCTTCAATCTGCGCGGCATTCGCCCCGGCCTCGTCCGCCTGCGCGCGAACCTCGGTCTCGGTAATCTGCACGAGCGCTGCGCCGGCGCTCACGAGCGTGCCGCGCTCGACCGGCGTGGAGACGATACGGCCGGCGATCTCTGAAGCGACATCGGCCTGTTCCTGTGCGGCAAGCGTCCCGGTGACAGCGACAAATCGAGAGATGGGGCGCTCGATGGCGACGGCGGTCGTAACGGCCACCGCGGGTACGTCGGCTGCGCCGGCCGTCCTGGCTTCAGGGTTGGCGCCCGCTCCGCAACCGGTCGCCAGAAGCGCCAGTGTCGAGAGTAGCCACAAGCGACGTCGGAACGGAACCATGGAAAAACGACTCCCTGTGAAACGAGATGAAAAGCAGCAGTGGTGTTGATGGTATCCCGGCCGAGCCCTGCGGCGCCGTTCCCAACGCCAGCAAATGAATCCTTAGTTTTGTAAAGATCCGTCCCGGCGGCTGGCGGCACCCCGAATTGCTGGCAGACTTGTGACAACTCTGTGACCGCGCCCTCCATCCTGCTCGTCGACGACGATGTCGAGCTGTGCTCGCTGATGGTCGAGTGCCTCGGCGAACACGGCTACACCCGGTGAAGGGATGCCCTAAGCAGGTCCGGTGCGGCGGAAAGCCTCGTGTTGATAATTGCACGCCGGCCGTTTCGGCAATAGCATTGCGGATCAACGACAAGGCGTCGCGCGGGCCGGAAGAAGACCGGTGGGGGCGCGGAACGGCCAAAGGGAGAATGACGTGGCTTACAACATCCTGATCCTGGGCGCGGCCTATGGCTCGCTGCTCGCCTCCAAAATGCTGTTCGGCGGCCACACGATCCATCACATCTGCCTGCCGGCCGAGGCCGACCTGATCAACGCCGAGGGTTTTCGCGTCCGCCTGCCGGTGAAGGGCCGCAAGGACCCGGTGCTACTCGATTCCCGCAATCTGCCAGGCAAGGTGACGGCCGGCGGGCCGACGGGCGTCAACCCGGCCGATTACGACCTCATCGGGCTTGCGATGCAGGAGCCGCAATACCGCTCGCCCGGCGTGCGCGAATTGCTCGACGCGGTCGCGAAGTCGCGTGTGCCCTGCATGTCGATCATGAACATGCCGCCGCTGCCCTATGTGAAGCGCATTCCGGGCCTCGACTACGAGGCGCTGAAGCCCGCCTACACCGACCCGACCGTCTGGGACAATTTCGATACCACCTGCCTCACCTTGTGCAGCCCCGACCCGCAGGCGATCCGCCCGCCGGACGAGAAGGTCAACGTGCTGATGGTCACGCTGCCGACCAACTTCAAGGTCGCGAAGTTCGACAACGAAAAAGGCAACGCGATCCTGCGCCAGTTGGAGAAAGACATCGACGCCGTCCGCTTCGATCCGGGCGACGGCAGCAAGATCGAACTGCCGGTGAAGCTGCGGGTCTATGACTCGATCTTCGTGCCGCTCGCCAAGTGGTCGATGCTGCTGGCCGGGAATTACCGCTGCGTCACCCCGGACGGCATGCGGACAGCCCAAGAGGCCGTACATTCAGACATCGAGACCTCGCGCTCGGTCTACAACTTCGTGTTCGACTTGTGCGTGAAGCTCGGCGCCAAGCCGGAAGACCTCGTGCCGTTCGAGAAATATGCCGCCGCCGCGCAAAGCCTCGTGCGTCCCGCCTCGGCGGCGCGCGCGCTGCAGAACGGCGTGCCCAATATCGAGCGCGCCGACAAGCTGGTGCAGCTCATCGCCAGGCAGAAGGGCCTGAGCCATCCGGCGATCGACGCGCAGGTGGCGCTGGTCGATGCGCGGCTCGCCGCCAACCGCAAGAAGGTGGCTTAGGGTCTTCAGGACGGTGTAGCCGTTCTTCAGTCACGCGTCGCAGACGATGCCGATGTATTCGACGCCGGCCTTAAACACCGCACCGACGCCGCCAGAGGACCTATCGGAGATGCCGTCTTGCGAACGCGACGCCAGATCCTGACTTCAGATAACGCTCGAACGCGACCGCGCGTCGTTCGTCGGCGAATTCGATCACCACGTCGGCGTGCCACGGTCGACCGCTGGCCGTGTGTCGGCATTGACCTTCGTTATGAGCCCAAAGCCTCGCTTCGACGTCAGCCGTCACGCCGGTGTAGTACCGCCGCGGGGCGCTCGTGTTCTTCAGGATGTAGACGAAGCGCTTGCTGAAGGCCATCCCGTCGCGGCGTGCATAGCGGCGGCCGAGCGCGAGCCTTCAGGATTGGGAACGATTGCGAATCGTGGCCGCTTGGACTTTGAGTTTCTGCCACACGACCCGCGTGTAGCGGCGCAAAACCTGTGACAGCGGCCCACTCTTGCGTGGCTCGCCAACCGGTCCACCTTCGCGCTGCGCGCTTCGGTGGACAACCTTCGCCGGTTGGCTTGCCAACCGTAGCTCGCGCGGGAGTTGGCAAGCGCGAGCTGCCCTTCCTGAGGACGGGGTAACAAAACATTCCGGAGACATGGGTGACACTTTGCCCCCGAGGAGGGGGCATGCCCTGGAAGGAGTGTCACGTGGAGGACGAGCGTCTCCGGTTCATCGCCCGCCT